>Ga0105243_10000176_pt1 | contig 73715 bp, 80 predicted proteins | sample KBSM34metaG_FD_81525 | JGI IMG/M metagenome (GOLD analysis project Ga0105243, IMG submission 81525) | Miscanthus rhizosphere microbial communities from Kellogg Biological Station, Michigan, USA - KBS M3-4 metaG | ecosystem: Host-associated > Plants > Roots > Rhizosphere > Soil | place... | reverse complement strand
TCGTCGAGTACGCCGTCGGTGGTGATCCGTCCGATGCGGTGGGACCGGTATTCGGTGAACCAGAGTGCACCGTCGGGTCCGGTGACGATGATCGTCGGCCCGCTGTCCGGGTCGAGCTGGTGGTTCGTGGGCCGCTCGCCGGGCACGAGGCGGCCGATCTGACCGCTGTGGACCAGCGTGAACCAGAGCGCGCGGTCCGGGCCGACAGTGATCGCGTACGGGCCGCCGCCGGATACCGCGTGCTCGTCGATGCTGACGTGGGTCGTCATGCCTTCTCCTTGTGGTCGAGGGCGATGCGCTCGATGTCGGCCGGTGTTCCGGCCATGACGGTGCGGGCGTGTTCGGTGACGAGTTCGGCAGGCCAGTCCCACCATGCGGCGTGCAGCAGCCGGTCGATGTCCGCGTCGGCATAGCGTCGCCGGATCGGTCTGGCCGGATTGCCACCGACGATCGTGTACGGCGGAACGTCGACGGTGACCACCGCGCCGGCCGCGATGATGGCGCCGTCGCCGATTCGCACACCGGGCATCACGGTCGCCTGGTGGCCGAACCACACATCGTTGCCGACGACTGTGTCGCCGCGACTGGGCATGGCGGTGACGATGTCGAGAGTCTGCTCGGCCCACGGGCCGCCGAACATGGTGAACGGAAACGTGGACACACCCATCGTCGGATGCTCGGCGCCTGCCATCAGGAACCTCGTCCCCGCGGCGATCGCGCAGTACTTGCCGATGATCAGGCGCTCCTGTCCGTATGCGTAGAGCACGTTGCGACGCTCGAAGTCCGTCGCGCCATCCGGGTCGTCGTAGTAGGTGTACTCGCCCACGACGATCTGCGGCGAGCTGACCAGCGGTTTGAGGAACACCACGCGGTCGTGGGCAGGCAGCGGGTGAACAGTGGTCGGATCAGGTGACAACGCTGGGTCCTTCGGTGTCGGCGGGTCGGGATGGTGCGCAGCTGAACGGCCGCGGATGTCGAGCGAACTAGAGCGTGTACACCAGGGAGAGGACCTCCTGCTGAGCCTCTTTCGCGTGGCCCGAGATCCCCGCGAGCTCTCCGGTGCCGGAACCAGGGACAATGGACCCGAAGCTGCTCTGCTCGGTGCCGTTGGCCAGACCGCCGTGTTGGATGACAAAGGTGCCGGCACGGCCGTCGAGTGTGCCCTCGACCCGTTCGGAGGCCACATAGCCTGCACCGGCAGCTCCCTGGGCCGTGAGAACCGACACCACGCCCGAGCCCTCGATCGCACCGTGGTAGCGCTTGCGAATTCGGACCCTGGTCAGTTTGGGTCCCTCGTCCGGCTCTTCGTAGACGGTCTCGTCCCAATCGGTGATCTCGAAAGAGGCGTCGATCGTGCGGCCGATCTGCTGGTCAGTCATACGTTTCTCCTGAGTTGAGTTGAGTTGCTGCGGCGATCGGACTCGACGTGCGTGTCGGGGTTGGAATGGTCGCGGCCGCGAGGGCAGCCGTCAGATGACGCCTGCCCGTGCGGCCGCCAGCGCAGCGTCAGCAGCGCGGTGCGCGTCTTGTTCCGTCACCGGCTCGTGGGCGATGAAGAGTCGGTAGTAGACCGGGGCCACCGCGAATCTGATCAGGTCCTCGGCGGCGACGGTGGCCGGGAGTTCGCCGCGGGCGACTGCGCGGCGGACCACCTCGGCGGATTGGGTGTGGCGGGCGGCGTAGAAGCGGCGGAGGGCCTGCGCGGCGGCCGAATTCTGGGTGGCCGCGGCGATGAAGGCGGACGCGATGGGGCCGGCTTCGGGGTCGGCGAAACCGGTGCGGACGAGGTCGGTGATTCCACGGAGATCGCCTTCGATGGAGCCGGAGTCGGGGATGGGCCACGGTTCGGACTCGGCGAGTTCGAGGGCATCGGCGATCAGGCCTTCGGGGGTGCCCCAACGGCGATAGACGGTGGTCTTGTGGACGCCGGAGCGTTGGGCGACGTTGTCGATCGTCAAACCCTGGTAGCCGTGGAGGGCGAGCTCGGCGAGGGTGGCCGTGCGGACGGTGTCGCGGACCCGTGCGCTGCGGCCGCCGGGGCGCTTCTGGGGCTCCAAAGACAACTCCTGCTGCGTTGGTTCGGTGATTGCCGGTTTCTTAAAGCTACATTAGTTGCGATAGGAGTCAACCCCGACTGCCCAATCGACCCTGCGGGGGCGGCGCCGCGGGCGGTGGCCGTCGGCCGTCGGCCGTCATGCCAGGATTGTGGGCATGAGTACCGGAACCCTTGTGCTGCTCCGCCACGGCGAGAGCGAATGGAACGCCATGAACCTGTTCACCGGCTGGGTGGACGTGCCGCTCACCGACAAGGGCATCGGTGAGGGCAAGCGGGCGGGTCAGCTCCTCAAGGAGCACGACGTGCTGCCCGACGTGCTGTACACGTCCCTGCTCCGCCGGGCGATCAGCACCGCGAACATCGCCCTCGACGCCGCCGACCGGCACTGGATCCCGGTCGTGCGCGACTGGCGTCTGAACGAGCGGCACTACGGCGCGCTGCAGGGCAAGAACAAGGCCCAGACCAAGGCCGAGTACGGCGACGACCAGTTCATGCTGTGGCGTCGCAGCTACGACACCCCGCCGCCGCCGATCGAGGCGGGCACCGAGTACAGCCAGGACGCCGACCCGCGCTATGCGGGCCTCGACGAGGTCCCGTTGACGGAGTGCCTGCTCGACGTGGTCAAGCGCCTCATCCCGTACTGGGAGGAGACGATCTCCGCGGACCTCAAGGCGGGCAAGACCGTCCTGGTCACCGCGCACGGCAACTCGCTGCGCGCGCTGGTCAAGCACCTGGACGGCATCTCCGACGAGGACATCGCCGGGCTGAACATCCCCACCGGCATCCCGCTGCGCTACGACCTCGAGGTCGCGGCGGACGGCAGCCTCACCCCGCTCAACCGGGGTGGCACCTACCTCGACCCCGAGGCCGCCGCCGCAGGCGCTGCCGCGGTCGCCAGCCAGGGCGCGAAGTAGCAGTTCCGATGTCGGCCCGGGACCCCGCCGCCACCACGGCGGGATCTCGGGCCAACACCGGGTGAACAGCCGGAGAACGGGGCGCCGCGGGGCCATGACGTGCGGTGAAATGCCTCCACCCTGCGTCCGTCTGGCTTTACCCGACCGTACGATTGCGCTGTGAGTGTTGTTCAGGCCGTACTCCTGGCCGTGGTCGCCGCGTTCGGCGGATACCTGGTCGGCGGGGTACTGGTCCCGTTCCTGAAGAATCGATTCTCCAGGCGCGAAGCCGAACAGGCCGGCCTGACCATGTCTCAGGTCCTCGACCTCATCGTGCTCGCCTCGCACAGCGGCATCGCGGTGGTGGACCGGTTCCACGACGTGGTGCTCTTCAACCCGCGCGCCGAGGAGCTGGGCCTGGTGCGCAACCGCACCGTCGAGGAACGGGCATGGCAGGCGGCGAATCAGGTGCTGACGACCGGGGTGCCGGTCGAGATGGATCTCAGCATCAAGAACCCGGCGCGCGGCAGGAACAAGATCGCGGTGCGTGGGGTGGCCCGTCTGCTCAGCGAGCAGGACCGCCGGTTCGTCGTGCTGTTCGCGGACGACGACTCCGAGCAGGTCCGCATGGAGGCCACTCGCCGCGACTTCGTCGCCAACGTCAGCCACGAACTCAAGACCCCGGTCGGTGCGATGGGCCTGCTGGCCGAGGCGCTCCTCGAGTCCGCCGACGACCCGGAATCCGTGCGGCACTTCGGCGAGCGGGTGCTCAGCGAATCGAAGCGGCTGGGGAACATGGTCAGCGAACTCATCGCGCTCTCCCGCCTGCAGGGCGCGGAGAAGCTGCCCGACCTCGAGGTGGTCGACGTGGACGAGGTGGTCGAGGAGGCCATGCGCCGTTCGCGGCTCACCGCCGAGGCGGCCGGGATCACGGTCACCGCCGACCGGCCGAGCGGACTCGAGGTGCGGGGTGACCGGACCCTGCTCATCACCGCGCTGTCGAACCTGGTCGAGAACGCGATCGCGTACTCGCCGCAGGGATCGCCGGTGTCGGTGAGCCGGTCCAGGCGAGGGGACAAGGTCGCGATCGCCGTCACCGACCGTGGGATCGGCATCGCGAGCGAGGACCAGGAGCGGGTGTTCGAACGCTTCTTCCGCGTCGACAAGGCGCGGTCCCGGTCCACCGGCGGCACCGGGCTCGGTCTCGCGATCGCCAAGCACGTGGCCGCGAACCACAACGGCTCCATCACGCTGTGGAGCAAGGTCGGCACCGGGTCCACCTTCACGCTGCACATTCCGTGGCACGAGGAACTCTCCGACGAAGCCGATGACGCCCCGGTGAGGAGCGCGATCTCGGGCCCAGTGGCCCAGCTCAGGTCAGCGCCCATCGCGGACGCACCCTCGGCTGCGGACGAGACGTCCGCAGCGAACAAGACCGCATCGATCGATCACGAAGTGACGCAGCACGAGGCTGCGCCGAGTCTGGAGGCAAACCGGTGACGAATGTGTTGATCGTGGAGGACGAGGAGTCGTTGGCCGACCCGCTCGCGTTCCTGCTCCGCAAGGAGGGGTTCGAGGCGACGGTGGTGGGGGACGGACCGTCCGCCCTCGCCGAGTTCGACCGGTCCGGCGCGGACATCGTCCTGCTGGACCTGATGCTCCCCGGGATGAGCGGCACCGACGTGTGCAAGCAACTCCGGGCGCGCTCCGGCGTTCCTGTCATCATGGTCACCGCCCGCGACAGCGAGATCGACAAGGTCGTCGGACTGGAACTGGGCGCTGACGACTACGTCACCAAGCCCTACTCGGCAAGGGAACTGATCGCCCGGATCCGGGCGGTGCTGCGGCGCGGCGCCGACAACGACTCCGACAACGACGCCGACGACGGCGTGCTCGAGGCGGGCCCGGTGCGGATGGACGTCGAGCGCCACATCGTCCAGGTCAACGGCGACACGGTCATGCTCCCGCTCAAGGAGTTCGACCTCCTCGAGTACCTGCTGCGGAATTCCGGCCGGGTGCTCACCCGCGGCCAGCTCATCGACCGGGTGTGGGGCGCGGACTATGTCGGCGACACCAAGACCCTCGACGTGCACGTCAAGCGCCTGCGGTCGAAGATCGAGGCCGATCCGGCCAAGCCGGAGCATCTGGTCACCGTGCGCGGGCTGGGATACAAGCTGGAGGGCTGACACCGGGCCGTGCGCCGCGGATCGCGGCGCACGGCACAGTTCCTGGCGCCAGAGGACTCGGGGGCTAGAACGGGTTGTAGACGTAGACCGGGCGGATCGGGTTGGCGACCAGCTGGAGGTCGTGCGCGACGTTGTTCGTGTCGTACTGCTTGCACTCGTGGATCTGGACGTAGTGACCGTCGCCGCGGCACTCGATCTTGCGGGTGGCGCCGTACGGACTGAGGATGATCGGCTTATAGGTGTTCGGGCCGATCAGCGCACCGGCGTCGAGGGGCGCGACGAAATAGTCGGTCCGGTCGCGGACCGCGTTGAAGCCGTACGGGTCGTCGGGCTCGGCGGCCGACGCGCCAGGGGCCAGTGTCAGTGCGGCGCCGACGACCAGCGCGGCCGTTGCGAGTGTGCGAGTGAACATGAGCATCCCCCTACGACGGGGAGGGCCGATGCACCCTCCTGATCCGTTATCGGGACAACGCAGACCGGCCGTTACGGTCGGGGCTGGTCGGCCTTCTCCTGCGCGGCGGTGGTCGCCGGGTGCACGGCGATCAGGCCAAGCCCCGCGCGGCGACGGCAATGCTTGGCCAGCTCCTCGTAGGCGGGCTTGCCGAGCAGCTCCGTCAGCTCGGGGGCGTAGCTCTGCCACACCGGCTTCGAACCGACGTGTGCGTCGGGCGATCCGGAGCAGTACCAGTGCAGGTCCTCGCCGCCCTCGCCCCAGCCGCGTCGGTCGTACTCGGTGATCACGGTCTTGAGGATCTGCGAGCCGTCCGGCCGCTCCACCCAGTCTTGGGTGCGACGGACGGGCAGCTGCCAGCAGACGTCAGGCTTGACCTCGAGCGGCTCGATGCCCTTGCGCAGCGCCATCGAATGCAGCGCGCAGCCGATCCCGCCCTCGAATCCCGGCCGGTTGAGGAAGATGCAGGCGCCCTGGTACCGCCTGGTGCGCAGCGCGGGCTCGTCGTCGAGGTCGTCCTCCTCGACGTAGCCCTTCTTGCCAAGGCCCTTCTCCATGAACTGCCAGTCGCGCTTTGTGAGCAGCTTCACTGACCGGTCGAGCTTGGCCTTGTCGTCGGAGTCGGAGAGGAAGGCGCCGTGCGAGCAACAGCCGTCGTCCGGACGTCCCGGCACGGTGCCCTGGCACGCGGGGGTGCCGAACACGCAGGTCCAGCGCGAAAGCAGCCAGGTCAGGTCCGCCACCACGAGATGTTCGGCGTTGGCGGGGTCCACGAATTCGATCCACTCGCGAGGGAAGTCGGGGTCGACTTCCGGCGTCGGCTCCATCTTCGAATCGGGCGTGGTGTTGCCTGCTGTCACAAGTCTCGACGGTAGACCCAGTACCGTGGTCACGTGCGGTTAGGGGTACTCGACGTCGGAAGCAACACGGTTCATCTACTCGTGGTGGATGCCCACAGGGGCGCTCACCCGACGCCGATGAGCTCCACCAAGTCGACGCTGCGGCTCGCCGAGAACACCGACGACCGCGGCGACATCACCGCGGGCGGGGCCGACAAGCTGGTCGCGGCGGTGCGGGATTTCGCGAGCATCGCCTCGACCTCCGGATGCGGCGAGCTGATGGCCTTCGCGACCTCGGCGGTCCGCGACGCGACCAACTCCGAGGCGGTGCTGGCCCGCGTCCGGGACGAGACGGGGGTGGCGCTCGAGGTGCTGTCCGGCGTCGACGAGGCCCGGCTGACCTTTCTCGCGGTGCGGCGCTGGTACGGCTGGAGCGCAGGCCGGATCATGAACTTCGACATCGGCGGCGGCTCGCTGGAGCTGGCCTCCGGCGGCGACGAGGACCCGGACGTCGCGTTCTCCCTCCAGCTCGGTGCCGGACGGTTGACCCGGGACTGGTTGCAGGCCGACCCGCCCGGCAAGCGCAGGGTGGCGGTGTTGCGCGATTGGCTCGACGCCGAGCTGGTCGAGCCGGCCAAGGCCCTGCGTGCCGCGGGCGCACCGGATCGGGTGGTCGGGACCTCCAAGACGTTCCGGTCCCTGGCACGACTCACCGGGGCCGCGCCCTCCGCCGCCGGACCCCGGGTACAGAGGACACTGACTGCCAGCGGTCTGCGCCAACTGATCGCCTTCATTTCTAGGATGACGACGTCGGACCGCGCAGAATTGGAGGGTGTGAGCTCGGACCGATCCCAGCAGATCGTGGCGGGCGCACTTATTGCGGAGGCAAGCATGCGGGCACTGTCGGTGGACTCGCTGGAGATCTGCCCCTGGGCTCTGCGTGAGGGGCTGATCCTGCGGAAGCTGGATACCGAGATGGGCGGAGAACTGGTGGTGAGTGCGCGATGAGCGAAGGATCCGAGGACACCGGGCAGGTCTCAGTTGCCGAGCTGCTCGCCAGGAACGGCCAGCAGGTCGAGTCCCGCGGTGGACGTCGGCGTAGGGGAGTGGCAGGCGGCGGGATCAGCGTCGCCGAACTGACCGGCGAGATCCCCGTCGTCAGGCCTCCCGAGGATTCGCGGCACACGATCCCCGAGGTGCCCGAGGTATCCGTCACGCCGCCCGCTCCCGCGCCCGCGCCGGTCACGCCGCCTGCGCCTGCGCCCGCCCCCGCACCGGCCGTCACCCCGTCGCCTCCCGCTCAGCCCCGGTCCCGGCGCGCTGACCGGACTCCGGTGCCGTCGGTCGTCGCGCGGTACACCGTCCCCGAGAGGGAACGCCGCACGATCCCGCCGGTTCCCGAGCCGCCGAAGGCCGAGGAGCCGAGGGTCGAGGCACCGAAGTTCGAGGAGCCGAGGGTCGAGGCACCGAAGTTCGAGGAGCCGAGGGTCGAGGCACCGAAGTTCGAGGCTCCGAAGTACGAACGAGTCGCGCCCCCATCCGGCTCCGTCACACCGACCCCCGCGCCTGCGCCCCCCGCTCCTCCGGCCCCCGTGATGCCGTCGCAGTACCGGGTGACCGCGGCTCCCGATGTCACGCCCGCGGCCACCGCGGCCGCCCTGCCCCCGCAATACCGGTCCGGCGCCCTCACCCAGGTCGACGCCCAGCCCGCGCAGGCCGAGAAGCCGAAGACCTCCATGCGCGCCCCGATCGCCGAGCAGCCGAAGACCGCGGCCATGCCGGTCGCGGAGGCTCCGCCCGCCCCGCGCCCCGGGTTCGTCCCATACACCCCCATCCGAGAGCCCGCGATGCTGTCCGGGTCCAGCCTCGAGGGCGACCTCATGCGACAGGCCAGGGCCGCGGGCACCGCCCGTCGGGAGACGCTGGAGGAGGCCAGGGCGCTGGTGCACGTCACCGGCGAGATCCCGAGGATCGTGGTGCCGAAGACGTCCACGTTCAAGGAACAGGCGCTCAGGGAATCGGCGCCCGAGGTCCCGGTGCGCGACGGCGCGGCGCGCAAGGACTCGGTGCCCGGCTCCGCGGAGCCGGAGGACCTCGCGGATCGGGAGCCGGACGAAGCGGTCGAGGACGCGCCCTCCGATCGAGACGACAAGCACGCGGCCCGCGAGTGGGCGGTACTGATCGGTCAGGGCATCGTCGCCCTGCTGGTCGGTGGGCTGCTGTTCAAGGGCTTCGAGAAGCTGTGGGACGTGCTGCCCTGGGTGGCGCTGGTCCTCGCGGTGCTGGTGATCGCCGGCCTGGTGGCGGTGGTCCGGATCCTGCGACAGACCGACGACATGGTGAGCCTGCTGATCGCGATCATCGTCGGTGTGTTCGTGACGATCGGTCCGCTCGCCTTCCTGCTCACGACCTGACCGAGGGTGGCGATGGACGGCACTCGAACCGGGACACGCAAGATCCTCGTCGGACTCTCGACTGCCTCGGTCTATCCGCAGAACACCGAGGCGGCGTTCGAGTACGCCGCCGAACTGGGCTACGACGGCATCGAATTGATGGTCTGGGCGGAATCGGTGAGCCAGGACCTGGACGCCGTCAAGGCGCTGGTCCGCAAGTACGCCGTTCCCGTGCAGGCCGTGCACGCCCCGTGCCTGTTGATCTCGCAGCGGGTGTGGGGCGCTGACCCGGCCGCCAAGCTGGAGAAGTCGGTCCGCGCCGCCGAAGCACTCGGCGCGCGCACCGTGGTCGTGCACCCGCCGTTCCGCTGGCAGCGCAAGTACTCCGAGGGTTTCGCCGACCAGGTGCGCGAGCTCGAGGAGCGCAGCGACGTCGCGGTCGCGGTGGAGAACATGTTCCCGATGCGAGCGGATCGCTTCTGGGGCAAGCGCGCGAAGTCGGCCGAACGGCTCGAGAAGCGGGGCGGGCCCGGCCCGGGGGTGTCCGCCTTCGCGCCGAGCTATGACCCCACCGACAGCGATCACGCGCACTACACGCTCGACCTCTCGCACACCGCGACGGCGGGCATGGACGCCCTCGACCTGGCTCGGCGGATGGGTTCGGGCCTGACCCACCTGCACCTGGCGGACGGGCGGGGCGCGTCGGTCGACGAGCACCTGATCCCCGGGCACGGCAATCAGCCGTGTGCGCAGTTGTGCAGGCACCTCGTCGACAGCGGCTTCGACGGACAGGCCGTGCTGGAGATCAACACCCAGAACGCGCGCACCCAGGCCGAGCGGTCGTCGATGCTCGCGCAGTCGCTCGCCTTCGCCCGCGAACACCTGTCGGTGGGCGCCCGGTCCTAGCGACGGTCGTCAGAGCGCGCCGACGCCCGCGGTGATCACCGCGATCCCCGCGACGATGAGCCCGGCGACCAGCACCCCGAAGCCGACCCACACCGATCGCATCCAGGCGTTCGGGCGGACGGGATCAGTGCCGATCACGGAGAAGAAGAACCCGGCGGGGACGAAGATCGCCGCTGACAGCACGAGGATCGAACCCGAGGCCGACCACCCAGGCGAGACGCCCGCGGCCTGGGTGAGCAGGGCGACCACGAGACCGAGGGTCACCAGGACCCCTGCGTGTGCGTGCCCGGCGCGGAACATCGACTTCTGCAGGGCGTTGGCGCCCTGTTTCCCGGTGACGATCCGGAGCATGAACGTGCCCCCGAAGGCGATACCGACGACAGTGAGGAGGGTGACGCCGACGACGATCGTGAGGATGGGGTCCATAGCGGGTCTCCTGGGTCGGGGGGTACTCTCGGGATTGCCTGGATAGCGTTACTATCCAGTAGTTGGATAGTAGAAGTATCCAAACTTTCCGTCAACCGGGAGGACCGATGCGCGTCTCCGAGCTCGTCGAGCGGTCGGGTCTCCCGCTGGCGACGATCAAGTACTACCTGCGCGAGGGCGTCCTGATGTCGGGCGAACCGACCAGCGCGACCCAGTCCAGCTACGGTCCCGAGCACCTGCGGCGGCTCGCGCTGATCAAGGCGCTGGCGGGGGCGGGGCTGCCGATTCACAAGATCCGCGCGATCATCCGCCTGACCGACGAGCCCGTCGACGGGCTCTACGACACCCTCGGGCGGGCGGTGGCCACGCTGCCGCCATACCCGGACGAGGCCGCGGATGCCGAGGCGCGCGAGCAGCCTCGCGCCCGTCGCCTGCTCGAACGGCTGGGGCAGGTCTACGACCCGGCCTTCCCTGCGGTCGGACAGCTCGAGCGGGCGCTGAAGGCGGTCGAGGACGTCGGCATCCCGATGACCGACGAACGCATCGACGCCTATGGCAGGCACATCATGGGGATCGCGGAGGTCGACCTCGCGCTGATGCCGACCGGATCCACCCAGGCGGCCGTCGAGTACGCCGTGCTCGGCACCGCGATCTACGAGCCGGTGATCGCCGCGATGCGCAGGCTCGCCCACCAGGACATCGCTTTCAGAAGCTTCCCGCCGGCCGGAATCGCTCCGCCGAGCGCACAGGACCCCCGAGAGGAAACCCGATGACCCCGCCCGCCACCCTCACCTCGACCCGCCCCTTCGCGGACCTGACCACGCTGACGGACCTGGGCGGCGGCGCCTTCGCCGCGTTGATCGACCCGATCTGGACCATCGGGCCGAAGGTGCACGGCGGCTGCATGATGGCGCTGTGCGCCGCTGCCGCGCGCGAGGTGATCCGGGCGCCGCGCGAGGAGGCAGGCGCGGCCCGGCCCGTCGACACGAGTGCCATGCAGCCGATCGCGGTCAGCGCCAGCTACCTCAACGCACCCGACCCCGGCGAGGTGCGGCTGATCACCACCGTGCGCAAGCTCGGCAGGCAGGTGTGCCTGGTCGACGTGGACCTGATGCAGGGTGAGAAGGTCGCGGTGTCCGCGGCGGTGACGCTCGGTGTGCCGGACGTCGCCGACCCGCGGCATCAGGAGCCCCTCGCGCTGGCCGATCTGCCCGCCGTGCCGCCCGCCGACGCCGTCCACATCACCCCCGACCATCCGATGGGGCAGATCGTGCACGTCGCGAAGGGCTGCGACCTGCGGGTCGATCCGTCCGCCGCGCTGTTCCTGTCCGGGCAGCAGGGTGACCCGGTGAACCGGATGTGGGTGCGCCCGTTCGCCGAGGACGAGGTCGACACCGACGTCGCGGTGCTGTTCGCGTTGATGACCGGCGACATCAGCGCCCCGGTGACGATGAACCGCGGCATGTTCGGGTGGGCGCCGACCGTCCAGCTGACCACCTACCTGCGCCGGCTCCCCGCGCCGGGATGGCTGCGGGTGATGGCCAGCGCCACCGTGCTGGGCGACACCTGGTTCGAGGAGGACCATCTCGTCCTCGACGAGGCCGGGCACGCCGTGGTGCAGAGCCGTCAGCTGGCCATGATCCCGAAGGGCTGACCGGGGCCGGACCTCCGTCGCGGCCCCCCGACGGCTACATGGCAGGCTTGCGGGCATGACGAGAATTGCAGTGATCGGTGGCGGCAGGATCGGCGAGGCGCTGATCGCGGGTCTGCTTCAGTCGGGTCGCGCGCCGAAGGATCTGGTCGTCGCGGAGTCCTTCCCCGCGCGGGCGGCCGAGCTGACCGCCCTGTTCGGGATCAGGGCGACCACGATCGCGGATGCCGCCGAGGGTGCCGATGTCGTGGTCATCGCGGTCAAGCCGAACGACGTCGATTCCGTGATGGCCGAGCTGACGTCGGTCGAGCTGGACGGCGACCGCGAACAGCTGGTGGTCACGCTGGCGGCAGGCCTGCCGACGTCCCGGTACGAGGCCAAGCTGCCCGCCGGCTTCCCTGTCGTGCGCGTGATGGCCAACACGCCGATGCTGGTGGGCGAGGGGGTCAGCGCGATCGCCGGTGGGCGGTACGCGAAGGCGGAGCACCTCGCGCTGGTCACCGACATCCTCGCGTCGGTCGGCAAGGTGATCGCGGTCGCGGAATCGCAGATGGACGCGGTCACAGCGGTGTCCGGGTCCGGGCCCGCCTACTTCTTCCTGATCGCCGAGGCGATGGTCGACGCCGGTGTCGGCATCGGCCTGACCAGGGCCACCGCGACCGAGTTGGTCGTGCAGACGATGCTCGGCTCGGCGGCCATGCTCGACCGGTCCGGCGAGTCCGCCGCGGATCTGCGTGCCGCCGTGACGTCGCCGGGTGGCACCACCGCGGCCGCATTGCGCGAGCTCGAGCGTGGCGGGGTCCGGACCGCGTTCTACGAAGCGTTGGTGGCGGCGAAGAGCAGGTCCGCCGCTCTCGGTGGAGGTACCGAATAGATATTGGTACTCCACACCCGTCGCTGTAACCCCATCCGTCCCGCTAAGCTGATTACAGCACGTGCGTGTCTGTTCCGCCGGAGGGGAAGCCGGCGGCGCGAGACGTGCCGGAGGTATGTGGATTAATGGTGTCTACAAGTAAGTCGAAGGGGTCCAACCCCGACGGTCAACCCATGGTCGGCGGCACGCAGTTTCTCACCGTCGCCGAGGTGGCGGCGCTGATGCGGGTCTCCAAGATGACGGTGTACCGATTGGTGCACAACGGCGAGCTGCCCGCGGTGCGGGTGGGCCGGTCATTTCGAGTGCATGCGAAGGCGGTGCACGACTACCTGGAAACCTCGTATTTCGACGCGGGCTGAACCGGTCCTGATGTCCCCCGGATGCGGTATCCGGGGGATAACGGAAGCTCGGTTTCTGCGGAGCGAGGCCGCACCGGTACGATGATCACTTGTCGTGCCAGCCAGCCGGTGTCATCAGGCGCTGGGTTAGCAGATACGAGGCCGAGCGCCAGATTCGTAACGCACGCGTACGTCACCGGCGTGCGCAGGACCGCTAGAGAAGAACGTGAGGGATACCCGCCATGGGTTCAGTGATCAAGAAGCGACGCAAGCGCATGTCGAAGAAGAAGCACCGCAAGCTGCTTCGTAGGACGCGAGTGCAGCGTAGGAAGCTCGGTAAGTAGATCGCCGAGTTCGCAGGTGTGGGACCCAGTCCCTCCGATGCCCGTCACCGAGAGGTGGCGGGCATCGCTGCATTCGGGGGCGACTAGGCGTACGTCCAGCATCGGGAGGATGAATATTCCTCCTTCGGGGTCGTAAAATTGCAGGTAAACAGGTGTTTCGGACTCGTTAAGAGCCGTGCGGTTCCGGCCGGGTGTGGCTAGGCTCGCAGGTGTGGCCCGAGAGGCAGGGGTGGGGTGTGGAGGTAATGAGCGACCGCGGAGTGCAGCCGCCCGGTGTGGTGCTGGTGACCGGCGCCAGCCGGTTCCTCGGTGGGTACCTGGTGGCCAGGCTGGCGCAGAATCCGAACATCGAGCGGGTCATCGCCGTTGACGCCGTGTCGCCGAGCAAGGACATGCTGCGGCGGATGGGGCGCGCGGAGTTCGTACGGGCCGACATCAGGAACCCGCTCATCGGCAAGGTGATCCGCAACGCCAGGGTCGACACCGTGGTGCACGCCTCCTCGATCCCCAAGGCCCCGAAGTCCGGCAGCCGGGCCGCCATGAAGGACATGAACGTCCTCGGGGCCATGCAGTTGTTCGCGGTGTGCCAGAAGTCTCCTGACGTCCGCAAGGTGGTGGTGCGCTCGTCCGGTGCGGTCTACGGCGGCAGCGCGCGGGACCCGGCGAAGTTCACCGAGGAGATGAGTGCCCGCACGCCCCCGCGCGGCGCGTTCGCCCGCGACATCATCGAGATCGAGGGATACGCGCGCAGCCTCGGGCGCAGACGGCCGGAGATCGCGGTCTCGTTGCTCAGGATGGCGCCGCTGATCGGTCCGCGGATGAGCGGGCCCGTGTCGCGGTACCTGAACTCGCCGGTGGTGCCGACGGTCCTCGGCCGGGATCCCCGGATGCAACTCCTGCACGAGGAGGACGCGCTGGCCGCACTCGAGCTCGCCACGGTCTCCGGTCCAGCGGGAACCTTCAACATCGCGGCGGACGGCGTCGTGATGCTCTCCCAGGCGGTCCGGCGGGCGGGTGGCCTCGCGGTGCCGGTGCCCTCACAGCTGTTCAGGACCCTCGGGCGGGCACTGATGGGACCCTCGATGCGTGACTTCACCAAGGAGCAGCTCGACTACTTCCATTTCGGCTGTGGGTTCGACACCGGCCGGATGCGGGCGGAACTGGGCTTCGAGCCGCGGTGGACGACGATGCAGGGACTGGACGATCTGATCAACGGGGCCGGGATCAGCCCGATGATCAGCGAGGACTGGCTTCGGTCGGTCGAATCACGGGTACAGCAGTTGGTCGGAGTCGGGGGAGAGCAGCAATGAGTGATGTGGCCAAGGTGATCCCGTTGCACGACGCCGCCGGGCGGCGGGCTCGGCCCGCGCCTGGCGTGCCGCAGGGCGGCGAATCACTGCCCGAGCCGCGCCCGCTGTTCGGTGTTCCGCAGCAGGCGTCGCCGTCGCTGCCCGGTGTGGTGCTCGAGTCGGCCAGGGACCTGGTCGCCGACCCGGTGGTCGCGATCGCGGAGTTCCTCCGCCGCAGGCTCACCGGCGACTACCAGGTCGACGAATTCGGCTTCGACCCGCACTTCACCGAGAACGTCTGGCTGCCGATACTCCGACCGCTGTTCGACAGCTGGTTTCGGGTCGAGGTGCGCGGGATCGAGAACGTGCCCTCCGAGGGTGGTGCGCTGGTGGTCGCGAACCATGCAGGCGTGGTCCCCATCGACGGGCTGATGACCTCGGTGGCGATGTTCGACCACCATCCGGCGCATCGCCCGTTGCGGATGCTCGCCGCCGATCTCGCCTTCGAGATGCCGGTCGTCGGCAACATCGCACGCAAGGCCGGACACACCCTGGCCTGCAACCCGGATGCCGAGCGGTTGCTGCGGACCGGCGAGGTGGCGGCGGTCTTCCCCGAGGGATTCAAGGGGATCGGCAAACCGTTCAGCGAGCGGTACAAGCTGCAGCGCTTCGGCAGGGGCGGGTTCGTCAGCGCCGCGCTGCGCACCGGCGCCCCGATCATCCCGTGCTCGATCGTCGGCTCGGAGGAGATCTACCCGAAGATCGGCGACCTCAAGTCGCTGGCGCGGCTGCTGGGGATGCCGTACTTCCCGGTGACGCCGTTCTTCCCGCACCTGGGTCCGCTGGGACTGATCCCGTTGCCGTCGAAGTGGTACATCGAGTTCGGTGAGCCGATCCAGACCGACTCCTACGACGCGGTGTGCGCGGAGGACCCGATGGTGACCTTCGAGCTGACCGACCACGTCCGGGAGACCATTCAGCAGACCCTGTACCGGCTGCTCGCCCAGCGGCGCAACGTGTTCCTGGGCTGAATCGGGGAGTCTCGTCCGGGATCGGTTGTCCGACAAGCGAACCCGCGTTGCGATCGCCGGGTCCCCTGGCGGACCTGGTGATCGCCCCGTCGTTGTGCTTTGGTGGGACAGGGGGGCTCGACAGGGAGCCACACCATGGCCAGGTCATTCCGCGGGATCACCAACCTCGACATTCGCGACTCGGTTCCCGACTGGGGCCCGTACGAGCAGCCGAGGGCGCCGCAGGGCGCCCCGAATGTGCTGTACATCGTGCTGGACGACCTGGGTTTCGGGGCGCTGAGCTGCTACGGCGGTCCGATCGAGACGCCGAACATCGACCGGATCGCGGCCGGCGGGCTGCGCTACAGCCAGTGGCACACCACCGCCCTGTGCTCGCCGACCCGCTCCTGTCTGCTCACCGGCCGTAACCACACCGTCAACGGCATGGGCTGCATCAGCGAGGCGTCGATCGGGTTCCCCGGCGCCAACGCCCATGTTCCAGGTGAGTGCGCCACCCTCGCCGAGGTACTCGTCGAACGCGGCTACAGCACCGCGATGGTCGGCAAGTGGCACCTGTGCGCGGCCGACGAGATGAACCTGGCCTCCAGCAAGGCGAGCTGGCCGATCGGCCGGGGCTTCGAGCGGTTCTACGGATTCCTCGGCGGCGAGACCAACCAGTGGCACCCGGATCTGGTCCACGACAACCACCCGGTCGATCCGCCCTCCCGGCCGGAGGAGGGCTACCACCTCGGCGTCGACATCACCGACCGGGCGATCGAGTTCCTCGACGACGTGAAGACGATCGCGCCGGACCGGCCGGTGTTCCTCTACTACGCGCCCGGCTGCGCGCACGCACCGCACCATGTGCCGCGCGAGTGGGCGGACCGCTACCGCGGCCGGTTCGACGCAGGCTATGAGGCGATGCGTGACGAGATCCTGGCCCGGCAGAAGGAGATGGGCCTGATCCCGCCGGAGGCCGAGCTGCCGCCGCTGAACCCGATCGGCACCCCGGAGTCCCGCCGCGGACCCGACGGCCAGCCGTTCCCGATGCTGGATCACACCCGGCGCTGGGACACGCTCTCCGACGACGAGAAGCGGCTGTTCGCGAGGATGGCCGAGGTGTACGCCGGCTTCGTCTCGCATTGCGACGACCAGATCGGGCGCCTGCTGGACTACCTCGAGGACATCGGGCAGCGCGACAACACCATGGTGGTGCTGGTCTCCGACAACGGCGCCAGCGGCGAGGGCGGCCCCGACGGCTCGGTCAACGAGAACAAATTCTTCAACGGCGTGCCCGACGACCTGGCCGAGAACATGGCCATGCTCGACGAACTGGGCGGGTACCGGACCTATAACCACTATCCGAACGGCTGGGCGATGGCATTCGACACCCCGTTCAAGATGTGGAAGCGCTACTCGTTCAATGGCGGCACGTGCGATCCGTGCATCATCTCGTGGCCGGAGGGGATCGCCGCCCGCGGCGAGATCCGAGATCAGTACCACCATGCCATCGACGTGATGCCGACGGTGCTCGACTGTCTCGGCGTCGAGATGCCGGAGACGGTCAAGGGGTACACCCAGCACCCGATCCAGGGCGTGAGCATGCGCTACAGCTTCGACACCGCAGGCATCCCCAGCGCTCGGCACACCCAGTTCTATTCGATGCTCGGCACCCGCGGCATCTGGCACGACGGCTGGAAGGCCGTCACCACCCATCCGGCGATCAGCGGTTGGGGTCGTTTCCAGGACGACACCTGGGAGCTCTACAACACCGACGTCGATCGCACCGAGCTGCACGACCTCGCCGACGCCGAGCCGGGCAGGCTCGCGGAACTGGTCGGGCTGTGGTTCCACGAGGCGGGCGCCAACGGGGCGCTGCCGCTCGACGACCGCTATCCGGTCGAGATCCTCATGACGCCGCGCCCGCGGCCTGCCCCGCTCCGCACCCGGTATGTGTACCGGCCCGGCGGCGCCGCCGTGCCCGAGTCGGTGGCGGTGGCCGTGCGCAACCGCTCGTACTCGCTGGGGGCGCTCGTCGGCCTGCCGTCCCCCGGCGTATCCGGGGTGCTGTTCGCGCAGGGCGGCCGCTTCGGCGGGCACGCGCTGTACGTCCGGGACAACCGGCTGCACTACGTCTACAACTTCCTCGGCAGCGAGCAGCAGCGGATCAGCGCAACCGAGGAGCTGCCCACCGGCGACCGGATGATCCTCGGCGCCTCGTTCGACAAGGACGGCGAGGACCCGCCGGGCACCGCGCGAGGACTGCTCCGCCTTTATTACGGAGATCACCAGGTCGGGGAGGGCCGGATCCGGACCCAGCCGGGCGTGTTCGGCCTGGGCGGCACCGGGCTCACCATCGGCCGTGACGTCGGCGAACCGGTCACCGACGATTACCCGGGCGAAGCCCCGTGGGCCTTCACCGGCGGCGCGCTGAACCGGGTGGTCGTGGACGTCAGCGGCGAGGCCTACATCGACCTCGAGCACACGGCCGCGGCGATGCTGTCGAGGGAGTAGCGGCTCCGCCGCCCGTGCGCGAGTCGTACCCCGGCCGGGGTACGACTCGCGCACGGTTGCGTCAGTGCTTGCGGCGGCTGATCACGGCGGCCAGCGCGCCGCCGACCGCGCCGAGCGCGAGCGCGGTCGGGACGCCGATCTTCGCGGCCTTCCGTCCGGTGCGGTAGTCGCGGATCTCCCACCCGCGGTTGCGCGCGACCTCCTTGAGGTCGGCGTCCGGGTTGATGGCCACGGCGGTGCCGACGAGTGAGAGCATCGGCACGTCGTTGTGGCTGTCCGAGTACGCCGTGCAGCGCTTGAGGTTCAGGCCCTCGCGCACGGCCAGGGTCCGGACCGCGTGTGCCTTGCCCGCGCCGTGCAGGATGTCGCCGACCAGTCGGCCGGTGAACTTGCCGTCCTCGCTCTCGACGACGGTTCCCAGCGCGCCCGTCAGCCCCAGCCGCTTCGCGATGACCTGGGCCAGTTCCACCGGGGTCGCGGTCACCAGCCACACCTGCTGACCGGCGTCGAGGTGCATCTGCGCCAGCGCCCTGGTGCCCGGCCAGATCTTGTCGGCGATCAGCTCGTCGTAGATCTCCTCGCCGAGGCGGGAGAACTCCGCGGTCTCGCGGCCCGCGATGAAGGCCAGCGCCCGTTCCTTGCCGCTGGCGACGTCGTCGCTGTTCTCCTTGCCGGTCACCCGGAACTTGAGCTGCTGCCAGCCGAACCTGGCCATGTCGGCGAGCGAGATGTACTTGCGGGCGGCGAGGCCGCGGGCGAAGTGGATGATCGAGGCGCCCTGGACCATGGTGTTGTCCACGTCGAAGAACGCCGCCGCGGTCAGGTCGAGCGGCACGCCGCCCTCGGTCCCTCGGGCACCGAGTTCGCCGCCCGCCTCGGCCTCGCTCGTCGCCGCCTCGTGCAAGGCGATGGCGGCGTCCGCGCTGGCCTCACCTGCGAGACTGGCCCGCAGCTGGGCGTCGCTGGGCCCCAAGGGGTTCCTGCCGCGTCGGCGGGGACGCTTGGCGTCGAGCCAGCCGGCGCACACTCCCGAGCCGGTCGGACCAGATCGACCAGGCACTCATACCTCCTGTGTTCGTCCAACTGCGGCCCACCCTATCCCCAGCCTCGGGGGCGCACCGGGTGGATCGCCGCCCGCGTGGCCGCTGTGACTTGCGTCTCCGCGGGCGGCCCGCGGAAGGCGCAGGTGGCGGTGGCACAGTGGAGCCATGACCGACCCCGCACACACCATCACCCTGCTGACCCGGGCCGGCTGCGGCTCCTGTGACGTAGCGCGTACTCAGCTGCTGCGGTTGTGTGGGGAATTCGGCCTCGAACTCGAATCGGTCGACGTCGACGTGGCCGCGGCGACCGATCCCGAGCTGCGCGCCGAGTACGGCGACCGGCTGCCGGTCGTCCTGCTCGACGGCCGTGAGCACAGTTACTGGGAGGTCGACGAGCCTCGGCTGCGATCGGATTTGACAATCTGAGGCCGACCTGACACCCCTCGCATCCGGACGCCGCGCAGGTCGCAGCGGGTGAATCCGGAATCCGGCGACTTTGTGCATGGGTTCACAAGCAGTTACCGTGGTGTGAACAGTCCCCCCGGATCAGCGTGAGAACCGGCCATGTGCATGGCCGGACGAGGAGCCACCAACGTGACCGAACAGCACCAGCCGCATGGGTTCTCTGCCCGTGGCGTCGCAGGGGCTGAGAACGCGTCTCGTTCCGGAACCGACGTCGCCCGCGCGGACACAACGGTGCGGGACCTGCCGCAGGCCACCGTCACCCGGCTCGCCACCTATCTGCGGGTGCTCGGTGTGATGGCCGACGACGGCACGCTCATCGTCTCCAGCGAGGAACTCGCGACCGCGGCCGGTGTCGGCTCCGCGAAGCTGCGCAAGGACCTCTCGTTCCTCGGCCCGAACGGGGTCCGCGGCGTCGGATACGACGTCACCAAGCTGCGCGCCCGGATCGAGGCCGCGCTCGGACTGGACCGCGGCCACCAGGTGGTGCTGGTCGGCGTCGGCAGCCTGGGGCAGGCCCTGGCCCGTTACGGCGGGTTCGGCCGTCGCGGATTCACGATGGTCGGCCTGTTCGACCGAAATCCCGACCGGATCGGCAGTACCGTCGACGCGCTGACCGTTCGCGACGTCGCCGAGCTCGAGGCCGCGTGCCGCGAGCTGGACGCCACCATCGGGGTCATCGCGACCCCGGACGAATCTGCCCAGGAGGTGTGCGACCTGCTGGTGAATGCCGGTGTGCGCTGCATCCTGAGCTTTGCGGCCTCGCCGCTCGATGTCCCGAAACACGTCGAGATCCGCCGAGTGGATCTCGCCGTGGAGATGCAGGTGCTGTCCTTCCACAGCGCCCGCAACGCCGAAACCGAGCCCGCTGCGGCCTCGGCGGCGGTGGGGCTCCGCACGGCACGCTCGGCTTCGTCAGGCTCGGGTTCGACAACGAATGGATCGGTGATGGCACCGTGAGTGTTCTCCTGGTCGGGATCTCGCATCGCAGCGCTCCCGTCTCCGTCCTCGAGCGGGTCGCCATCGGCGACACCGATCGGCCGAAGCTGATCGACAAGATGATGAGCTCGGACCATGTCTCGGAGGTCATGATCGTCTCCTCCTGTAACCGGGTGGAGATCTATGCGGTGGTGGACGCCTTCCACGGCGCGCTCTCCGACGTGGGCGAGTTGCTCGCCGGGCACTCCGGCATGGAGCTGCCGGACCTGACCAAGCACGCATACGTGCGCTACAGCGAGGCGGCGGCCGAGCACCTGTTCGCGGTGGCCAGCGGCCTCGACTCGATGGTCGTCGGCGAGCAGCAGATCCTCGGCCAGATCCGGACCGCCTACGCGATCTCCGACAACCAGCAGGCCGCGGGCCGGGTGCTGCACGAGCTGGCTCAGCAGGCGCTGCGGGTCGGCAAGCGGGTGCACTCCGAGACCGGGATCGACCGCGCGGGCGCCTCGGTGGTGTCGGTCGCCCTCGACCGCGCCTCGGACCTGCTCGGTGACGGGCTCGCCGGGCGTACCGCCGTCGTGGTTGGCGCGGGCTCGATGGGCGGCCTGTCCGTCGCGCACCTGACGCGGGCCGGGATCGGCCGCGTCATCGTCGCCAACCGCACCAGGGAGCGGGCCGAGCGCCTCGCCGAGACCGTGCGGGCCGCCGGGGTGGACGGCACGACCGTCGACCTGGCCGACCTGCCGTCCGCGCTGGCCGAGGCGGACGTGATGGTGACCTGTACCGGCGCGGTCGGTGCGGTGGTCACCCTCGCCGACGCGCACCTCGCGCTGGCGAAGCGGGACTCCGCGCAGCGACCGCTGGTGATCTGCGACCTGGGGCTGCCCCGCGACGTGGAGCCCGCGATCGCCGGACTGCCCGGCGTGAGCATCTTCGACATGGCGGCCCTGCAGCGCGATCCGGCGGCTGGCGCGGCCGCCGCGGACACCGAGGCGGCCCGCGAGATCGTCGCAGGCGAGCTGGCCACCTACCTGGCCGGACAGCGTCTGGCCGAGGTCACCCCGACCGTGACCGCCCTCCGTCAACGCGCCGCCGACGTGGTGGAGGCCGAGCTGCTGCGGCTGGACTCGCGCCTGCCCGGGCTCGAGGATCCGCAACGCGACGAGGTCGCGCGCACCGTGCGCCGCGTCGTCGACAAGCTGCTGCACGCGCCGACCGTCCGGGTCAAGCAGCTGGCCAGCGCCCCAGGCGGCGACTCCTACGCGGCCGCGCTGCGTGAGCTGTTCGAGCTGACCCCCGGGTCCGTCGAGGCCGTCGCGACGCCGATGGAGATCCGCGCGGTCGAGCTCGCGGACGATTTCACGGCAGGCCACGAGGCCGAGGCGATGGACGTATGGAAGGGGATGCAGTCATGAGTGCAACCGCCGCATCCACCAGGGACACCACCGCGGAGCAGGCCCCCACGGCCACCCTGCGCATCGGCACGAGGGGCAGCCTGCTGGCCACCACTCAGGCCGGCACCGTCCGGGACGCGCTGATCGCCGCGGGCCACCCCGCCGAGCTGGTGATCGTCAAGACCGCGGGCGACCAGTTCTCCGGACCGGTCGAGAAGATCGGCGTCGGCGTGTTCACCGCCGCGCTGCGCGAGGAGCTCGCCGCCGGGCACGTCGACATCGCCGTGCACTCCTTCAAGGACCTGCCCACCGCGCCCGACGAGCGCGTGGTCATCGCCGCCGTGCCAGAACGCGAGGATCCGCGCGATGCGCTGGTGGCGCGCGACGGGATGGTGCTCGGTGAGCTGCCTGCCGGCTCCCGGATCGGAACCTCCGCGCCGCGGCGCATCGCCCAGCTGCGGGCCCTCGGCCTCGGCCTGGACATCCAGCCGTTGCGCGGCAACCTCGACACCAGGATCGGCAAGGTCGCCAACGGCGAGCTCGACGCGGTCGTCGTCGCGCGGGCGGGGCTCTCGCGGATCGGCAGGCTCGACGTGATCACCGAGTCGCTGGAGCCGGTGCAGATGCTGCCCGCCCCAGCGCAGGGCGCGCTGGCCGTCGAATGCCGCGCGGGTGACACCGCGCTGATCGCCATCCTCGCCGAGCTGGACGACGCGAGCGCCCGCGCCGCCGTCACGGCGGAGCGCGCGCTGCTGGCCGAGCTCGAGGCCGGATGCACGGCCCCGGTCGGCGCGATCGCGGAGATCGTGGAGTCCATCGACGACGACGGCCGGGTGTTCGACGAGCTGTCGGTGCGCGGCTGTGCGGCCGCGCTGGACGGCTCCGATTCGATCAGGGCCTCGACCGTCGGACCGCCGGATCGCGCCGAGGAACTCGGTCGCGAGGTGGCCCGCGAACTGCTCGACCTGGGCGCCCGCGCCCTGATGGGCAAGGCGACCGAAAGCGATCCGGAGGGCGGACCGACCGATGAGTGAGCCATTGCCGTCGGCGCGCTCCTCGAAACCGCGCGCCCATTCCCATGTCCCTGACATTGCTAGACACATGAACGCACTGGAGAACAACCGATGAGCCGAGTCCGCAAGAACACCCCCGGACGGATCCTGTTCGTGGGCGCCGGCCCGGGCGACCCGGCGTTGCTCACCGTCCGGGCGCGCGACGTCCTCGCGGCCGCCACCCTGGCGTTCACGGATCCCGACGTCGACAAGGGCGTGACCGCGCTGGTCGGCACCGGACTGCTGGTCAAGGGTGAGGAGATCGACCCCGAGAACCCGCCGTTCGAGGTGCGCCCCGCGCTCGGCGAGCCGGCCGAGGTCGCCAAGACCCTGGTGGCCGAGGCCAAGAACGGGCACGACGTGGTCCGTCTGGTCTCCGGCGACCCGCTCACAACCGATTCGGTGATCGCCGAGGTCACCGCGGTGGCGCGGACCCAGGTGCAGTTCGAGATTCTGCCGGGCCTGCCCGCCGGATCCGCGGTGCCGAGCTACGCGGGCATGCCGCTGGGCTCCGGTCACACCGAGGTCGACGTCCGCGGCGAGGTCGACTGGGCCGCGCTGGCCGCGGCGCCGGGACCGCTGGTGCTGCACGCCACCGCGGGCCACCTCGCGGAGACCGCGAGCGAGCTGGTCGAGAACGGCCTGGCCCCGCAGACGCCCGCCGCGATCACCGTCCGAGGCACCACCTGCCAGCAGCGCACCGTCGAGGCCACCCTCGCGACGCTGAACGAGGCCGGCTCCGAGCTGGTCGGTTCGCTGATCGTGACCGTCGGCAAGGTGGTCAGCCAGCGCAGCAAGATGTCCTGGTGGGAGTCGCGCGCCCTGTACGGCTGGACCGTCCTGGTGCCGCGCACCAAGGAGCAGGCCAGCGAGATGAGCGATCGCCTCGTCACGCACGGCGCCATCCCCATCGAGGTGCCCACGATCGCGGTCGAGCCGCCGCGCAGCCCCGCGCAGATGGAGCGCTCGGTCAAGGGCCTGGTCGACGGCCGCTACCAGTGGGTGGTCTTCACCTCCACCAACGCGGTGCGCGCGGTCTGGGAGAAGTTCGAGGAGTTCGGGCTCGACGCCCGCGCGTTCTCCGGCGTCAAGATCGCCTGCGTCGGCGAGGCCACCGCGGACAAGGTGCGCTCGTTCGGTATCAACCCCGAGTTGGTGCCGTCCGGTGAGCAGTCCAGCGAGGGTCTGCTGGCCGAGTTCGCGCCGTACGACGACGTCTTCGATCCGGTCAACCGGGTGCTGCTGCCCCGCGCCGACATCGCCACCGAGACCCTGGCCGAGGGCCTACGCCAGCGCGGCTGGGAGATCGACGACGTCACGGCCTACCGCACCGTCCGGGCGGCGCCGCCGCCGGCCGAGACCCGCGAGATGATCAAGACCGGTGGGTTCGACGCGGTCTGCTTCACCTCGTCCTCGACCGTGCGCAACCTGGTCGGCATCGCCGGCAAGCCGCACGCCCGCACGCTGGTGGCGTGCATCGGGCCGAAGACCGCGGAGACCGCGATCGAGTTCGGCCTCCGGGTCGACGTGCAGCCCGAGACCGCTCAGGTCGGCCCCCTGGTGGAGGCGCTCGCCGAGCACGCCGCCCGGCTGCGTGCCGAGGGTGCGCTGCCGCCCCCGCGCAAGAAGTCCCGTAGGCGCTGACGCGCCCGTGAGCGGTTGACGAGTCCAGGGACTCGCCAACCGCTCACAGCCGACGAAGGAGGGCATCCATCTTTCCCGCCGAACGTCCCCGACGCCTGCGCGCCACCCCGGCGCTGCGTCGCCTTGTCGCCGAGACCTCGCTGGAACCACGGCATCTGGTGCTGCCGATGTTCGTCGCGGACGGCATCGGCGAGCCGCGCGAGATCAGTTCGATGCCCGGCGTCTTCCAGCACACCCTCGACTCACTGACCCGCGCCGCCGCCGAGGCGGTCGAGGCGGGTGTCGGCGGGCTGATGCTCTTCGGCGTCCCCAGGACCGAGGACAAGGACGCCAACGGTTCGGGTGCGACCGATCCCGACGGCATCCTGAACCGGGCCCTGCGCGTGCTCCGCGCCGAGCTCGGCGACTCCACCGTGATCATGGCGGACACCTGCCTCGACGAGTTCACCGATCACGGCCACTGCGGGGTGCTCGCGGCGGACGGTCGGGTCGACAACGACGCGACACTGACCCGCTACGTCGACATGGCGGTTGCGCAGGCCGAGTCCGGGGCGCACCTGCTCGGGCCAAGCGGAATGATGGACGGACAGATCGCCGCGATCCGCGAGGGTCTCGACGACGCGGGCCATCAGGAGACGGGCATCCTGGCGTACTCCGCCAAGTACGCGTCCGCCTTCTACGGCCCCTTCCGCGAGGCCGTCGGGTCGTCGCTGTCCGGGGATCGCCGCACCTACCAGCAGGACGCCGCCAACCGGCGCGAGTCGCTGCGCGAGGTCGACCTGGACCTGGACGAGGGCGCGGACATGGTGATGGTGAAGCCGGCCATGTCGTACCTCGACGTGCTGCGGGAGGTCGCCGACATGTCCACGGTTCCCGTTGCGGCCTACCAGATCTCGGGTGAGTACTCGATGATCACCGCCGCCGCGCAGAACGGCTGGATCGACCGCGACGCCGCCGTGCTGGAGTCGCTGCTCGGCATCCGCCGCGCGGGTGCGGACATCGTGCTGACCTACTGGGCCGCCGAGTTCGCAGCCCGGTTGTGATGGTTACGGTGGTGTCATGACCGCCCCATGGCCGCCAGCGCCCCCGACCGGCCCCGCCGCGCAGGACCAGCGACCCGCGGCGCCCGTCGACGTGGGTACCGCCTTCCAGTTGCTGTGCGGGGTCGCCGCTCTCGGTGTGGTGAACCTGTTCGCCACCCTGGCGATGGTGGCCGCGGATCGGAAGACCTTTGCCGATCAGCTGATCAAGGACGTGCACGCCCAGGATCCGACGGTGGAGATCAGCACCTCGGCGGCCGAGGGTCTGCTGCTGGTCGGGCTCGGCGTCACCGCGCTGCTCGGGCTGGCGCTGACCGGCCTGTACCTGCTGTTCGTGTTCAAGATGCGCAGCGGCAGGAACTGGGCCCGGATGCTGGTCACCATGATCGGTGTGACGATGGTCTTCTTCGCGATCCCCGCGCTGTTCGGGCTCGGCGCCGGTGGCGGCGTGGCCGGGATGGTCGCGGGCGGGGCGGGGATCCTGCAGGCGGTGCTGTCCGTCGGTGCGGTGATCCTGATGCATCGGAGCGAGTCGAACCGGTACTTCGTGCCCGGACCGAAGGCGCAGTAGCCGTCATGGGTGACGCGCGGGCCCGTCCTCGCCCTGTCGATGTCGCGTACGGGCTGTGGCTGGTCTGTGCGGCGCTGCTGGTGCTCTTCGGGTTGTTGGCCCTGACGTCGCCCGGCACCGCGATACGTGAGCAGCTGGTGGAGCACGGTGCAAACCCCGACAGCGTGGACGAGTTCATCGTGCTGCTGCGTGGCTCCGGCGCCGTCTCGCTACTCACCGGGCTCGGCGTCGGGCTGATGGCGGGGCCGACGAGGGCGGGGGATCCGCGTTTTCGGCGGGCGGTCGTCGCGCTGTCGGCGGTGTTCTTCGTGCTGCAGCTCGGGCTGCTGGCGACCGGTCTGGGTCAGGTGCCGACGCTGCTGGTCTCGCTGCTCGCGCTGGTGGCCAGCGTGCTCGTCTACCTGAGGTCCTCGGCGGAGTGGTTTGCCGGTGAGTGACGCGGCCGAGCGGATCCTGTTCGAGGAACCGGGCGGACGGTGGTGGCTGGTCGCGCTCGGCCCCGCGCTGTGCCTGGTCGTGCTCGTCGCGGACGCGATCATCGGTTCGGGTGTGCACTGGCTCGGGTTGGCGCTGTTCTCGGTGCTGCTCGCGGGACTGGTCGCCCTTCAGGTGGTGGCGGCGCGGCGGCACGCGAGCGTGCTGCTCACCCCGGCGGTGTTGCGCAACGGCGCCGAGACCCTCGGGGTGGCCGATATCGCCCAGGTCCTGCCCGAGGCGGATCCGTTCGCCGAGGATCTGGAGCCGTGGGAGAGCGCCCCGTCGCTCGGGGAGCTGTCCGGGGTGCCGCGACGCCGTACCGCGATCGGCCTGCGGCTGCGGGACGGTTCGGTGGTGCGGGCGTGGGCGCGGGACGGTGACGGGTTGCGGACCGAATTGGAGCGGCTGGTGGCGGACGAGGCGGAGGACGGTGAGCGGTGAGCGAACGGATGACGCGGATCCTGGAGCTGGTCCTGGCGGTGCTCGCTACCGCGGCCGCGGTCTGGTGCTGGTGCAGGGGCGTGCAGACCTCGGACTTCGCGCCCGCGATGGACGGCGCGCCCGCGTTCACCGGCACGCACTACTCGGGCACCTGGATCGGGGCGGCGACCGCGCTGGTGATCGTGGCCGGCTTGTTGGTGATCGACGTGGTCAGGAGGCGGCACCGCGGCGGTCCGCAGTGACCGGTCGAACAGCGGCCCGCCCTGGCGGCTAGTACCCACGGGGGGTATGGTAGGGGCATGAACGGATACTCCCCGGAGAAGGACGACCTCCTCAAGCGGCTTCGCCGCATCGAGGGACAGGTCGCGGGCATCTCGCGCATGGTCGACGACGACCGCTACTGCATCGACATCCTGACCCAGGTGTCCGCGGCGACGAAGGCACTGCAGTCGGTCTCGCTGAAACTGATGGACGCGCACCTCGCGGGCTGCGTCGTCGAGGCGGCCAAGAAGGGCGGCCCGGAGGCCGACGCCAAGGTCAAAGAGGCCTCGGACGCGATCGCCCGTCTCGTCCGCTCGTAGGAGAAATTCTGATGCAGAGCACATACACCGTCACGGGCATGACCTGCGGGCATTGCGTCGCCTCGGTCACCGAGGAGGTCGGCGCCATCGCCGGTGTCACCGAGGTGCTCGTGGACCTGGCCAGCGGGGAGGTCCACGTGACCAGTGAGTCCGAGCTCGACCCGCGGGCCGTCGCCGAGGCGGTCGAAGAGGCGGGCTACGAGCTGGCGTCATGACCGCCGCCGCGGGTCGTGACGCGCTGGACACCGTCGACGTCGCGGAGCGCGAGCTCGACCTCGATCTCGGCGGGATGACGTGCGCCTCCTGCGCGAACCGGATCGAGCGCAAGCTGGCGAAGATCGACGGCGTCCGCGCCACCGTCAATTTCGCCACCGAGCGGGCCCACGTTCGCTATCCGGCGGGCGTGCAGCCCGCCGAACTGGTGTCCGCGGTCGAGTCTGCGGGCTACTCCGCGGCCGTGTCGGTCCCCGCGGGCCCCGCCGCTGCCGGGCCCGCGGAACCGCCGCCGGATCACCTCGGCAGGCGCCTGGCGATCTCGGCGGTGGCCGCCGTCCCGGTCGTCGCGCTCTCGATGATCCCGGCGCTTCAGTTCGACTACTGGCAATGGGTGGCGCTGGCGCTGACCACCCTTGTGGTGTTCTGGGGCGGTTACCCGTTCCACCGGGCGGCGCTGACGAACGCCCGTCACGGCAGCTCGACGATGGACACGCTCGTCTCAATCGGCACCCTCGCCGCATACGGATGGTCGGTGTGGGCGTTGGTGTTCGGCACCGCTGGGCATATCGGGATGACCCACGAGTTCGCGCTGCGGTTGGGCGCGCACGATCCGTCGGGACAGATCTATCTCGAGGTCTCCGCCGCGGTCACCGTCTTCCTGCTCGCGGGCAGGTGCGCGGAGTCACGGGCCAAGCGCCGCGCCGGCGCCGCGCTGCGGGCGCTGATCGAGGTCGGTGCCAAGGACGTGGCGGTGCTGCGAGCCGAGGCCGAGCGACGAATCCCGGTGGGCGAGTTGCGGGTCGGGGACCGGTTCGTGGTGCGGCCGGGGGAGAAGATCGCCACCGATGGGCGGGTGCTCGAGGGCGCCGCGGCCGTGGACGCGTCGATGGTCACCGGTGAGTCGGTGCCGATCGAGGTGTCCGGCGGTGACGCCGTCGTCGGCGGCACCGTGAACACCAACGGGCGGCTCGTGGTGCGAGCCGAGAGGGTCGGCGCCGACACCCAGCTGGCCCACATCGCCGCGCTCGTCACCGAGGCGCAGAACGGCAAGGCCGCGGTGGCGCGGCTCGCGGACCGGGTGTCGGCGGTGTTCGTCCCGGTGGTGCTGGTCATCGCGGCGGCGACACTGACGGGCTGGCTGGTCACCGGGCACGCAGCGACGGAGGCCTTCACCGCCGCGGTCGCGGTGCTCATCGTGGCCTGCCCCTGTGCGCTCGGATTGGCCACGCCCACGGCGCTTCTGGTTGGCACAGGTCGCGGCGCCCAGCTCGGAATCCTGATCAGGGGGCCCGAGGTGCTCGAGCAGACCAAGCGGATCGACACCGTCGTGCTGGACAAGACCGGCACCGTCACCACGGGCCGGATGACGCTCGACGAGGTGGTCGCGGCGCACGGCGAGAGCCCCGATCGAGTGCTGGCGCTTGCGGCCGCGGTGGAGGGCGCGTCGGAACATCCGGTGGCCCGGTCGATCGCCGTCGCGGGCGGCCCGGCGCCGTCGGTGACGGAGTTCGAGAACCGCCCCGGGATCGGCGTCGTCGGACTGGTCGACGGGGTCCGGGTCAGTGTCGGGCGGCCGGACGGCCCGATCCCCGCGGAGCTGCGGTCGGCGTTCGCGGCCGGGCGTACCACCGTCGCGGTGGCCTGGGACGGCGCGATTCGCGGCGCCATCACGGTCGCCGACGCCGTCAAGCCCACCAGCGCGGAGGCGGTCGCGCAGATCGTGGCGCTCGGCATGACCCCCGTGTTGTTGACCGGCGATCGTGCCGAGGTCGGGCACGCGGTGGCGCGGAGCGTCGGCATCGACCGGGTGATCGCGGAGGTCCTGCCCGCCGACAAGGTCGCGCATGTGGCGGGCCTGCAGCGCCACGGCGCCGTCGTCGCCATGGTCGGCGACGGCGTGAACGACGCGGCGGCGCTCGCCACCGCGGACGTCGGGCTGGCGATGGGAACCGGGACGGACGCCGCGATCGAGGCGGGCGATCTGACCCTGGTGCGCGGCGACCTGCGCTCGGTGCCGCAGGCGATCCGGCTCTCGCGGGCCACGCTCGGCACCATCAGGGCGAACCTGTTCTGGGCGTTCGCCTACAACGTCGCGGCCATCCCGCTGGCCGCGCTCGGCCTGCTGAACCCGATGATCGCGGGCGCGGCGATGGCGCTGTCCTCGGTGTTCGTGGTGGGGAACAGTCTGCGGTTGCGGAGATTCCGCTGACACCCAGCCCTGCCGATTTGCGCTGACCTCACGTCAACTTGAACACTGTTCAAGTTGACGTGAGGGCAGGGAGATCGGTGAAGCAGGCAGTGACAGGTCGTGGAGAGGTCCGGCACACCCGGGTGGTGGTCATCGGGGCGGGCTTCGCCGGGCTCGGCATGGCGGCAGGCCTGACCCGAGCGGGTCATGACGACTTCATCGTGCTCGAGAAGGCCGAGGACGTCGGCGGCACCTGGCGGGAGAACACGTACCCCGGCTGCGAGTGCGACGTGCCGTCCGCCCTTTACTCGTATTCCTTCGAACAGCAGGCGTGGGGCGGAGTCCGGGCATCGCAGCCGGAGATCCTCCGCTACCTCCGCAAGGTGAGCGTCAAGTACGGCCTCCGGGACAAGATCGAGTTCGGCGTCGAGGTCGAGCGCGGTCATTGGGACGAGGTCGACGGGCGGTGGCACCTGTTCACCACCACCGGCCTGGAGTTCGTGGCGCAGTACCTGGTGGTCGGCACCGGAGCCCTCCATCTGCCCAAGGTGCCGAAGACACCGGGGGCCGCGTCCTTCGGTGGGCCCGCGTTTCATTCGGCGCGATGGGACCACAGCGTCGACCTCACCGGCAAGCGGGTCGCGGTCATCGGAACCGGCGCGAGCGCGATCCAGATGGTGCCCGAGCTCGCGGCCGTGGCCGGCTCGGTCCAGCTGTACCAGCGCACGCCGCCCTGGGTGTTGCCGCGCCGGGAGGCCGGGCGGCTCACGCGCGCGGTCGGGCGGGTACCGGTCCTCCGCGGACTCGTCAGGAGCCTGACCTACTGGAACGCCGAACTGCTTGCCATCGGCCTCAACGGGCGCCCAGCCCTGACCCGGCCGATGGAGTGGCGGGCCGAGCGGCACCTCCGCCGCCAGATCCCGGACCCCGCTCTGCGGGCGAAGCTCACCCCGGACTACCGGATCGGCTGCAAGCGAATACTGCGCTCCGACAACTACTTCCCGGCGGTGGCCCGGCCGGGCACGGAGCTGATCGCGGACCGGATCGCCGAGATCACGCCGGACGGCATCGTCACCGCGGACGGGACGACCCGCGCGGCGGACGTCATCGTGTACGCGACCGGTTTCCGGGTGGCCGGCTCGCTGGCCCGGCTACCCCTCGCCGGCCGCGACGGGGTGACCCTGCAGGAGCGGTGGATGCGGGACGGGATCCGAACCCATCTGGGCATCTCGGTCTCGGGCCTGCCCAACGCGTTCTTCCTCACCGGGCCCAACACCGGGCTGGGGCACAACTCGGTGGTGTTCATGATCGAGTCACAGGTGCGGTACGCGCTGCGGGCGATGGAACTGGTCGACCGCGAGCGTGTGAGCGCCCTCGACGTCCGCGCGGACGCGCAGGCCGCCTTCCACGACGACCTGCACGCGCGCCTGGGCACCGCGGTCTGGAGCACGGGTGGGTGCTCGAGCTGGTACGTCGACGCCAACGGAACCAACCACTCTGTGTGGCCGGGATTCTCGTGGCAGTACTGGTTGCGGACCCGGCGGGTGAGCAGGCGCGACCACCATCTCCTCTGAGGTCGACCGGCGACAGTCGTGGCCGGGGCGGACCGACGTCGGGCACGATGGGGAGATGATCCTTGTCGTCGACGACGATCCCTCGGTGCGGGAGGCCGTCGTGACCGCGCTCGAACTCGATGGACACGAGGTGCGGTCGGTGGGCGACGGGAGCGCGGCGCTGGCGGCGATCGCGCAGGACACCTTCGCGGCGATGGTGCTCGACGTCATGATGCCGGGTGTCGACGGGCTGTCGGTGTGCCGGCTGCTGCGGGGGCAGGGCGATCGGATCCCGATCCTGGTGCTGACGGCCCGCTCCGAGGTGGGCGACAGGATCGCCGGGCTCGACGCCGGCGCGGACGACTACCTGCCGAAGCCCTTCGACATCGATGAACTGGCGGCCAGGGTGCGGGCGCTGCTGCGCCGGGCGGCGCCCCCCGAGGCGGTGGAATTCGGGGACCTCACGATCGACCCGGAGACCCGGCGCGGTGTCCGTTCGGGTCGGAGCATCGAATTCACGCAGACCGAGTTCGCGCTGCTCGAGCTGCTGCTGGCCAATGCCGGTCAGACGCTGACGCGGGAGGTCATCACCGACCGGGTCTGGGGGCACGACTTCGGACCCCAGTCCAATTCGCTGGCCGTCTACGTCAGCTATCTCCGCACGAAGCTGGAATCGGGCGGCGAGCCGCGCATCATCCAGACCGTCCGCGGCCTCGGCTATCGGTTGGCGCCGCCGTGAGGCGGGGCCGCCTGCCCATCCGGACGCGCATGGCGATCGTCACGTCGCTCGCCGTGGCGGCGGTGGTGCTCGCCTGCGCGGCCGGGGCCTACTGGATCTCCTCCCGCGAGGTGTACCGGAGCCTGGATCTCGGACTGATCCGGGAGGCGACCGCGCTGCAGCTGCAACTGCACGCGGGCAAGGACCTGGGCGATGGGACCGAATGCGCGACGCTCGCCTCGCCTGCGTGCTTCGAGGTGCTCGAGACCGTGGACGAGCGGCCCGTCGTGCTGCCGGAACCGGAGGGCGTCGACGCCGTCATCAGAGGCGAGTCGGATCCATTCCTGACGAACATCGATCTCGTGGGCCTTCCCGGTCGGATGTACGTGACCCCGCTGCTGGACGGCGGTGCGCTGTTGGTCGCCGTCCGCGCCGATCAGCAATTCCGGGCGCTGGACCGGATCGCCAGGTTCCTTGCGTTGCTGTGCGGCGTCGGCATCGTGATCAGCGCTGCGCTCGGCTACGCGGTGGCGCGCTACACGCTCCGGCCGGTCGCCCGACTCTCCCGCGAGGCGCAGTGGGTCGCGAAGGAACGCGACCCGAGTCGGGAGATCGTCGTGGACGGCTCCGACGAACTGGCGCAGCTCGGCGAATCGATCAACACCATGCTGCGGGCCCTCGACGACGCTCTCCGCGCGCAGCGTCAGCTCGTCTCCGACGCCTCGCACGAGCTGAGGACACCGTTGACTGGGATCATCGCGAACGCCGAACTGCTGGCGAGAGGCGACGGGTTGACCGACGAGCAGCAGACAAGGGTGCGGGCGGCGCTGGCACGCAGCACCGCGGACATGCGCACGCTGATCGACGACATCGTCGACCTCGCACAGGGATCCGAACCGGATATCGCGGCCGAGGACGTGGCGTTCGACGACGTCGTGGCGGAGGTCGTCGAGGCTGCCCGCGCGCACTGGCCGGAGATCGACTTCCGGGTTTCGGTCAGCGCGCACACCGTGCACGGAACCCGCGCGCGGCTGGCGAAGCTCGTCTCGAACCTGGTCGACAACGCGGCCAAGTTCAGCGCGGCAGGCGGCGCGGTCGACATCGCCCTTGCGGAGGGCGTCCTCACGGTGCGCGATCACGGCCCCGGCATCGACGAGGCGGACCTGGGTCTGGTCTTCGAGCGCTTCTACCGATCGGCGCGCTCGAGGGGCACCGCGGGGTCCGGGCTCGGTCTCGCCATGGCGCAGCAGATCGCCCGAGCACACGGGGCGATGATCACCGCGGCAAATGCATCCGACGGCGGTGCGCTCTTCGCGGTGCGGTTGCCACCCTCCCGGTGAGCCCGTCTGCCGCTCGGCGGGCTGCTCTGATCTTTCTCTAACGTTCGGCGCCTACTTTCGCTGATCATGAGAGCACTGAAATCGACTCGAGCTGTCGCCACGGCAACGGTGGGCGCCGTGGCATTGGCGCTCGCGGCAACGGGATGTTCTGCAGGGCAGTCTGATTCGGCGATACGCGTGGACGGGAGCTCGGTGATCGTGCCGATTGCGGGCGGTGAGGCGCGGGTTGACGTGAACGACCTGACCGTTCGCGGCCCCGTCGAGCTGTCCGCCGCCGCTGCGACGGACCTGGGAGCACCCGGGAAGATCTCGGTGGACGCCGACCGCGCGCACTGGTCGTATCCCGAACGCGGTCTCGACGTCACGGCGAGCGTGCGGGACGGTCGGCTCGTCGTCGACATGACCGGCGGCGGCGATCAGGAGCTGGCGTGGCCGGTGACGGGCGCGGGTGCGCGGGACCTGCAGTTGCCGCGGGGTGAGGGGCTGAGCATCCCGGTCGACGACGTCTTCTGGAACGACCCCGACACCGGCCTGGTCGGGGAGGAGGGCGAACGGCTGCAGGACCTGACCATGCCGTTCTGGGGATACAGCGCAGGCGCGCTCGGTGCGAGCTACCTGGTCCCGACCGACATCGGCACCACCCTCGGGTTCAGCTCGGTCGATGGCCGGCTGCGCGGCACGTCCGTGCACGAGTTCAGTGAGGCCAGGGGCACCGGCACGTACACCGTGGCACTGTCGGTCACCGACGGATCGCCGGTGGCAGCGGCGAAGGACTACCGCGCGCTGCTGCTGCAGCAGGGCGGCCTGCGCACCCTGAAGGAGAAGATCGCCGAGAACCCGGACACCGAGAAGCTCGTCGGCGCCTTCCACGCCTACCTGTGGGGCGACGGCCGCACCCCCGAGTCGATGCGCAGGCTCGAGGAGCTCGGCCTCTCGAGAATGTGGCTGGGCTACGACTCGGACGAGCAGCCGATGAGCAGAGAGGCCGTCGAGACGGCAACGGCCGCGGGCTATCTCGTCGGCCCGTACGACACCTTCGGCAACGCGCAGGACCCGGCGGGCGAGGTCGACAATCCGTCGTCCCGATGGCCCGACGGGGTATGGCCGGGGGACTGCGTCGTCGACGAGAACGGCGAGCGGGTGGGCGGATTCGGCGGCAGGGGCTGCTACCTGAGCTCGCAGGCGCTGGCTGCGCGTCCGGACCTGTTGGCGAGTCGGGTCGCCGCAAAGGTGGACAACGGTGCGAACAGCTATTTCCTCGACGTCGATGCGACGGGTGAGGTGTTCGACGACCACAGCCCCGATCATCGGATGACCCAGTCCGGGGACCGGCAGAACCGCCTCGATCGCATGGGGGTGATCGGCGAGGACCTGGTGCTGGGATCGGAGACGGTCGGGTCGTGGGCCAACGGCGTCGTGGCTTTCAGTCACGGCTCGAGCACCCCGGTGCTGAACGACCTCTGGAAGGTGGAACGGGACAAGGCGACGTGGGGTGCGTACTGGGGGAAGAACGGACCGGCGGCCTTCTTCAAGCCGGTCGAGTTGCCGGCGAAGCTGCGAACCGGGATGTTCGACCCGAAGTACCGTGTGCCGCTGTACGAGACGGTGCTGCACGATTCGGTGGTCAGCACGGATCGGTGGGAGCTCTCCTTCAACAAGCTGCCGTCCGAGCAGACCACCCGCGCGCTGCTCGCGATGCTCTACAACACGCCGTTGAACTACGCGCTGAACGCACAGACCATCGCGGAGGAGGGTCCGCGGATGGCGACCATGCAGAAGTTCTTCGCCACCATCCAGGAGGCCGCCGGAACCGAGCCGATGACCGACTTCCGCCGGCTGACCGAGGATCGCACGGTGCAGCGCACCACCTTTGGCGACGGAACGCTCGAGGTCACGGCGAACTTCGGCGACCGCGCTTTCGAGGATGCCGACCTCGGCGCGGTGCAGCCGGGCTGCGTGGCCGCATCGATCGGCGGCGAGGTGACGACGCTGTGTCCGTGACGAGACGCCGCGGGCGGGCCGCCGATCAGCCGCCCAGCATCGCCGCGCCGAGCGTGGACTCCGGCACCGCGAACCCCTCGATCAGGGTCAGGGCGTGCGGGCGCAGGGTCCGACAGCGTTCGTTGACGCCGCGGGTCACCGCCTTCGCGCGCTCGACGGACAGGTGCCGGTGCTCCATGAACCAGGCCTTGTCGTCCTCGATGACCGTGAGCGCGTACAGGTCACACAGGTCACCGAGCAGGTCGGCGGCCTCCTCGTCCTCGCACGAGTCGATGCCCGCGACGAACGCCTCCAGCACCACCCGGTCGATGTGCGCCTCGGCCGCGCGCAGCACATGGTCCTGCACGGAGTTGAAGGCGTCGAACGGGTCGTCCTCGCGCTTCTGCGCGCCCTGCAGCCGCCGGGCCGCCGTGGACAGCAGGTATTCCTCGCGATCCTCGAACATCTTCAGCTGCGTGCCCCGGTTGAACAGGCTGCCGTCCTCCTCGTTGTCCTGCCGGGTGTCGAGGATGGTCTGGATGATCTGCTGGGCCGCGGTGCGCTTCTTGACCACGTCGGAGACGGTGGTGGCGGCGAAGCGCATCCAGTCGACGGGACTCATGCCGCGCACCTCGTCGGCATACGCGGTGAGCAGCTCCTTCGCGACCAGCTGGGTGAGCACGTGGTTGTCGCCCTCGAAGGTGGTGAACACGTCGGTGTCGGCCTTGAGCGCGACGAGCCGGTTCTCGGTGAGATACCCGGCGCCGCCGCAGGCCTCGCGGCATTCCTGGATAGCGCGGGTGGCGTGCCAGGTGTTTGCGGCCTTGAGCCCGGCGGCCCTTGCCTCCAGCTCGCGCTGCTCCTGCGGGTCCACCTCGTCCGCGGTCTGGATGTCGTGCAGCCGGGTCACCAGCTGGTTCTGCGCGAAGTGCAGGGCGTAGGACTTCGCGATCAGCGGCAGCAGCCGGCGCTGGTGTACCAGATAGTCCATGATGAGGACCTCGTCATCATTCTTGGGCTTGTCGAACTGCCTGCGCTGCAACGCGTATCGGGTCGCGATGCTCAGCGCCACCCGGGCGGCGGCGCCCGCGGCCCCGCCGACGGTGACGCGGCCGCGGATCAGGGTGCCCACCATGGTGAAGAAGCGCCGGTTCGGGTTCTCGATCGGGGAGGAGTACGTCCCGTCCTCAGCCACGTCGGCGTATTTGTTGAGCAGGTTCTCCCGCGGCACCCGCACCTGGTCGAAGACGATCCGGCCGTTGTCGACCCCGGGCAGACCGCCCTTGTGGCCGCAGTCGGAGGTGGTGACCCCCGGCAGGTCGGCGCCGTCCTCGCCGCGGATCGGCACCACGAAGCAGTGCACGCCCCGTGACGTCGCCTCCTCGCCCGGTGCCGCGGTGATCAACTGGGCGAACACCGCTGCCATCCGGGCGTGTTGGGCCGCACCGCCGATGTAGTCCTTGCGGGACGACGGTGTGGGGGAGTCGATCACGAATTCCTGCGTGGCCGGGTCGTAGGTCGCGGTGGTCTCCAGTGCCTGGACGTCGCTGCCGTGGCCGGTCTCGGTCATCGCGAAGCAGCCGAGCAGGTCGAGATCGATCAGCGGCTTGACGTAGGCCGCGTGATGGCGTGCGGTGCCCAGGTTCTCGATGGCGCCGCCGAACAGACCCCACTGGACGCCCGCCTTGACCATCAGCGAGAGGTCCGACATGGCGAGCATCTCGATGCTCGTCACCGCGGCGCCGACGTCGCCGGTACCGCCGTGCGCGGCCGCGAAGCCGTTGGCCGCGTAGCCGGATTCGGCGAGAATCCGCATCTGCTCGAGCGCCGTGGCCCTGGCGGCCTTGAGGTCGGGGGTGAAGTGCGGGGCGAATTCCTCGCGGGTCAGGTCCACGCGGACCTTCTCGCGCACCTCCCGCCACTGCCCGTCGAGTGTGGTCCGCAGGTGGTCCGCTGTGGTGGCCATGAGTCCGACGGTAGCGCAGCGATGGCCGCCGTGCGCCGGCGTCGCGGCGCGTTCCGGCGCGCGGGTCGACGGTGCCGCTCGGAGGGTGCCCACAGTCCTATGCTGACCTCGCCAGGTCAGGGTCGAGATGCCGATGCGCGAGGACGACGATGATCACGCTGATACCCGACAACCAACGCCGCACCCTCGACGAGCTCGGCGATCGCCTGGACCTCGAGGTCGGCGATGTCACCGCGAAACGGTCGGCCTACTGGCTGATGTTGCTGCTGTCCGCGACGATCGCCGTCGCAGGCGTGATCAGCGACTCCACCGCCACCGTCATCGGAGCGATGATCGTGGCCCCGCTCTCGACGCCGATCCTGGGCATCGGGCTCGGCATCGTCACCGCGCGGGCCGGGGCGGTGGGCCGGAGCCTGCTGTACGTCCTCGTCAGTGCCATCGCCGTCGTCGCGCTCGGCGCGTTGATCGCGCAGCTTCTCCCGAATCCCACCAATGTGCTGACCAATTCGCAGGTGACCGGGCGGACCTCGCCGACCCTGATGGATCTGCTGGCCGCGATCGCGACCGGGTTCGCCGGATCGATCGCCATCGCCCGGCGCGACGTCGGTGACGTGCTCCCCGGCGTGGCGATCGCGATCTCGCTCGTGCCGCCGCTGGGAGTGGTCGGGGTCTGCCTCGGGTCGGGGGCGCCGTCCCTCGCCGCCGGGGCGCTGGTGCTGTTCCTGTCGAACATGCTGGCCCTCGTCACCGCCTGCACGATGGTCCTCATGCTCGCGGGCTACGCGCGTGATGCGGCCGAAACCCCCGGGACAGTTCGGCGCACTCGCGCCTACCTCGCCATCGCCGCGGCGTCCGTCGTCGTGGCCGTCCCGATGGTGCTCAATTCGCTCTCGAGTCTCTGGGCGAGCCAGGTGCGCGATGCCACGGAGCAGTGGCTCAGCGGGACCCCGTCCGCCGAGGTCGGCACGGTCACGGTCCAGTCGGACACCGTCCTCGTCGATGTCACGAGCCCGGCCGACCTACCACCGATCGACGACCTCCAAGCCTCGGTGGACGAGATCGTCCCCTGGAATCCGGCCGTGGTGGTGCAACACACCGTCGGTCAACGAGTCGAGGGCGACGGGTAGCGGTTCACCTCCTGCGCGGCACCGCGGGCAGGATCGTCCCGGTCACCGCGCCGAGCCCGAACCGTCCGCCTGCGGGGGAGGGCGCGGTGGCCGCGATGGTCACCACGTCGCCGTCCTCGAGGAAGGCGCGGGTGCTGCCGTCGGCCAGGGTGATCGGTGCCCGGCCCGCGTCGGTCAGCTCGATCAGCGACCCGACCTGGTCGCGTCCGGGCCCGGAGACGGTCCCCGAGGCGAACAGGTCACCGGTGCGCAGGCGGGCGCCGTTGGCGGTCAGGTGCGCCAACATCTGTGCGGGCGACCAGTACATCCCGCGGTAGCGGGGCCGGGAGACGACCTGCCCGTTCAGCTGGACCTCGAAATCGATGTCCAGGCCCCAGTTCTCGGTGTCGCGCAGGTATTCGAGCGGCTCCGGGTGCTGCGGCCCGATGGGCAGCCGGGCTGCCTCCAGCGCGGCCAGGGGTACCACCCACGGCGAGATCGAGGTGGCGAAGGACTTGCCGAGGAAGGGGCCGAGCGGCACGTACTCCCAGGACTGCAGGTCGCGGGCGGACCAGTCGTTGAGCAGGACGACGCCGAAGACGTGATCGGCGAAGTCCGCTGTCCGGATGCAAGTTCCGAGATCGCTCGGGGTACCGACCACGAAAGCCAGCTCGACCTCGATGTCGAGCCTGCGGGTCGGACCGTCGGTTGGCGACGACTCGTCCGGGGCCTTGCGCTGGCCGGTCGGCCGCACGATGGCGGTGCCGGACGGTACGACCGTGCCGGCGCGGCCGTGATAGCCGATCGGCAGGTGCTTCCAGTTCGGCGGTAGCGGCGGCTCGCCGGGACGGAACATCCGGCCCAGGTTGGTGGCGTGCTGCTCGGACGCGTAGAAGTCCACATAATCGGCGACGTCGAACGGCAGGTGCATCTGCACCTCGGACAGCGGGTGCAGATACGGCCGGATCCGCTGCCGGTTCGCCGGGTCCGTCACCAGCGCGGTGATCTCGGCGCGTACCTCCGCCCAGCGGGCGCGACCGAGGGCGAGGAAGGCGTTGAGGGTGGTCGACCGCAGCGCGGCCTCGTCGATGACGGAGGTGAGGTCGAGCACCTGGTCGTCGATCGCGACGCCGATGTGCCGGTGCAGGGCGCCGGTGGAGAACACGCCGTACGGGAGTTCAGCCCCGCTTGCGACTGCTTGCAGGTCGCTCGAAACAACACCGTCGGTCATTCCTGGGCCCCTCCCAGTCCGAAAGTGGCAGGGCCGCCGCCCGATCGGGTGGGCGCGAGGCCGAGCCGGACCGCCTCGAGCATCGGGGTCTCGGTGTCGCACGACCCGAAACAGGTCAGCACCGCCCGGGCAGGCACCGGGTCGTGCAGCGCGCGGGCGACCCCGCGCAGCCGGTCCCGGTCCTCGTCGGCCAGCATCGCGGCGGTCGCCGCGGCCGATCCGGATCGCGCGGCGTCCGCGGCCAGCACCAGGTTGAGGAACCCGTGATGGGTGAGGCCGGTCGCCGGGTCGATCTGCCGGATCGCGTGGTGCAGCCCGGCCGTGGCCTTGGCGGGCACCCCCGCGCCCGCGGCCGCGACCAGCGCGACGGCCAGCGCGGCCGGCGTCGGGAACAGTTCGGCGTCGGTCCCGCCGCAGCGCAGCTTCACCCCGAGCGGCGCCCCGTCTCCGGCCCGGCGCTCGGCCAGCGCGGAGATCACCCCGGCGGTGTCGGCGAACGTCGCTGGCTCCACGAACAAGGGCACCGCCGCTTTCGCGCCCCCGGCGGCATCGATCAACGCAGCCAGGTCCCCGGGTCCCGCCATCAGCCTCGACTCGATGCCCACCAGCTCGGTGCAGGGGGAGTGGTGTAGTGCCGCAAGGGCATCCGCGAGTACCGGCACGTCCGCGGTGATCAGCACCGCGAACCGGTCGTCGGCATCGAGGTGGCCGAGCAGCTCGGGGATCCGCGACGCGGGGCACACGAACCGGTGCGTGAGCATCGGTTGACCGGACGCGAGGTCGCGGCGGTGGCGGGTCACCGCCGCCGCCATGTCGAGCCCGGCGGGTTCGAACAGGCCTGCGTCGTCGACCAGGTGCGCGAGTAGGGCGGTCATGACGACGGCCCCCGACCCGACCAGGACCAGGCATACGAGGGATCCTCGACCGCCAGCCCGCCCTCGCCCAGCGCGAGCGGCCGGAACGTGTCGACCATGACGGCGAGCTCGTCGAAATACTCGGCGCCGATGCTGGCCTCGGCCGCCCCCGGCTGCGGTCCGTGCGCGATTCCCCCGGGGTGCAAGGAGATCGAGCCGCGACCGATGCCAGAGCCCTTGCGCGCCTCGTAGTCGCCGTCGACGTAGAACATGACCTCGTCGGAGTCCACGTTGGAGTGGTAGTACGGCACCGGGATGGCGAGCGGGTGATAGTCGACCTTACGCGGCACGAAGTTACAGATCACGAACCCCGCTCCCTCGAACACCTGATGGGCGGGCGGGGGCTGGTGCACCCGTCCGGTGATCGGTTCGAAATCGGCGACGTTGAAGGTGTACGGGTAGAGGCAGCCGTCCCACCCGACCACATCGAACGGGTGGGTGGGGCAGACCAGGCGGGTGCCGACCAGCCCGGTGTTGCCGCGGTGCTTGACCAGCACCTCGACGTCGGTGCCGTCGCGCAGCAGCGGCTCGGTCGGTGCGTGCAGGTCGCGTTCGCAATAGGGTGAGTGCTCGAGCAGCTGTCCGAATCGTGACAGGTAGCGGTGGACGGGCCCGATGTGGCTGCTCGATTCGATCGCATACGCGCACAACGGTTCACCGGGGTTCGGCAGCCACCGATGGGTGGTGCCGCGCGGGAGCAGGATGTAATCGCCGCGGTGGGCGCCGAACGCTCCGAACACGGTCTCGACGGTGGCGGATCCGGACTCGACGAAGACGCACTCGTCGCCGACGGCGTTCCGGTACAGGGGCGAATCCTGCTGCGCCGCGACGTAGGAGATCCGGACGTCGTCGTTGCCGAGCACTAGCCGTCGACCGGTCACGGGGTCGGTGTCCCCCGGGCTCCGCGCCAGCTCGTGGAGCTTGAGGTGCCGCGACCGGAGGGGGTGATTGGGCGTCAGCGACTGGTCGGGGAGTTCCCATGCCGTCGAGTCGACGATCGCCGAGGGGGTGCCGAGGTGGTACAGCAGCGCGGAGTCGGAGGAGAAGCCCTCCTCGCCCATGAGTTCCTCGCGATAGAGGTCGCCGCCGGGCGCGCGGAATTGCGTGTGTCGCTTCGGTGGCACCTGGCCGACCTGGCGGTAGAAGGGCATGGCGTTCCTCCCGGCGTCGCGCTTCGGACCGCCCCCTCGGCCCCGTGATGTGATGCGGATCACATCAGTCGCCACTATATCGCCGCGGGCCTGGCAGATAGCTAAGTCCTGGGTCTAGACTCAGCACTGTGACGTGCACCCTCTCTGAAACCCTCGCCGTGGTCGGCGAGCGGTGGGCCCTGCTGATCGTTCGCGAGGTCGCGCTCGGCCTCCGCCGCTTCGACGAGCTCCGGGCCGCCACCGGCGCGCCGCGCGGGGTGCTGTCGGACCGCCTGCAGCGGCTCATCGCCGCGGGCGTGCTGGCCACCAGGGACTACCGGGTCCCGGGCAGCCGGGCCAGGCAGGAGTACGTCCTCACCGATGCGGGGCTGGACCTGCTGCCGGTGCTGGCCGCGTTCTCCGACTGGGGGGAGAAGCACCTCGCCGACGGCGGGGTGCCCGAGGTGGTCTACCGGCACACGGGCTGCGGCGGCCGGGTGACCGCGCGCCTGGTGTGTGAATGCGGCGGGGACGCGGACGTGCACGACCGAGTCATCGCCCAGGTCAACCGCTGAGTTCGACGCTCGACCCCGCAGCAGATATCGAGACAGCAAGTACCGAGTCAGCACGTACCGAGTTCAGCAAGTACCGAGACAAAGGAGTGCTCCATGTCCCTGGCCACCACCACCGATGCCGCCTTCGCCGCCGACGTGCTCTCGTCCGAGACGCCAGTCCTCGTCGAGTTCACCGCCAGCTGGTGCCCGCCGTGCAAGATGGTCGCGCCGGTCCTCGAGCAGATCGCCGACGAGGAGGCCGGTCGCCTCGCCGTCATCGCCTTGGATGTCGACGAGAATCCCGGGATCGCCAGGGAGTATCAGGTGATGAGCATGCCGACCATGGCCTTGTTCATCGGCGGAGACGTGGTCACGACGATGGTCGGCGCCAAGCCCCGCGCGGCGATCATGCGGGCGCTGGAGCCGCATCTGCCTGCCGCCTGACCCCGCGCTGATCGCCGAGTGTGCACCTGCCGGCGCTCGCTCTCGGGCGATGCGCCGGCAGGTGCACACTCGGAAAGGGCAGGCGCCTCACCCGACGCGCGCCGGCGGCGATCGCCGCCGGGGTGGTCCTGCTCGGCCTTCTCGGCTGGGGTTCGTACACGATCTGGGCGGACCACCAGCAGGAGCAGGCCAGGATGGAGGCCCTCGACGCGGGTCGGCGATTCGCCACCGACCTGGCGACGTACAGCTTCGAGAACCTCGACAACAGCCTGTCCGTGGTCCGGGGGAACTCGGTGGGCGAGTTCGCCGGGCAGTACACGCAGGTGGCGTCGAACCTCAAGGACATGATCGTGCAGTACAAGGCCACCTCGTCGGCCGAGATCATCGCGGCCGGACTCGCGGAGACCGGCCCTGACAGTGCGGAGGTGGTCGTGTTCCTCGACCAGACCGTCACCAATTCCAACTCGCAGGAACCGTGGGTGGACCGAAACCGCATGCAGCTCTCCCTCGTCCGCGACGGCGGCGAGTGGAAGTTCGCCAACGTCCAGTTGCTCTAGCCCCATCCACACACCCAGGAGGACAGATGAGTCGCAGAAAGCGCAGGGCAGCACAGGCTCTGGTGGCAGGAAGGGAGCCGAAGAACCCGGTCGTCATCCGGGCCCGCAGCGCGGACAGCATTCCCGCGCGGGTGCTCGGTGTGGCCCTGGCGGGCACCGGTGCTGCGCACTTCACCGCACCACGCGCCTTCGACGGGCTGACCGCGAAGGCCTTCCCCCGCGAGACGCGGCAGTGGACCTACCGCAACGGCGCGACGGAGCTGCTGCTCGGACTGGCGATCGTCTACCGCCGGACCCGGGTCCTCGGCTCGGTCGGCCTGTTCGCCTACACCGCCTGGCTCTGCGGTCAGCTGGCCCGCCGCCGCTGAGCCGTGGCCGCCGAGTGTGCATCTGCTGGGGCATCGGCCGAGTGGGAGTGTCGGGAGGCGCACACTCGGCGGGCGTTTTAGGGTGAACGGGACCGGAGTGCACACCTCATTGGAGGCTCGATGAGTGCAACGCGTACCAAACCGGGCTCGAGAACCGCTGCCGCGCGGCTGCTGTCGGCATTCGAGACGATCGCGGGTGGCCAGCTCCCGGTGCGGGTGCGGTGCTGGGACGGGTCCGTCGCGGGCTCGGCGGACGCCGAGGTCACGGTCGCCTTCCGGAACCGCAGGGCGCTGCGCCGAATCCTGTGGTCCCCCAACGAACTGGGGCTCGGCCGGTCCTATGTCGCGGGCGACATGGAGATCGACGGGGACATCTTCGCGCTGCTCGATGGTCCGGAGGTGATCGAGCGGGTCGCCCGCCGTGACTTGCGCACGCTCGACCGGGCCGGAATCCGGCGGGTGGTGTCGAGCTTCCTGCGGCTCGGTGCGGTGGGGCCGCCGCCTGCTCCACCCGCCGAGGAGATCGGCAGGCGGCGCGGGTCCAAGCACAGCAAGGCGCGCGACGCCGCAGTCGTCTCGCATCACTACGACGTCGGAAACGACTTCTACCGACTGTTTCTCGGCCCGAGCATGGTCTATTCCTGCGCCTACTGGACCGACCGCGACTCCGGCACCCTGGAACAGGCGCAGTGGGCGAAGCTGGAGCTGATCTGCCGCAAACTCGAGCTGGCCCCGGGCATGCGCCTGCTCGACGTCGGCTGCGGCTGGGGCTCTATGGCCATCCACGCCGCACGCGAGCACGGGGTGAGCGTGGTCGGCGTGACGATCAGCAGGGAGCAGTGCGAGCTCGCAGCCGCCCGTGTCGCGGAGGCGGGGCTGTCCGACCGGGTGCAGATCCGGCTCCAGGACTACCGGGACGTGGACGACGGCCCGTACGACGCGATCTCCAGCATCGGGATGTCCGAGCACGTTGGCGACTCCCGGCTGGACGAGTACGCGAACCGGTTGACGAGCCTGCTGCGGCCAGGCGGACGCCTGCTCAACCACGCGATCGCCTCCGTCGCGCCGCTGGTCACCGAGAAACACCCGAAGCCGACCTTCGTCGACCGCTACATCTTCCCGGACGGGGAACTGTTGCCGCTCAGTCACGTTGCGGGCGCACTGGAGCGGGCAGGTCTCGAGGTTCGGGACTCCGAGGCGCTGCGCGAGCACTACGCGCGCACCCTGCGCCAGTGGGTCGACAACCTGCGCCGCGACTGGGACGAGGCGGTGCGCCTGGTCGGCGCGGCGCGGGCGCGGACCTGGCTGCTGTACCTGGCGGCGAGCGCGCTGTCCTTCGAGCGGGGCCGGATCACCATCCACCAGGTCCTCGCGGTCCGCGCCGACGCCACCGGTGTCAGCGGGATGCCGCTGACCCGGCGGGAGTGGTTGGTGGACTAGCGAACCTGCGTCGGAGCCGGGATGCGCTTCCCGAAGTCGCTCGCGACCAGGTAGCCGACCCAGGCCCGGATGGCCTGCGGCAGGGGAGGCGCCGCCAGTCCCGCCCGCTCGGCGAGTGCCCGTGCGGATTCGGTCGGGTACCGGTCGGCGGAGAGGAAGCCGAGCGTCTCCGGATCCGCGCCGGTCAGCCGCGCGGGCAGCCGCCGGATCAGCCCGACCGGCACGTGGAATCGAGGGGGTCGCACGCCGAGTGTCTGCGCGACGTCGCGGAGCAGGTCGCCCAGCAGCGGCGTGTCCTCGTCGAGAACCCACAGCGCCGCACCGGGTTCCGCGTGCTCGGGTACGGCGGCGAGGAACCGGGCGAAGTAGTCCGCGGTGACCACGGGGACCCAGACGTCCTTGCCGCCGGGGATCACATGGAGCTTGCCGCGGTGGAGGTCGCGGACCATGTCGGCCAGCCCGATGAACTGCGTGGTCTCGCCGGTCACGGAGTCGCCGATGACCGTCGACGGGTTGACGATCGCGTATGCGATGCCGTTGGCCTCGGCGTGATCGCGCACTGCGTGGTCGGCCTCGACCTTGCTGGCCTCGTAGGCGCCCTTGTCGCGGTAGAGCGTGGAGTTCACGGTGGCGCCCGCCACGCGGTACCCGCTGATGTGCACGAACCGTCGCAGCCGCGGCAGTTCCTGCGCCCAGCGCAGCGCGGCCACGGCCCCGTCGACGTTGACCGCGCGGGCCTCGGTCTCGGTGAGCCCGAAGGCGAACCGGCCGCCCAGGTTGTAGACGTCGCGCACGGTGGGCAACGGGTCCAGACCGAGGCCCGGCGCGGTCAGGTCCCCGTCGACGACGGTCAGCAGTTCGGTGTTCCCGCCGTGGGCGTCCACCCAGCCGCGGAGCTCGTCGCCGCGTTCGGCCGCGTTCCTGACCATGGCGGCGACGTGCCTGCCCTGGCGGGTGAGTTCGGGGATCAGCCATCGGCCGATCAGTCCGGTGGAGCCGATGACGAGGGTGTCGGGTGTGCTCATGAGGCCTCCAGTAACTTGCGGACCGCGCGGGCCGCGGCGTCGATGGGTTCGCGGGACCGCCGGACCCGGCCGACCAGGAGTGCGCCCTCGATGAGGGCGAAGACCTCGGTGGCCAGCGCGGCGTCGCCGATGAGGTCCGTGAGGGAGGCCTCCCAGTCGGCGTAGATCTCGGCGCACACCCCGCCGAGCGGGTCGGTGCCCGCCGTCTCGAGGGCGACCGTCGCGATCGGGCAGCCCTTGGTGAAGTCGGAGGCGACCTGCCGGTCGGCGAGCGCCTCCAGGATCCGGGCGATGACATCCGCGGGGGAGCCGCCGAGGGAGCCGGCCATCAGGTCGTCGAGGGTGCCCGCGCTCTGCCGGAGCGCGGCCTCGACCAGCTCGTCCTTGCCGCCGGGGAAGTGGAAGTAGAGCGAGCCGCGCGGCGCCCCGCTTCGTTCGAGTACCTCGGTGACGCCGGTCGCGGCCACGCCCTTCTCCTCGACTGCGGCCGCCATGACCGTGATCATCCGCAGCCTGGTCTCCTCGCCCTTTTTCATGAGCTCAATATAGACCGGTCTACATATTTTAGCGAGCGGTGGCGGCCGGGGCGTCCGTCGAGTGTGCAGTTGCCGGGGCATCGCCCGAGTGCGGGCGACCGCAACTGCACACTCGACGGTCAGTGCACCGCGGCCCGCACCAGGGGCAGGTGGCGAAGCGGGATCTGGTTCTCCAGGGCGATCACCGTGGACGACCGCAGCACGTTCAGCCCGTCCACGATCTGGTTGATCACGCGCTGCAGGTCCGAATGCGTCCGCGCCACCACCCGGATCAGCACGTCGCCCGCGCCGGTGGTGGTGTGCGCCTCGAGCACCTCGGGAATCGCGGCGAGGTGCTCGACGACCGCGCGGTGCCCCCTGCCCTGGACGATCTCCAGGGTCGCGAACGCGGTGACAGGAAAGCCAAGGGCCTCGGCATTGAGGGTCGGGGCCAGGCTCTCGATCACGCCCTCGCGTTCGAGGCGGGTCAGGCGGGCCTGCACGGTGCCACGGGCGACGCCCAGCCGGCGGGACGCCTCCAGCACCCCCACGCGCGGCTCGGCGTGCAGGAGCTCCAGCAGGTCGGCGTCGAGGCGATCGATGCTCATCGGTGCGCTCCTGGTCACTTTGTCCAACAATTCACCGTCGCGCTCCAGCATTCTGTACATATTGAGCAGCGTCAATCCTCATCGTTGCGCAGCCTGGGGGCCGAGGTCACAGTGAATTCATGACGATCGCGGACATTCGGTTGACCCCGCGCGAGCGCGCCGCGCACCTGCGCGCGAACGATCTGCACCGGCTCGTCGGGCTGGTCGAACACGACGACGCGGCCGACCCCTTCCCGGTGGTCGGGATCGACGCGGTGGTGTTCGTCTGCGGCAACGCCACCCAGAGCGCCCACTACTTCGTCTCCACCTGGGGCATGACCCTGGTCGCGTACGCGGGGCCGGAAACCGGTCAGCGCGACCACAAGTCGTTCGTGCTCGAGTCCGGCTCCGTCCGGTTCGTCCTCGAGGGGGCGGTCAGCCCCGACAGCCCGCTCGCCGACCGGCACCGCCGAAACGGCGACGGCGTGGTGGACCTGGCGCTGGAGGTGCTCGACGTGGACCGCTGCATCGAGCGGGCGCGGTCGCAGGGCGCCACGGTCCTCGAGGAACCGCACGACCTCACCGACGACTTCGGCACGGTGCGCCGCGCCGCCATCGCCACCTACGGCAGCACCAGGCACACGCTCGTCGACCGCAGCCGCTACGGCGGGGTGTACCTGCCCGGATTTGCCCCGCGCAGTTCGGGATTCGTCCGCCGCCCCGGTGCGCCCGAGCGCCTCGTCCAGGCGCTCGACCACGCCGTCGGCAACGTCGAGATGGGCCGGATGGATCACTGGGTGCGCTTCTACAACCGGGTCATGGGCTTCACCAACATGGCCGAGTTCGTCGGGGGCGACATCGCCACCGAGTACTCGGCGCTGATGTCCAAGGTCGTCGCGAACGGCAACCACCGGGTCAAGTTCCCGCTCAACGAGCCGGCGCCCGGAAAGAAGAAGTCGCAGATCGACGAGTACCTCGAGTTCTACGGAGAACCCGGCTGCCAGCACCTCGCGCTTGCCACCAGCGACATCCTGCGCACCGTCGACGCGCTGCGCGCGGAGGGCGTCGAGTTCCTTGACACCCCCGACGCCTACTACGACGACCCCGAGCTACGGGCCCGGATCGGTCGGGTGCGGGTGCCCGTCGCCGAGCTCAAACGCCGCGGGGTGCTGGTGGACCGGGACGAGGACGGCTACCTGCTGCAGATCTTCACCAGGCCGCTCGGCGACCGGCCGACGGTGTTCTTCGAGCTGATCGAGCGGCACGGCTCGCTCGGCTTCGGCAAGGGCAACTTCCGGGCCCTGTTCGAGTCGATCGAGCGCGAGCAGGCGGCACGCGGAAACCTCTGACGCCATTGCCGTGACCGGATCGGTACTCGTTGCGCTGGCGAACCGTGCACGAGTCGTGTTCTATCGACTACTTATGAGCTCAGTCACCCGCATCGTCGCCGGATCACTCGGAGCAATCGCCATCGCCGCCGGTACGGCCGCGACGGCCACGGCAGCCCCCGCGGCGTCTGCCGCCCCGTACACCCTGCTCGTCGACGGCAGTCACACCGAGTACCAGGTCAACCCGGTGCTCACCGAGGACGACGTGCTGAACACCAACAAGGACTTCACCTCGGTGCCCGGCGTCCGCGCGCACAGCATCGACGGCCGGAACTTCTCCTTCTACCGGCTCGTCGACGGCGCCCGGATCGGGATGGTCCGGATCAACGAGGTCTGCCTGCCGACCGGCGTCTGCCACGGCCTGATCGTGGACAGCCCCAGCCCGGTCCTCTGAGGCGGGGCCTCAGCCCGCCCAGGTCGTCGGCACGTCGCCGCCGCCCTCGGGACTGACCCGGGTACCCACCTGGGCGAGCAGCGGCACCGGCGCGATCGGCCCGGCGAACAGCGCCTGACCGAGCCCGAATCCGGTCGCGCGGTGCAGCATCGGCGCGGGCACGTGTGAGAACAGGGTGCTCAGGTCCTCGATGTCGGCGGCGCCGTTCATCCGCATCAGCACCAGGTTGTCGCACTGCGAGACCACGTTGGGGTGCACCTTGCCCGGCCGCTGGGTGGCGACGAACAGGTGCAGCCCGAACTTGCGGCCCTCGCCTGCGATCAGCGCGCCGAGTTCGGCGGTCGCCGCCAGCAGCGGGTCCTCGGTGGTGGCGGGCAGCACGTTGTGCGCCTCGTCGATGACGAGCAGCACCGGCTCGCGGTCCCGGCGGCCCGCCCACCGCCTGCCCAGGATCGCCAGCGCGACCGCGGTCCGCTCGTCCGGCCGCGAGAGGCTCCCGATGTCGACGACGATGCAGCGTGCGAGGCTCACGTCGTACTCGATCGCGGAGCGCTCGTCGCCGCGCCGCCACAGGTCCCACTCGCCGATCCGGAGGTTGCCGATCCGGGCGGCCAGTCGCTCGGTGTCGTGGTGGGCGGCGGCAGCGGCCTCCAGGTCATCGACGGAGTACGGCGCCGTCAACGTTTCGGTGACCTGTCGCAGCGCACGGAAATCGTCGAGGTCGCGGATCGGGTCCATCCGAAGCAGCAGCGCCTGGACGTCGAGGTCGAGGTCGCTGAAGTCCAGGCACAGCGTGTGCGCGGCGCCGTAGCCACGGGCCCGCGCCACGTGCACCCCGGCCGCGACCTCACGGTGACGGGCGGCGGCGGGCGAGCAGTCCTCGGGGTCACAGGACCCGAGGAACACGTGATCGGAGTTCGGGTCGAGCACCATGATCGGCAGCTCGGTCGAGCCCAGCAGTCGTTCGAGCAGGCCCCCGGTGGTGTAGGTCTTGCCGGAGCCGGACTGCCCGCACATGAAGGTGTGACGTGCGAACCCCGTCGATCGCAGCCGGGCCGGGACGCTCGACGCCTGCCGCAGCACCCCGATCTCGATGGCGGCGGCGGTCCCGGTCAGGCCGCCGGCGATCAGGCCGACCTCGTCCTCTGTCGCGGGCCGGATCGGGCGCTCGCCGAACGGCTCGACCGCATGCCGCTCGAGGAAGAAGTCGCCGTCGAACTCGCCGAGCGTGGTCGCATTGCCGCTGAGCGATCGCATCATCGGACGGGCGCTGGCCGCGACGACGCCGAGCTTGGCCATCTGGTCGCGCACCGCGAAGTCGAGCTGCGGACCCTCCCGCTCGACCATGCGGACCTCGCGCACCTGGACCGCGACCCGGCGCGCGCCCTCGAACTCGATCACCGCGAACCCGCCGACCTCGACGCCGGTCTCGACGGGGGCCATGAAGGAGACCTCCCTGCCGTCCGAGGACACGGCGACCCGGGCGGCCTGGAAGTGTTCGTAGAGCTCGTGTCGGTGCGCCTGCAGTGCGTCCAGCATGGGTTCCATGCCGAACATCCTGACATCACGGCTTAGGGGCCCGCTGCGCTGTGATGTCGGTCCCCTCCGCTGTGACCTCGGTCGCTCCGCAGGCTCCTCTCCTACACCCTGTCGTTGGCAAATTCTCGCGAACTGGGACACTGGAGGCCGTGACTGCTCCCACCAGCGCCTCTTTTCAGCCCGCCAGCACCTCAGCGCAGCTCTTCGAGCGGGCGGGCGCCGTCATCCCCGGGGGCGTCAACTCCCCGGTGCGGGCGTTCCAATCGGTGGGCGGCACACCCCGCTTCATAGCCAAGGCGTCCGGCTGCACGCTCACCGACGTGGACGGCAACGACTACGTCGACCTCATCTGCTCATGGGGACCGATGATCCTCGGGCACGCGCACCCGGCGGTCGTCGAGGCCGTGCAGAAGGCCGCGACCACCGGGCTCTCGTTCGGAGCCCCCACCGAGGGTGAGATCGAGCTCGCCGAGGCGATCGTCGACCGGGTCGGTCCCGTCGAGCAGGTCCGCCTGGTCAACTCCGGCACCGAGGCCACCATGAGCGCGGTCCGGCTGGCCCGCGGGTTCACCGGCCGCTCCAAGATCATCAAGTTCTCCGGCTGCTACCACGGCCACGTGGACGCCCTCCTCGCCGACGCGGGTTCCGGCGTCGCCACCCTCGGGCTGCCCACTTCGCCCGGCGTCACCGGCGCGCAGGCCTCCGACACGATCGTGCTGCCCTACAACGACCTGGACGCGGTCGCGCAGGCCTTCGCCGCGAACCCCCAGCAGATCGCGTGCGTCATCACTGAGGCCGCGGCGGGCAACATGGGCGCCGTCGCGCCGAAGCCCGGGTTCAACGAGGGCCTGCGCCGGCTGTGCACCGCGCACGACGCGCTGCTGATCATGGACGAGGTGATGACCGGCTTCCGCGTCAGCTCGGCCGGTTGGTACGGGATCGACGGCGTCGCGGGCGACCTGATGACCTTCGGCAAGGTGATGAGCGGGGGACTGCCCGCCGCGGCGTTCGGCGGCCGCGCCGACGTGATGGGCCACCTCGCACCCGCCGGCCCGGTGTACCAGGCGGGCACCCTGTCCGGGAACCCCGTCGCCGTCGCCGCGGGCCTCGCCAGCCTCCGCGCCGCAGATCAGAGCGTGTACGACGCCCTCGAACGCAACTCCGCGACCCTCGGCCGGATGCTCGGCGACGCCCTCACCGAGGCAGGCGTGCGGCACCAGGTGCAATTTGCAGGCACCATGGTGAGCGTGTTCTTCGCCGACCGCCCTGTCACCAACTACGCGGAGGCGAAGGCGAGCGACACCTGGCGCTTCCCCGCCTTCTTCCATGCGCTGCTCTCCCGCGGCGTCTACGCACCCCCGAGCGCCTACGAGGCCTGGTTCGTCTCCGCGGCCCTCGACGACGCCGCGTTCGACCGTATCGCCGCCGCGTTGCCGGCCGCAGCCAAGGCGGCCGCGGCCGCGCAGGCACCCACCACCTAGATCCAGCAACCCCTAGATCACGGAGCCAATCCACGTGAGCACCCTGCAGCAGACGCCGACGCCCGACCCCGCCGAGTCGCGCACCATCGTGCACGTCCTTCGTCACGGCGAGGTGCACAACCCGAAGGGCATCCTGTACGGCAGGCTGCCCGGCTACCGGCTGTCCGTGACCGGCCAGGCGCAAGCCCGCACGGTCGCCTCGGTGCTCGCCGACCACGACATCACCCACGTCGTCGCCTCGCCGCTGCAGCGCGCGCAGGAGACCGCGTCGCCGATCGCGGGCGAGCACGGGCTGACCCTCGTCACCGACGACAACCTGATCGAGGCGGGCAACGAGTTCGAGGGGCTCAAGGTCTCGGTCGGCGACGGTGCCCTGCGCAGGCCGCGGCACTGGTGGAAGCTGCGCGACCCGTTCACCCCGTCCTGGGGCGAGCCGTACCTGCAGATCGCGCACCGCATGCTCGCCGCCGTCAACACCGCGCGCGTCGCCGCCGTCGGGCACGAGGCCGTGTGCGTCAGCCACCAGCTGCCGGTGTGGACGCTGCGCCGCTTCCTGCAGGGCGAGCGGCTCTGGCACGACCCGCGGCACCGCCAGTGCGGACTGGCCTCGCTGACCTCGCTGGTCTACGAGGGCGACACCCTGGTCGACATCGTCTACTCGGAGCCCGCGGGCGCATCCGATCCGAGGGTGACCGGGGCATGAGGCGGGTCGCCCGGGTGGCAGCCGCGGTGCTGGCGGTCGCCGCCGTCACCGCCGGCTGCGGCACCGGCACCGACGCCGTCGCGCAGGGCGGCACGTTCGACTTCGTCTCGCCCGGCGGGCAGACGGAGATCTTCTACGACCCGCCCAGCGAACGCGGGACCATTGGCAACATCTCCGGGCCCGACCTCATGGTCGAGGGCAAGACCACGTCGCTGTCCGATTTCGAGGGTCAGCCGGTGGTCATCAACCTCTGGGGCCAGTGGTGCGGACCGTGCCGCGGTGAGGCCGACGACCTCGAGAAGGTCTACGAGAACACCAAGGATCTCGGCGTCGCCTTCCTCGGCATCAACGTCCGGGATCTGCAGCAGGACAAGGCCAAGGACTTCGTCACCGACAACAACGTCGGCTATCCGTCGGTCTACGACCCGTCGATGCGCACGCTGACCGCGCTCGGCGGCAAGTTCCCGACGAGCGTCATCCCGTCCACCCTGGTGCTCGACAAGGAGCACCGGGTCGCCGCGGTGTACCTCAAGGCGTTGCTGGCGGAGGATCTCCAGCCGGTGGTGGAGAGGGTTGCGCGGGAACAGTGAGCACCATGAACGACGCCGTCCTGGCCGCCGGGATCGGTGAGACCTTCGGCAACACCGCGGCCTCCGGGCCGCTGCTGCTCGCCTTCGGCGCCTGCATGCTCGCGGGACTGGTGTCCTTCGCCTCGCCGTGTGTGGTGCCGCTGGTGCCTGGTTACCTGTCCTACCTCGCCGGAATCGTCGGCGCGGACGCACCCGCGGTGACCGCGGCCGAGGCGGGTGCCCTCAAGACCGAGGCCGACACCAGGTCCGCCGCGCGCCTGCGGGTCGCAGGCGCCGCCGGGCTGTTCGTGCTCGGGTTCACCGTGGTCTTCGTGCTGGCGACCGCCTCGGTGTTCGGCCTGATCTCCGCCCTCACCGTCAACCGGGAGGTGCTGCAGCGGGTCGGCGGCGTGATCACCATCGCGATGGGCCTGGTGTTCATCGGGCTGGTGCCCGCGCTGCAGCGGGACGTGCGCTTCGAGCCGCGTCGGGTGTCCGGGCTGATCGGCGCGCCGCTGCTCGGGGCGGTGTTCGGGCTCGGGTGGACGCCGTGCCTCGGACCGACCCTCGCCGGGGTGCTGTCCGTGGCGGCGGGCACCGAGGGTGCGACCGCCGCGAGGGGCGTGGCCCTGATCGTGGCGTACTGCATCGGCCTCGGGCTGCCGTTCGTGATCCTGGCGTTCGGCTCGGTTAGCGCGCTGCGTGGGGTCGGCTGGCTGCGCCGCAATGCGCGCGCCATTCAGATTTTCGGCGGCCTGATGCTGGTGGCGGTGGGCATCGCCCTGGTCACCGGCGCCTGGGACGTCTTCGTTGGTTGGGTTCGTGACGCGTTCATCTCGGAGGTGACGTTGCCGATATGACGGTGACAGAAGACAGGCCGGCCTCGACGCCGCCGCGGCGCCAGTCCCTCGCCGGACGAGGTGTCGCGCTGGTGCGCAACACCTGGCGCGGCCTCACCTCCATGCGGACCGCGCTGGTGCTGCTGTTCCTGCTGGCATTCGCGGCCATCCCCGGCGCACTGCTGCCGCAGCGCAGCCTGAACGCGGGCAAGGTCGACGAGTACATCGCGAACCGGCCCACCCTCGGTCCGCTGATGGACAAGCTGGAACTGTTCGACGTGTTCGGCAGCTTCTGGTTCACCGCCGTGTACGCGTTGCTGTTCATCTCGCTGGTCGGCTGCATCACGCCCCGTTGCTGGGAGCACTACAAGGCGCTGCGCACCAAGCCGGTCGCGGCGCCGCGCAACCTGGCCCGGCTCCCGCACCACACCGAGGTCACCGTCGCCGACGAGCCGGAGGCCGTCGCGGCCCTGGTCCGCGGGCAGCTGCGCGGCTGGCGCACGGTCACCCGCACTGGCGACGAGCTGCGGGCGGGCAAGCCGGGCGAGGTCACGGTGTCGGCGGAGAAGGGCTACCTGCGCGAGGCGGGCAACCTGCTCTTCCACCTGTCGCTGGTCGGCCTGCTCGCCGCGATCGCCATCGGCAAGCTGATGAGCTACGAGGGCAACGTCGTGGTGATCGCCGACGGCGGCCCGGGCTTCTGCACCACCTCGCCAGCCGCGTTCGATGGGTTCCGGGCCGGCTATTCCGAGGACGGCACTGGTCTGACGCCGTTGTGCGTGAAGGTCAAGGACTTCAAGGCCGACTACCTGGACAACGGCCAGGCCGAGATGTTCACCTCCAACATCGAGTACCAGGCAGGCGACGACCTGGCGAACAACACCTGGCGCGAGGAGCGGCTGCAGGTGAACCACCCCCTGCGGGTCGCGGGCGACCGGGTGTACCTGCAGGGCCACGGCTACGCGCCGACGTTCACCGTGACCTTCCCGAACGGGGAGACGCGCACCGAGACGCTGCAGTGGCGTCCCGACGACGCGACCACCTTCCTCTCGAGTGGGGCGATGCGGTTCGACCCGCCTGGCGGGATGTACCCCGATTCCACCGAGCGTCGCAAGAACCAGATCGGCATCGAGGGGCTGTTCGCGCCGACCGCGCTGTTCCACGGCAACCTGCTGGCCTCGAGCTACCCGGCGATGACCGACCCGGCCGTCGCGATCGACATCTACAAGGGCGACACCGGGCTCGACACCGGCAACCCCCAGTCGCTGTTCTCACTCAGCAAGGAGCTCGTCAACCAGGGCCGGATGGCCAAGCAGGACCGCGTCAACCTGCGGCCGGGCGAGAGCGCGACCCTGGCGGACGGCACCAAGGTGCAGTTCGACGGGGCCAAGGAATTCGTCAACCTCCAGGTCTCGCACGACCCCGCGCAGCAGTGGGTGCTGGTGTTCGCGATCTCGATGATGGCGGGCCTGTTGGTGTCGCTGCTGATCAAGCGGCGCCGGATCTGGGTGCGTGTGTACCCCGCCGATCCGGATGCCGACACGGTGTCGGATACATTGGATCCGCATCGACGACGTACCGTAGTAGAGCTGGGCGGGCTCGCCCGCACCGACCAGGCCGGTTGGGGCGACGAGTTCGACCGGTTGAGCAGCCGTCTGCTCGCGGACCTGAACACGAAGATCACCTCGGAGAACCGCGCCTGAGGCGCAGGAGAAAACCATGCCGATCAACGAGACCATTGCCCAGTACAGCGACTGGGCGTTCGAGTCTGCGTTCGCGATCTACGTCCTGGCCTTCGTGCTGCTGATCGCCCAGTACGCGACAGCGCGGGCGAACGAGGTCCAGGCTCGCGAGGCGCGCGAGCTGGTGGCCGCGGGTGGCGTCACCGCTCCCGCGGCGCCGTCCGTGCCCGGCAAGGTGGTCGAGGCGCCACGTAAGCCGTGGTCCGAGCGGCTCGGCAACATGGCACTTTCGCTGCTGGTGGTCGGCGTCGCGCTGCACATCGGCTCGATCGTGCTCCGCGGCTTCGCCACCGAACGGTTCCCGCTCGGCAACATGTACGAGTTCGTCACGATGGCGACCGCGGCCGCGATGCTGATCGGGTTGGTGCTGTTGCGCAAGCAGACCTACCGCTCGCTGTGGGTGTTCGTGCTCGTCGTGGTGATCCCGCTGATGTTCCTCGCGGCCACCGTGCTCTACGCCGACGCCGCCCCGGTCGTGCCCGCGCTGCGCTCGTACTGGCTGCCCATCCACGTCACCATCGTGGCCACCGGCAGCGGCATCTTCCTGGTCTCCGGCGTCGCCAGCCTGATGTTCCTGCTCCGGATGCGGCAGCCGAAGGGCGAGGAGGGCGACGGCTTCTGGGGCAAGGTCGCGGAGCGGCTGCCCGACGCGCAGACCCTCGACCGGCTGGCCTACAAGACCACCATCATCGCCTTCCCGCTGTTCGGTGCGGGCGTGATCCTCGGCGCCATCTGGGCCGAAGCGGCCTGGGGCCGGTTCTGGGGCTGGGACCCCAAGGAGACCGTGTCCTTCATCGCCTGGGTGATCTACGCCGCCTACCTGCACGCGAGGGCGACCTCCGGCTGGCGGGACACCAGGGCCGCGTGGATCAACATCGCCGGGTTCGTCGCGATGCTCTTCAACCTGTTCATCATCAACATGGTGGTCTCCGGCCTGCACTCCTACGCCGGTCTCAACTGATTCTCCGATAGGAACCAGACCGCGCGGCCTGCTATTGTCCAGCGCGGACTCGGCGCTGGGGCGAGTCCTGGGGGAAGTGTCAGCAACAGGGGGAGTGCCGCCGTGGCGCAGAACAACGTCGGTTCGTGGGAGTCCGTGAGTCCGGAGGCGGCACAGCCGTCCGCGCAGGCCGGACCCGCGGCCGCCCAGCAAGCACCCGAGCGACACCACGTCGTCTCGGCCCGCGACCTGTCGACGTCGCTGCTGCTCAAGCAGGTCAAGCCGGCCCCGACCGCGGGGTGGCGCAAGGCGCTCTACCAACTGTCGGGCCGGTACATCAACGTCGGCAACAGCGCCAAGGAACAGCGCCGCCTGGAGCTGACCAAACAGGTCAACCAGCCGCTGCAGGGCTGCTACAAGATCGCGCTGCTCAGCCTCAAGGGCGGCGTCGGCAAGACCACGACGACCGCGACGCTCGGGTCCACCTTCTCCTCGCTGCGCGGCGACCGGGTGATCGCGGTCGACGCGAACCCGGACCGCGGCACCCTGAGCCAGAAGATCCCGCTCGAGACGCCCGCGACCGTGCGTAACCTGCTGCGCGACGCCGACAGCATCGAGAAGTACAGCGACGTGCGCGGGTACACGTCGCAGAGCGCGCATCGCCTCGAGGTGCTCGCCTCGGACAGCGACCCGGCCGTCTCCGAGGCCTTCAGTGCCGAGGACTACTCGACGACCATCGACATGCTCGAGAAGTTCTACTCGATCGTGCTGACCGATTGCGGCACCGGACTCATGCACTCGGCGATGCAGACCATCCTCGAGGAGGCCGACTCGCTGGTCGTGGTGAGCTCGGGCTCCGTCGACGGCGCCCGCAGCGCGTCGGCGACGCTGGACTGGCTCGACGCGCACGGCTACGCGGACCTGGTGAGCAAGTCGGTGGCGGTGGTCAATGCCGTGCGCCCGCGTTCGGGCAAGGTGGACCTCGCGAAGGTCGTCGAGCACTTCGAGCAGCGCTGCCGGGCGGTTCGCCTGATCCCGTTCGACCCGCACCTGGAGGAGGGCGCCGAGATCGACCTCGACCGGCTCCGCCCGCAGACCAGGAACGCCCTGCTCGAGCTGGCCGCGGCTGTCGCCGCGGACTTCCCGATGTCCAGTTTTGCGATGCAAGATCGGCTCTGACGCAAGCGATTTGCTCGTGATCGGGCCGTGAGCATCGCGTGACCCGACCCTGAAGGTCAGCCTCAGCGTTCGCGCAACGTCACCCAACTGTGGCGGACTTGTGACCCCGTGTTCGCTGCGATAACGGTCTTCGGGCGGATGATCGGAACATGCGCGCGGTCCGGCACAAGCTTCGGATGTGGAACGGCATTGCCTTGGCCACGGCACTCTCGCTTGCGGTCGGGGTGGTGAGCGGGTTCTTCGATGGGCCCAAGACCGACCCCGAATCCGTGGTCGAGCGCTTCGCCGCCGCCCTCACCGAGGGCGACATCGGCGAGGCAGCCGAGTTGACCTCGTACCCGGCGGCGGCCGAGGCGGCCATCACCCAGGCCTTCGACGGCCTGCACGCCGAGAAGGCCACGTTCGACGTCAACCAGTACATCCCGCTCGGCGACGACGCCGGGATCTTCAACGCGACCGCGGACTGGAGCTTCGGCGACGGAAAGAACTGGCAGTACAACATCGATGGCCGCGTCAGGAAGCTCAGCATCGGCTGGCGGGTCTCGTGGCAACCGCAGACCCTCGCGCCGGGGCTGGGGCACGGCCGGACCCTCCGCTACGACCGCACGGATGCCGCGCCCCCGCGGGTGTTCGACATCGCCGGGAACCTGATGATGACCGAGCAGCGCATCAACACGGTCACCCTCGACCCCGGCGCCATGCCCGACCCGGTGCTCAGCACGAACAGGCTGGCAAAGGTCATCGAGCCGGTCGCGCCGCTCATCACCGGGCCCACGTTGATGCAGGAACTGGCCGCGACGCCGGGCCAGCGGATCACCGCGGTGAGCCTGCGCGACGACGACTTCGCGGTGCTCGAGGACGACCTGCGGGCCGTTCCCGGCGTCGTTATCGATCAGAGACTCAAGCTGATCAGCAACGACCGCCGGGTGTCCGGGCCGATGGTCGACGCCATGCGCAACGTCTGGCAGCTCAACCGAGACGAGACCGCGGGCTGGGCGGTGCACGCGGTCGACCCCGACGGCACGCTGATCCGGCAGACCGGATTCCAGGGGCCGCCCGGGCCCGACATCCGGTCCACCCTCGACCCGCGGGTGCAGCTGGCCGCAGAGGAGGCGGTGGTCAGCGTCGGCACGCCCGCCGTCATCGTGATGATGCAGCCCTCCACCGGAGCGGTGCTGGCGGTCACCCAGAACAATCAGGCTGCGGAGATGGGTCCGGTGGCGTTCACCGGGCAGTTCCCGGCCGGGTCGGCCCTCGATCTCGTCGGCGCCGCGGCGACCGCGCAGAACACCGACATCCAGCACGCCGCCCGCCAGCTCGGCCTCGGTATGGACTACAAGATGCCCGGCCTGGAACAGCGGACCGACGACCTCGACGGTAAGGGCGCCAACCTCATGCGGACGGAGTCGGGACCCGACACGGACAAGCAGGTGAAGGTCAGCCCCCTCGGGATGACCCTCGTCGCGGCCTCGGTCGCTCGCGGATCGACCGCAGTGCCGGTGATCGCCGCAGGTCAGCCAGCCACCACCGATGAGTCGCCCGCACCGATGCCACGGGAGGTGAACGACCGGCTGCGCACGATGATGTGGGAGAACGTGCACCGCGGGCCCGCCTCGATGCTGGCCGAGCACGGCGACCTGATCGGGATGACCGGCTCGTTCGAGGACGACCGGTGGTTCTACGGGTCGAAGGGCGATCTGGCGTTCGCGGTCTTCGTCAAGGACGCGGACGGCTCGGACCAGGCCGTGAAGATGACGAGCAAGCTGTTCAAGGAGATGGCGAAGCCGCCGACTCCCTGATCGCCGCCGTCCTGATCACGCCGTCCTGATCACCTGGCGTGCCGCTCACTCCTTGGGGTCGACCGGGCCGCTCTCGGGGTTCTCGCCCGTGGTGGGGTGGGCCCGGCGGTTCATCCGCCACAGGAATTCCGGGTCGTCGTCCGGACCGAGAACACGTCCCGCGGGCGGCGCGGAGGTGTCGGGGCCGAAGGCCTTCCACAACAGCACCGCCAGTATCACCAGCGCTATCAGCGTCACCAGATAGATCACGACGCACCTCCTTGATTCGAGCGTAGCCGCGTCACGGCGCGGCGGCACCATTGTCTGAACACACGAACGGGCGGTCTTCGGGCAGGTCTGTCGACCGATGCTCCGATGACCGCCCGTTCGTGACAGGCGTGTGATGTCAGGCCGAGACGATCACCGAGGAGCCGTGGCCGAACAGGCCCTGGTTCGCCGTGATGCCGATGCGGGCACCCTCGACCTGACGGCCCTCCGCCTGCCCGCGCAGCTGCCAGGTGAGCTCGCAGACCTGCGCCAGCGCCTGGGCGGGCACGGCCTCGCCGAAGCAGGCCAGGCCGCCGGACGGGTTGACCGGGATCCGGCCGCCGATGGTGGTCTCGCCCGCGCGCAGCAGGTGCTCGGCCTCGCCGCGCTTGCACAGCGCGAGGTCCTCGATCCAGTCCAGCTCGACCGAGGTGGCCAGGTCGTAGACCTCGGCGACGTCGACGTCCTCCGGCGAGATGCCTGCCTCCTCGTAGGCCGCGTAGCCGATCGACTCCTTGAAGGTCCGCTCAGGAGCGGGCACCGCGGAGGCCGAGTCGGTGGAGAAGTTCGGCATGTCCATGATGGTCTGCGGGAACGTCGGCGTGACGGTCGAGATCGCCTTGATCCGAACCGGTTCCGCGATGCCCATCTTGCGGGCGTACTCCATCGAGGTGAGGATGATCGCCGCGCCGCCGTCGGAGGTCGCGCAGATGTCCAGCAGATGGAGGGGGTTGGACACCACGGGGGAGGCCAGCACGTCGGCCGCCGTGACCTCCTTGCGGTAGCGGGCGTTCGGGTTGTTCAGGCCGTGCTTGGCGTTCTTGACCTTGACCGCGGCGAAGTCCTCCGCGGTCGCGCCGTACAGGTCGATGCGGCGGCGCGCATTGAGCGCGAAGTACGCCGGGTTGGTCATGCCCATCAAGCGGAACCGCAGCCAGTCCGGGTCGTCCCAGCGCTCGCCTGCGACGGGGGCAAGGAAGCCCTTCGGGGTGGTGTCGGCCCCGACGACAAGGGCGACCTCGCTCAGGCCGGCGAGGATCCGCGCCCGGGCGGTGTCCAGGGCCTGGGCGCCGGTGGCGCACGCGGCATACGAGGTGGCGACGCGGGCGCCGTTCCAGCCGAGGGCCTGGGCGAAGGTCGCGCCCGCGACGTATCCGCCGTAGCCGTTGCGGACGGTCTCGCCGCCGACGATGAAGTCGACGTCCTGCCAGTTCACGCCGGAGTCGGCGAGGGCGGCACGGGCCGCCGCGACGCCGTACTTGACGAACGACTGGCCCCACTTGCCCCAGGGGTGCATGCCGACGCCGAGGATCGCGACGTCATTGTTGGATCCTGCGCCGCTCATGCCTGTGCTCCGTTCGCGTTCGTGTCGGTGGTGGTCGGCTTCCAGCGCCAGATGGTGCGCACGCCGGTCTCGTCCGTGTAGAGGGGTTCGACGACCAACTCGACGTCGTCGCCGACCTTCAGGTCGTCGACGCCGAAGCCGTCGGCCACCTGTCCGAGCACGACGAGGCCCTCCGGCAGCTCGACCGCGGCAAGTGCGAACGGCACGTACGGGTCGGTGGTCGGGATGTACGGGGCCGGCGGCTGGTACTGGGCGTCGGTGTACGACCACACTTTGCCGTGGCGGGAGAGCTCGACGTCCTCGAATTCCTCGCCCGAGCAGGCGGGGTTCTTGCAGAAGGTGGTCTCCCGCGGGAACGAGATCGTGCCGCACGACTGGCACGAGGTGCCGATCAGGGCCGGTGCCGGGCCGGTGGTGAACCAGCCCGCTACTGCTGGTGTGACGCTGTCGCCGGCGGCCTGTGTGGCGGTGTCGCTCATGCAAACCTCATCTGCTGTCGAGCCTGATCGGACGGTCGGGACCGGTGTCCCGAAGTAGAACGTGTTGCAGTATCGCACGGGATCGGCGATGTCGAGGGCGAGATCCCGCCCAGCGGGCGTCGGATCCGGATACGTTGTGAACCATGGCTGCCGGCAAGGGCGGGAGTCCGGCCGTCGAGATCGAGGTCGACGGCCGGGTGGTGCGTGTCTCGAACCCGGATCGCGTCTATTTTCCCGCAACCGGGGCGACAAAGCTCGACCTCGTCGAGTACTACCTGTCCGTAGGCGACGGCATCGTGCGCGCGCTCTACGAGCGGCCGTGCATGCTGCACAGGTTCCCCGAGGGATTGGCGGGGGAGAAGGTGCACCAGAAGCGGATCCCGCGCGGCGCGCCGTCCTGGCTGGAGACGGTCCGCCTGCATTTCCCGCGCTATGACAGGTATGCCGACGAGCTGTGCGTCACCGAACTGGCAGCCGTTGCCTGGGCGGTGCAGATGAGTACGGTCGAGTTCCATCCATGGAACAGCCGTCGCGGTGACACAGAGAAGCCCGACGAATGGCGGATCGACCTGGATCCGATGCCGGAGTGCGACTTCGGTCGGGTGCGCCGCGTCGCGGCCGTCGTCCACGAGGTGCTCGACGAGATCGGCGCGACCGGGTGGCCGAAGACGTCCGGCGGGCGCGGCTTGCACGTCTACGTCCGGATCGCGCCGGAGCACGATTTCGGTGATGTCCGGCTGGCGGCGCTTGCGTTCGCGCGGGAGGTCGAGCGGCGCGCGCCCGAGGAGGTGACCACCGCCTGGTGGCGCAAGGATCGGGACCCGGCGGCGCTGTTCGTCGACTACAACCAGAACGCCCGCGACCACACGATGGCCGCGGCGTACTCGGTGCGCGGTGTCCCGGACGCGCGGGTGTCGGCGCCGCTGCGCTGGGACGAGGTCGACGATGCGCGGCCCGAGGACTTCACCATCGGCACGTTGCCCGCTCGATTCGCGGAGCTCGGCGACCTGCACAAGGGGATCGACGACGCGACGTTCGACATAGCGCCGCTGCTCGAGTGGGCCGAGCGCGATGCACGCGAGGGTGCGGCCGTGCCGCCGGAACCCGAGCGGACGTGAGGCGGCGGGCCGGGCTCTGTCAGCGGGTGGTGGCCTCGGTGGTCAGCGACTGCAGCAGCTCCATCACCTCGGACTCGCGGAATCGGCGGTGACCGCCGGGGGTGCGCAGGGAGCCGAGGCGTCCGGCGTGAGCCCATCGGGTGACCGTCTTCGGGTCGACGTGGAACAGGGCGGCAACCTGACCTGGGGTCAGCAGCGATTCCTGGGCGGCGCGGAACGACGGGGCGCTCATCGAGAATCCTCCATGCGCTTGTGCGGTACGAACGTGCGGACATCCTGGCACCCGGTGCCCCGGGTACTCGAACGATCCCGATTTGGTAAAGCGGAGGTAATTCGCAAATCGGATAAGTCCGGCACCCGGGGCCGGTGATCGGCGGGTCGGTAACCTGGGAGGGTGACTGATTCCTCGCAGAACCCCGCCCCGTCGAACGCCAAACGCTCGCTGGCGCGGGACCTCGGTCTGTACACCGTGGCCCGACTGGGTCTCGTCGTCCTGATCGCGGCGATCATCCTCGGGGTCAGTGCGCTGCTGAACGTGGACGTGCCGCTGCTGGTGGCACTGATCTTCGCGGTGATCATCGCGCTGCCGCTCTCGCTCGTGCTGTTCGGCAAGCTGCGTACCCGGGTCAACGAGGAGATCTCCGCGGTGGATGCCCAGCGCCGGGCGGACCGCGACGATCTGCGGGCCAAGCTGCGCGGCGACGGATCCGGTGACGCAGACGGCCGCAAGTGACCGCCGCGATGGGGGTCGTCGACCACAGCGCGCCCAGGGACTGGGTGGACAACGCGGTTCGGCTGATCGACGCCGATTCCCAGCGGAGTGCGGACACCCACCTGCTGCGCTATCCGCTGCCGGCCGAGTGGAACATCCAGCTCTATCTCAAGGATGAGTCCACCCACATCACCGGAAGCCTCAAGCATCGGCTCGCGCGGTCGCTGTTCCTGTATGCCATCTGCAACGGGTGGGTGACCGAGGGCACCACGGTGATCGAGGCGTCGTCGGGGTCGACCGCGGTCAGCGAGGCCTACTTCGCGAAGCTGCTCGGCCTGGACTTCGTCGCCGTGATGCCGCGGAGCACCAGCCCCGCGAAGATCGCGCTCATCGAGGCGCAGGGCGGCAGCTGCCACTTCATCGATCGCCCCTCGGAGATCTACGCGGAGGCGAGCAGGCTCGCGTCCCAGTGCAACGGCCACTACATGGACCAGTTCACCCACGCGGAGCGGGCCACCGACTGGCGCGGGAACAACAACATCGCCGAGTCGATCTTCCAGCAGATGACGCTCGAGCAGCACCCGATCCCGGACTGGGTCGTGGTCGGTGCGGGCACCGGCGGCACCAGCGCCACCATCGGGCGATACATCCGGTACCGCAGGCACGCCACCCGGCTGCTGGTGGTCGATCCAGAGAACTCCGCGTTCATCGGTGGTTATGAGACCGCGTCCGCCGCCTACGAGACCGGGATGCCGTCGCGGATCGAGGGCATCGGCAGGCCGCGGGTCGAGCCCTCGTTCGTCGGGCAGGTCGTGGACCGGATGGTGCCGGTGCCGGACGCGGGGTCGATCGCGGCCGCCCGGCACGTGAGCGAGGTCCTCGGCCGACGGGTCGGCGGGTCCACCGGGACCAACGTGTGGGGCGCGTTCGGCGTGATCGCGGAGATGCTGGCCGCCGGCCGCACGGGCAGCGTGGTGACCCTGCTCTGCGACGGCGGGGAACGGTACGCGGGAACGTACTTCAACGACGAGTGGGTGCGCGGCGAGGGGATGGACCTGACCGAGCCGACCGCGGTGCTGGAGGCCTTCGCGGCCACCGGGCGCTGGTCCGCCTGACGCCCCCTCGCCGGGTGGTGCCGATCGCCGCCGTCAGCGGGGCGTCCGGACCGCCGCGAGCATCGCGCCGAGGTGCGCGCGGCTGACCCGGACGGCGGCCTCCTCGTCGCCCGCCGCGATCGCCTCCACCAGGGCGAGGTGCTCGTCCGAGTTCGGTTCCTGGTCCGTCTCGCGGAGGTCCAACAGCTCGATCATCTCGACCAGCGCCTCGGTCAGCCGTGGCACGAAGGTTTCGAACAGTTCGCTGAGAACCCGGTTGTGTGCAGCCGCGACCACCGCGCGGTGGACCGCGATGTCGGCCTCGACGAAGGCGTGATGGTCCGACGTCACGGCGGCCGAGCGCAGCCCGAGTGCACGCCGCATCGCCGTCACGTCCCGCGCGGTGGCGCGCTGCGCGGCCAATCGGGCGGCCTCCACCTCGATCGCGTTGCGTACCTCGACGACCGCGGCGATGGCCTCGGCGCGGAGCACGCCGTCCCAGCCGTCGGCGGGCACCGGTTCGGTGCGCTCGACGAACACGCCCGCGCCCTGCCGCGACCGCAGCAATCCCTGTCCGGAGAGCATCCGGAGCGCCTCACGGACGGTGGATCGGCCGACGCCGAGTTCGGCTGCGAGGGTGGTCTCGCCCGGCAGTTTGGCGCCGACCGCCCATTCGCCCGCGCTCAGTCGCGCCAGCAGCAGCTCGGCGGTCTGGTCGGCGAGCAGATTTCGAAGGGGCGCTGCGACCACACAAACTCCTCAGGTTGTCAGACAAGTTGGTTTCGTCTAGCTTAGCCGACGTGGCCATTCGCGGACTGCTCCTCGGACGCCGCGGCGGGGTCTGACCGGACCGGCTCCCCGCCGCGGGGTTCGGCCGTGCCGGTCGATCGATCTCGATCCGCACAGGAGACCCACCGTGAACTGGAACCCCCAAGCCCCGTCCCCGATGCCCTCGCACCGCTACCGGCCGTACATCGACCGGGTGCCGGTGCCGCTGACCGAACGCACGTGGCCATCGAACCGGACCACCATCGCGCCTCTCTGGGTGCCCGTCGACCTGCGCGACGGCAATCAGGCGCTGGCCGAGCCGATGGACCCGGCGCGCAAGCGCCGCTTCTTCGAGCAACTGATCGCCATGGGCTACAAGGAGATCGAGGTCGGCTACCCCTCCGCCAGCCAGACCGACTTCGATTTCGTCCGCGACCTCGCGACGCTCGGGCTGGTGCCCGACGACGTGACCATCGTGGTGTTCACCGCCGCCCGCACCGACCTGATCGAGCGAACCTTCGAATCGGTGCGCGGGTTGCCGAACGTGGTGCTGCACATGTACACCGCGACAGCGCCGACCTGGCGGTCGGTCGTGCTCGGACGCGATCGAGATGAGCTACACCGCTTGATCTTCGACGCGGCGCAGGACGTGGCCCGGTGTGGCGACACCGCGACCGGCACGCGCTTCGAGTTCTCGCCCGAGGTGTTCAACCTGACCGAGCCGGACTTCGTCCTCGAGGTGTGCAACAGCCTCACCGAACTGTGGGACGCCGACCCGGACCGGCCGGTGATCCACAACTTGCCCGCGACGGTGGAGATCGCCACCCCGAACGTCTATGCGGATCAGATCGAGTACATGCACCGACACCTGGCCAGGCGGGACTCGGTGATCCTCTCGGTGCACCCGCACAACGATCGCGGCACCGGCGTCGCGGCCGCGGAACTGGCGGTGCTGGCGGGCGCGCAGCGGGTGGAGGGCTGCCTGTTCGGCAACGGCGAGCGGACCGGGAACGTGGACCTGGTGACGCTGGGCCTGAACCTGCACGCCCAGGGCGTCGACCCGATGATCGACTTCTCCGACCTCGACGCGGTGCGCCGAACGGTGGAGCACTGCAACAGGATCGACGTGCACGAGCGCCATCCCTACGGCGGCGACCTGGTGTACACCGCGTTCTCGGGCACTCATCAGGACGCGATCAAGAAGGGCTTCGCCCACCATCACGCCGCGGCACGGGCTGCGGGGACGGATCCGGACCGGGCGTCATGGGACGTGCCCTATCTGCCGATCGACCCCCGCGACGTCGGCCGCGACTACGAGGCCGTGATCCGGGTGAACAGCCAGTCCGGCAAGGGTGGCATCGCGTACCTGTTGCAGAGCGGGTACGGCATCGACCTGCCAAGGGGTCTGCAGATCGACTTCGCGCGTCGGGTGCAGCGCACCGCCGACGACAGTGGGGTCGAGGTGACCGCGCAGCAGCTGTAGGACCTGCTGCTCGCCGAGTACGGGAACCGCGGTGAGCTCGCGCGGTGGACGGTCGAGCACCGGGAGGCCGGTGATGAGCTGCGGATCGAGGCCGCGGTGGGCGGCGCACCCGTCGTGGGGGCTGCGACTGCGAGCGGACCCGTCGATGCGCTGACCAGGATCCTGTCCGAGCGCGGGTGGGAGGTGGAGGTGCTGAGCCTGGCGGCGCAGTCGGTGGGCGAGGGCGGCGACGGCCGGGCGATCACGTTCGCGCAGTGCCGAATCGACGGGACCACACGGTGGGGCGTCGGGCTGGACTCCTCGGTCACCGCGTCGGCGCTCGAGTCGGTGCTGGCCGCGGTCACCGCGACCGGATAGGTCCGGCCCGATCCGAGCGCCGTGACCGGGCAGGCCGCGATCGTCGACCGCGGCCTGCCCGGACTCTCAGCTCGCGGTGACCTTCGCGTCGGCGTCGGTGTCCGCGAACTGGGTGCGGTACAGCTCCTCGTACCGTCCGCCTGCGGCGAGCAGCTCGTTGTGGGTGCCGCGCTCGAGGACCCGGCCTTCCTCGATGACCAGGATCTGGTCCGCGGCCCGGATCGTGGACAGTCGGTGCGCGATCACCACCGAGGTCCGGCCGGCCAGTGCCTCGCCGAGTGCAGCCTGCACCGCGGCCTCCGAGGTGGAGTCCAGGTGTGCGGTGGCCTCGTCGAGGATCACCACCCGCGGGTGCGCGAGCAGCAGGCGGGCGATGGTCAGTCGCTGACGCTCGCCGCCCGAGAGGCGGTATCCCCGCTCACCGACGACGGTGTCCAGTCCGTCGGGCAGGGCCGCGATCAGTTCGGTCAGGCGGGCCCGGCCGAGCACCTCCCACAGCTCCTCCTCGGTCGCTCCCGGCCGGGCCAGGAGCAGATTCGCCCGGATCGACTCGTGGAACAGGTGCCCGTCCTGGGTGACCATCCCGACCGCGCCGCGGATCGACGCCGCGGACAGGTCCCGCACGTCCACCCCCGACAGCCGGACGGCGCCGGAGTCGGCGTCGTAGAGCCGGGGCACGAGTTGCGCGATGGTCGACTTGCCCGCGCCGGACGAGCCGACCAGCGCGACCATCTGGCCGGGCTCCACGCGGAACGACAGCTCGTGCAGGACCTCGACACCGCCGCGGTTGTCGAGCTGCGCGACCTCCTCGAGCGAGGCCAGCGACACCTTGTCCGCGGACGGGTACGCGAAGCGCACCTTGTCGAACTCCACCGACACCGGTCCGTCCGGCACCGGAACCGGGTTCGGCTTCTCGGCTATCAGCGGCTCGAGGTCGAGCACCTCGAAGACCCGCTCGAAGCTGACCAGCGCGCTCATCACCTCGACCCGTGCGCTCGCGAGGGCGGTCAGCGGTGCGTACAGCCTGGTCAGCAGCAGCGCCAGGGCCACAACCGAACCCGCGTCGAGCTGACCCTTGAGTGCGTAGAAGCCGCCGAGCCCGTAGACCAGCGCGAGGGCCAGGGCGGAGACGAGGGTCAGCGCGGTGACGAAGGCGGACTGCACCATCGCGGTGCGCACCCCGATGTCGCGCACCCGTCCTGCGCGGGTGGCGAACTCGGCGGACTCCTCGGCGGGACGGCCGAACAGCTTGACCAGCGTCGCGCCGGGAGCGGAGAACCGCTCCGTCATCTGCGTGCTCATGGTCGCGTTGTGGTTCGCCGCCTCGCGCTGCAGGTGCGCCATCCGGGATCCGATCCGGCGGGCGGGCAACACGAAGACCGGCAGCAGCAGCAGTGAGAGCACGGTGATCTGCCAGGAGATGCTGAGCATCACGACGAGTGTCAGGGTGAGGGTGACCAGGTTTGCGACGACCCCGGAGAGGGTGTCGCTGAACGCCCGCTGGGCGCCGATGACGTCGTTGTTGAGGCGGCTGACCAGCGCCCCGGTCCTGGTGCGGGTGAAGAACGCGATCGGCATCTTCTGCACGTGGTCGAAGACCGCGGTGCGCAGGTCGAGGATCAGGCCCTCGCCGATGCTCGCGGACAGGAAGCGGTTGTACAGCGCGAGGCCCGCCTCGACGATCGCGATCAGCGCGATCAACACCGCGAGTCTGATCACGACGCTTGCGTCGGAGCCGTTGACGATGCCGTCGACCACGCGTCCCGCCAGCACGGGCGTGGCGACGGCGAGGGCGGCCGTCACGACGCTGATCAGCAGGAACTTTGCGAGCTTGCGGTGGTGTGGCTTGGCGAAGCCGAGGATTCGACGGACCGTCGCCATCGAGAACGGCCGCTTCTCGTCGTGGGAGTTCATCATGCGGTACATCGAGCTCCACGCGACGGATTCCATGCTCATGGTGGACCTCTCGGGTTGGTGTGACCGGTGCAACGCTACGGAGGGGGTCCGACATACCCGGATTGCCCGCCCGTCTGCACCGACCGTAGAACCTCGAGTGAACTTGAGGTCAAGCCCGGTGTGCCGGTCACCGCTCGATGGTCCTCATGGGCAGTGCGCGGGCGCGTCCTCGGCGAAGGGTTCGTCGTCGGGGAGCAGATACGTCACGAGCAGGACCACCGGCTCGGTTCCCAGGTTCAGTCCGACGTGGTCCCCGCCGGGGTCCTCGGTGACCCACGAGCCGGCGGGGGAGGCCTGGCGGGAGCAGTCGGCGAACACGCGGGTCAGCGTGCCCGCGGCGACGATCCCCTGGACGTGGCCGTTGTGGTGGTGCCATCCCGTGCTGCCGCCGGGGGCGATCACGATCCGGCGCAGGGTGCCCTCCACCTCGCCGGGGACCGGCGGGTGCCCTGGCGGCGGAGGGGGGAGCAACGACGGGTTGAGTTCGAGCTCGGCGAGATCCTCCGCGGTCACGCCCGACGGCGGCGTGGCCAGTGCGGGCGCGCCGACACTCACCGCGCACAGTGTGGCGAGGGCGGCGGGTACGGCCAGTCGGGCGAACTTGGTCACGGCAGTCATGTCCGGATCCGTTCGGTTCGGAGAACCGGGGCGGTGGCGGGGCGGGATTGCCCGCGGCACGGCTCTCGCCTGTGTCGATCGTCCCGCAGTCCGGCCGATTCCGCGACGGAACGGTCGGGTCGATCGTCTGGCGTGCGGCCGGAACTCGTCGCATCTGGAACAGGTTCTAGCTAGGATTCGCGCATGCGCACTCGTCGAATTCTCGCCCTGTCGGCCGCCGGAATCGCCACTGCGGTGGCAGTCGCGGTGATCGCGGCCGGACCCGCGACCGCCGGCCCGGCCGTATCGGCCGACCCGGCGCGGGTCGATACCGAGCGCGAGGCGGTGGCCAGGGCCTACATCGATGCGCTGATCTCGCACGATGCGTCCGCCGTGAAGTTCGCCCCCGACGCGACCCGGGTCGAGGCCGGGCTCAAGACCGGCTTCAACGGCCCGCAGATGACCAGGGACCTCGAGCACGGCCCGCAGTACCGGGTGATCCGGGGCATCAGGGACCTGCGGATGTCCGAGTCCGGCGACGTCGTCACCACCACGTACCTGCTGGACGCGGGCGTCGGCGATCTGCGCCTGATGACCGTCGAGATCACCGAGACCTTCGAGGTACCGGACGGAACCATCCACGCCATCGTCGCGCACATCAAGCCGAAGTCGCTCTTCTGAGCGGGCGACAGGCGGGCTGAGCCCGACCTAGCTCTTGCTGATCAGCTGCGAGGCGAGGGCGGTGCCCGCCGCCACCGCTCCCACCGACGGCCACGCGCCGATCTTCTTCGCCAGCGGATGTGAGGCGCCGAACGCGCCGAGGTAGGTGGCGAGCAGCGCGGCACCCCGTGCGGGTCCCGATCCCTGCACCCAGCTGGTGGTGCACACTGCGCCGACCGCGGCCAGCACGGCGCCGCCGAGCGGGCGGTTGCCGGTCTGCTGGGCGACGGCGAAACCGCCGACGAGTCCTCCTGCGGCGAGCGCGGATACGGCGGTCTTGGGCAATGCCATCGGTGATGCTCCTCGGGTCGACGTCAACTCATCACCAAGGTAGCCGCTGTCCGGTCGCGGCCCTTCGTGTCAACCCCGCTTGACAGGTTCGAGATGTCAATTTAAATTGACAAACATGACCGAAGCAACGGATCTGGCGGCCGCGGCGGGCAGCCCCGACCCCAAGGTGGGCCTGCGGGCGGTGCTCGCGCTGCGCAGGCTGCTCGAACGACTGGAGACGATCCAGGTCCAGAACGCCCGCAGGCAGGGCTGGTCCTGGCAGGCCATCGCCGACTCGCTCGAGGTCAGCAGGCAGGCAGTTCACCAGAAACACAACAGGAAGGGCAGGTAGCGGGATGTTCGAACGGTTCACGACCGAGGCGCGCACCGCGGTGATCGGGGCGCAGGCGGAGGCCAAGGCGCTCAAGGCCCCGCAGATCGGCACCGAGCACCTGCTGCTCGGCGTGGTCGCGGCAGCGGTAGGCACCCCGCTGGGGCGCACGCTCGACGATGCCGGACTCACCCTCGAGGTGACGCGTGCCGCGGCAGCCGAGGCTCGGGGCGGCCAGGCGCTCGGCGCGGAGGACGCCGAGGCGCTCAGGTCGATCGGCATCGATCTCGATGCGGTGCGGGAGAGCCTCGAGGCGGGCTTCGGTGAGAACGCCCTCGATCGTGCGGAACCGGGCGAGCGGCGCGGCTGGTTCGGCCGGCTGGTCGGCGGGCACACCCCGTTCGCGGCGGCATCGAAGAAGGCCCTCGAGCTCTCGCTCCGTGAAGCGCTGGCACGCAAGGACGATCACATCGGTGCCGAACACATCCTGCTCGGCCTTCTCCGCGGCGACGACGCGGGCGCCCGCGACGTGATGGCTGCGCAGGTCGACCCGGACGAACTGCGCGGGAAGATTCTCGAACTGCTCGACCGCGCGGCCTAGGGCCTTGGGGGGGCGGCCCGCTCGGTCAGAAGGTGCCCGCCGCCTCGACCGGTTCCAGGACCTCGATCGTCGGTGGGCCCTGGACGCCCGCCGCCGCCGTGACCCGTGCGACCTTGTCGTTACCGTCGAAGAATTTCTGGAAGCCCTCCGCGCTGTCCCACTCGTCGACCGCGACCAGTCCGCCCGAGTTCGCCGCGAACCGGTGATGTCGAGCACCGTGGCCTTTGGCGTCGCCGCCGATCTCGTCGAGCAAGGCGGCGTTGTCGGCGAGTGACTGCTTGGCCGCGGATACATCCGCGACGTCGAAATGCAGGATGACGACCACGCTCATGATGGCTCCTCGTGCCCCCGGCGTTGCGCCGCCCGGGTCGTCCGCGTGCTCGAACCCGGCCGGGGCCCTCCCTCAGTCAGTATCGCGCCGGTTCGGTTGCGGGGGAAGTGTCGATCCCACGATGCGCCGCATGGTCACCCGCGGCCAGGCGTCGAGGCCGTGTTCCGCCTCGTGCTCGCGGATGGACCTCAGCCCGGACGTCAGCTCGTCGGCGGGCACCACCCGGAACCCCAGCCGCTCGTAGTACGGGGCATTCCAGGGCACCTCGGTGAACGTCGTGAGGGTCAGCCAGGGGAGGCGTCTCTCGGCGGCCCAGCGCTCGACCTCGTCGATCAGCGCCGCCCCCAGTCGACGCCCGGCGTGGGCGGGGTCGACGGACACCTGCTCGATGTGGGCGGCGCCGTCGACCACCAGGGCGAGCGCGTAACCGATCGGGCTGTCGTCGTCCGTCGTCGCGACCCAGGCCCGGCCCGCGCGCTGATACTCGGCCAACTCGCTCACCGTGGGCGGGGCGTCGTCGGCCACCGCGTCCATCCCGACCGAGCGGAACGGCACGCCCGCGGCGATCTCGATGGCGGGCAGGCGGACGAGGTCTGTGGCGGTGGCCGAACGGATCACCCGTCCTTTCTAGCCGCTGGGCCGCCGCCGCGCCGCCTGCTTCTCTCCGGTGTGCCAGCATGCACGCATGACTTTGCTGATTCGTCTGGCGATCAACGCGATCGCGATCTGGCTGGCCTCCTCCTGGGTGACCGGCATCGACATCGCCACCTCCGACGGGGGGACGGGCAACGACATCCTGGTGATCCTGTTCATCGCGTTCGTGTTCACTGTCATCAATGCCTTCATCAAGCCGCTGGTGCAGCTGCTGTCGCTGCCCCTGTTGATCCTCACCCTCGGCCTGTTCACCCTGGTGATCAACGCGCTGATGCTCATGCTCACCTCGTGGATCACCGAGACGACCGAGTTCGGTATCTCCGTGGACGGGTTCTGGACGGCGGTCTGGGGTGCCCTGATCATCTCGATCGTGAACTTCGTGCTCACCGCGGTGGTGCCCTCGGCGAAACGCTGAGGCAGCCGGTCAGCGTCGG
>Ga0105243_10000173_pt1 | contig 73881 bp, 74 predicted proteins | sample KBSM34metaG_FD_81525 | JGI IMG/M metagenome (GOLD analysis project Ga0105243, IMG submission 81525) | Miscanthus rhizosphere microbial communities from Kellogg Biological Station, Michigan, USA - KBS M3-4 metaG | ecosystem: Host-associated > Plants > Roots > Rhizosphere > Soil | place... | reverse complement strand
TGTTTATTCGTAAGCGGGCTAAAGCCCACTTCTATTAAATGGAATAAGCTCTGGTAGATAATCAGATTATATTGTAATTCAGTAATACCTGATTCTTACAAAATGACAAACTCTATAGAATCTGTTTTTTGAAATAATAACTCAAATATGACCATGTAAATAGCAGCTATCCACAATCTTTGTCATCCCGTAGGGATCTCAGCCACATTTTACGACCAATCACCAAAAATATTTCAATGAGTAGGTTTTGGCTAAAGCCAAGGGATAAATGTTTATTCGTAAGCGGGCTAAAGCCCACTTCTATTAAATGGAATAAGCTCTGGTAGATAATCAGATTATATTGTAATTCAGTAATACCTGATTCTTACAAAAGAACTTATTAGGTAATGCTATTCTCTATGATATCAGGAGAAATCACGACAAATATTTTGAGCCTCAGAAAACTCAACAGGATTTTGACAATGAATGGAAAAATAAAAAACAGAGCTTTATCATTTTATATATTTCCAAAACCCCCACAGTTTTCTTGTTTTGAGATAATTCAAATCTTTTTCTCTTGCGTAAGCTTCTCTTTCAAATGAAATCCTTTTATAGGCCAGATATCCATCTTTTAATTTGAAAAGCCAATAATAATATTCGATGACATAGAAAATATAAAAGAAAATAATAAGCATCTCCAGCTGCTGTCTTAAATGGATCTTTTCGTGATTGATAAGTACTTTATTTTCCTTATCTTCGGGTTTCCTAATGAAGATAAAGGGAAAGAGAGCAATGCCGTTAATTTTTAATTTTTTTAAAGGCTTTTGGCATACAATTATCATAACAACAAATATAAAAAGTTTTTTGACTAACGTTTAACTTATGGCCCATTTTGACATCAAAGAAGGTGAGGACTTTTACTACAACGAACAGGGATACAAGGTTTTTACAGAAAAATTTCATCTGAAAAGAGGACATTGCTGTAAAAGCGGCTGCAGACACTGTCCTTACGGGTATGATAAAAAGACAGATACATTCATTAAAAACGATAAAAAAAATAAATAAAATGAAAAAATATATTTTTATCTTGTTGGTTTCTGCTACATTAGGTCTTACTTCATGTAGCCCTTTTCAGGTACGTTCTGATTATGCTGAAACAGCCAATTTCAATTCTTATAAAACCTATAAAATAAGAATTGATGATTTGAAATTGAATGATATTGATAAAGACAGGGTTTTGAATGAATTATCAAGACAGCTTCAAAGCAAAGGACTTCAGTCCGGAGAGAATCCTGATCTGATCGTCAACGTAAAAGCCAATCATAAAAAAGTAACGGATATCAATTCTTCATCACCTTACGGAATGTGGGGCTGGGGAGGCCCGTTCGGATGGGGTGTAGGAATGAGCAGAACATGGACCAGCAATTATAATGAAGGAGCATTGATCGTAGATCTTATCGATTCAAAAACAAACAAATTGGTTTGGCAGGGTATCGGAAGTGGGATTTCTGTGGATTCACCAAAATCCAAACAGAGACAAATTCCGGAAATTCTTGCTGAGATCATGAAAAATTATCCGCCACAAAGGAAATAAATTAAAGCACTTATTATAGATGCCGGTACATTTTGTGCCGGCATTTTTTATGATGGCTATAAGAACAGATTTAGAATAACTCTGATACAGGATGATTTTAATTAACAAACAAAACTGTATTCTGATCCTGTTGAATTATGATGCAGACTTTCATCACTTATCCCATTTTTTCATACAGATTAGCTAAAAATTCTCCTTGCATCCCTACTCCATTTTAATGAACAATGTTGTTCAATTGCTTATTATGCAAAGCACAATATTGCTTGTTGAAAATTAATAATTATGTAATTTTTTATTCATAAAAATGTAGTATTCTTGCTGGAAATAATATTAGTATGAAAAAAATCATTTTATTTTCTGTTTTTGCAGGCCTTGCCAATGCTCAGGCTCCTGCAGGATATTACAATTCTGCCAACGGACTGAGTGGTGCTGCTTTGAAAACGGAATTAAGCACCATTATTACCAATGGACATCAGGATAAAGGCTACAGTGGATTGTGGACCGGCTATAAAACCACTGATATTGATAAAAATTATGAAAATGACGGGTCTATCCTTGATATTTACTCAGAAAAGCCTGTAGGAGCAGATCCTTACAAATATACTCCGGGCACCAATCAGTGTGGTACTTATTCTACAGAAGGGAATTGCTATAACAGAGAGCATATTGTTCCTCAAAGTTTATTTAATCAATCTTCCCCTATGGTTTCTGATATTCATTTCATCAGAGCTACTGACGGAAAGGTAAACGGTATGAGAAGCAACTATCCTTTCGGACAGGTGGGAAGTGCTACTTTTACATCTAAAAACGGATCTAAGCTTGGAAATTCTGCATCTTCAGGATATTCAGGAACTGTTTTCGAACCGATCGATGAGTTTAAAGGTGATGTGGCACGTATGATCTTTTATTTTGTAACCCGTTATCAGAGTAAGCTTTCTTCTTTTTCTTCAGGAAATATGCTGGGAAGTTCTGCATTTCCGGGCTTACAGACATGGGAGCTTAATGTTCTTTTAGCCTGGAACAACCAGGATCCTGTTTCTCAGGCTGAAATCAACAGAAATAATGCATCCTATACTTACCAGGGTAATAGAAACCCGTTTATTGATAATCCAAGCTATGTGAATCTTATCTGGGGATCTCAACAGCCAAGCAATGATACACAGGCTCCAACAACGGCTACAGGGTTAGCGGTTAGCGGAAAAACATCTAACAGTATTTCTCTTGGATGGAATGCTTCTTCTGATAACGTAGGTGTTTCTTCTTACGCTGTTTATATGAACGGAAGCCTGAATACTACAGTAAATTCTACTACAGCTACCATTTCAGGTCTCAACCCTTCTACTACCTATACTTTCTATGTGGTTGCTAAAGATGCTGCTGGAAATTCTTCCGCAAACAGCTCTACTGTTTCAGGAACAACCAATGCAGGATCAACCAATCCATCTACAGACTGTGTCAATGAAACTTTTGAAACCATCCCTGCCACCAGTGCCTCTTATTCTACAAGAACATGGAGCAACGGCGGGATCTCCTGGACAGCTACTGATGCCAGAACAGACCAAACGATCAACAATAAAGCCATTACCATAAGAAGCGGTTCTTTAACATCAGGTAATTCAGGCAATGGTATTGGTTCTTTAACAGTAACTACCCAGCTGAAGTTTTCCGGAAGTAATGGAAATCTTGATGTAAAAGTAAACGGAACTACAGTAGGAAGTATTCCTTACAGTGCAACGGCAACGACTACTACGATTAACAATATTGATATTTCTGGTAATGTAACTGTAAGTCTGGTTAATGGTTCTGCAAGTAACAGAATTGCTATTGACGATCTTAAATGGACATGTTATCCTGGTGGAACTGCCAGAAAAGCTCAAACTGCAGCTTTAGAAACGAAAGTTCAAAATTTTAAAATCTCTCCTAACCCGATCACTAATCAGGAAATCTTTGTAAGTGGAGATGTACAGCATATCAAAAAAGCAGAGATTTATAATGTACAGGGGAAAGTAATGCAAACGGTTACTCAGCCTTTTAAAAATGGAAATTCTATTAAGACCCAAAATCTTGGTCAGGGAATTTATATTTTAAAACTGGATAATACAACGATGCAGTTTTTGGTAAAATAATCTTGAATTGATAACAATAAGTAAGGCTGGTCTCTATTTTCAGAGACCAGCCTTTATTTTACGCCTTTCGTGTTTGCCAATACAGAGATTCTCTTGTTCCTGAATGCAGTATTAATTTTGACGCAAAGGCTTATTTTTAAAATGTTTAAACCTAAGAAATAGCCGCAGGCTAATCTGACCAAGCAGCCGTGAATTGCACTCTTTATTCTTTATCTTTCCTCAATTACTTGCTATCCTTCTCTTTAATAATCTTTGACCAATCGGTAAACATTTTGGTAATGGTATTGGTATTCATCATACTGAAAAAGAACATCCCTATCAATACAGTGAGCCAGCAATACGCTAATTTCACACCGTTTCTATCCGTGATAAAGAAGAGTATAAATACGGCAAGAGCTCCTATAACAAAGGTAAACATCAGCGTATACAGCAATACATGAATAATATACATATTGAATTTCAGCTTTCTGAATATCCAGCCTATTACAGCTACAGGGATAAATAAAAGCAAAGGTAAAAACAGGGCTCCAAATATCGCGACTTCAGGATATTCTGCCATTTGTTTTTCGAGTCCGAAAAAGGTATTAAAACTGAACTCCGTCATATTGTTTTTCGGCGTTTGTTACTTCCAGTAAAGTTTTGTCTTTATAACCCAGCATCTTTGCCAGTATTACATTGGGGAATTCATGAATTCCTATATTGTAAAGGTTAATACTGTCGTTAAAAAATTCTCTTCTGTCTGCTATTTTGTTTTCAAGTTCAGAAATTCTTTTCTGCAGTTCCAAAAAGTTGTTATTGGAAGCAAGCTCCGGGTAGTTTTCAGAAACGGCAAAGAATGAAGATAAAGCCTTTGAAGTTTCATTGGCCAGTTCGGTCTTTTTATCAGCATCTGTAGTACTGTTATAAAAGGTTCTCAGTTCTGTAAGGCGTGTAAGCAGCTTTTCTTCATAGCTCATAAAGTGTTTGGCTACGTTCACCAGATTAGGAATTTCATCTGCTCTTTGTTTCAAAACCACATCAATATTACCGTAGGCTTTTTCTACATTGAATTTGAGCATCACCAGCTTATTATACAAATTGATGAAGAAGCTTATAACGGCAACACCCAGCAGGATCAGTAATATAATTGCAACAGTTTGGTTCATTATTGTGTAAATATAAATATGATTATTAAAAGGATAACGGAACAGGTAAACAGAAAAGACCTCAACAACGGCTGATATTTATTCCATACCGTGATTCCTGATGCAGAGGTGATTCCCAGCACTTTATAATGGTCGTCTTTTCTGATAAATGGCTGTCCGTTTTTAACATCGGCATAGCCTACCAACAACATTTTCTGACCGTCTTTCAGAAGGGTTTCTTTGTGTCTTTTACTATTGTTGCTGCTAATATTTGTTTCTCCGAGAAGGATCAATTCAATTCCTTCGGGTTCTACCTCTATAATTCCCGTTTCATCTTTTATCTGAAAAGGATTGCACTGGGTTTCTCTATGTATCGTTCTGTAAGATTCTTTACCGTCTGAATCTTTATCAATATCTTCAATGGTATAATAATACCCGATACAGGTTTCATTGTCTACCGGAGAAAGTAAAGGGTTTTTCATGACCAATGTTCCTTCCACTTCTACAAGTCCTTTAGCTAAGGATTTTATTTTCGAGGTTGGCAGAGATGCCTGCAACCTTAAAAAACGTTTAGCAGAAGTAGGCTTCATTAAGGTAAGAAAAATGAAAACAAAAAATACTACAGGAAAAATAAACAATGCTTTTTCTGCATAAGCATCATAATTACTGGATATTTCATACAGATACTTATGTAACGGCATTTTCTCTTTAAAAATAGTCCACAGAATAAAATAGAGAAAACAAAATCCTATTATTCCCAGAACAATGTATCCCGTATATGACGTTTTCTTTTCGCTCTTCATAGATGATTTGGATATTGAAAGCCCATTAAAACATTCATTAAGAATGGGGATGGCCTTCAAAAATACATTTTATTTCCAAGATTATATGATCTCAAATTCATTTTTTCCCTGCGGAATATAGAAGGTAATATCGAGCATCAGCTCTTCCTGTGTTTTAGGATCTATTAAATATAATGCGGCATCACCATTTGGCCTTTTTAAAACAGCTGTTCTGTTGTCTGCATACAGGATCATCATGGCATCAGCAGGTATCGGCTGAATTTTCATGCCTCCCATAAACTCATTAAGTAATTCTTTGAATCTTCCTTCGGATTCCTGTGGAGACAGATACATCGACTGAGCCATATTTCCTTCTCTTCTTAAAATGAGTTTCTTATACTCATCATATTTGGCATTCTGAATCAGCCTGATGATTTTGTTATAGGCCAGATCCAGTTTTTCCCGGCAGTCTTTAACATCCTTAAGGTTCATTCCGTCCTGCCATGCAGTAAGCTTATAAGGAACATCGGCATCAAACGAACTTTCATACCTGATCACAGGTAATTTTTTATCTTCTACGGGTTTAGACTGATAGTCTCCAAACTGTTTATCAAACACAAAATTATTGGTAACATCAAAAAGCTTGATATTGAATTTCAGCTCAGCCTGTTTATCAATTTCGGTTTGCCCTGCCACCGGTAAAATAGAGGCTGTTATCGTCTGTTTTCCTTTTTCCAGTATGGCATAGTTAACAGGGATCATGGTAGATACCTGATTGGTAGCATTCATATGGATAACCGGATAATCATTAATCCTGATCTCAAACATACATGCTGATGCACTGAAGTCAATTACATAATAAGGCTGCTGCATGGGAAATATATACTATTTTTTTACTGGTTTTATTTTATTGAAATTGAAATATTATCTGTTCGGATCAATTAAGAGAAATTTTATCGAGATCCTGATATCCTGATCCTTTCAGCAGATCTTTCCATTCTTTATTTTTAAACACAAATAAATTACATCTGTATTCATCAGGTTTATTATCTATTTTGGTTTCACAGTAATAATAGATCATTCCTTTATTTTTCCATATAGCCACTTCCTGTCTGAATTTATTTTGAGTCTGTATGATCTCATTGTCTTTGACATCTGATTCAAAACTTTCATGTACTGTGGTAAAAACAGGTTTCTGAAGGGTTTTGTTTAAGTTTTCAAAAAGAGCTTTTTTTTCAGGTTCGGTATAAATATCCAGCTGGTACATTCCCAGCTCGTCATCCTTTTCATTAGCGAGAGGTCCAATTTCCTGATCTACTTTTCCAAAGTGTAAAATCACTTTATTGATGTTTTTATTGTTTTTACCGTCTAAACTGATCCCGTTAAAATGTAATAATGCTTCTGAAGAAAAAGCTAATCTCTCATTTCCAATCAGAGTTACCTCATCGGTTTGTACGGTATCTTTAGAGGTCATTCCTCCCGATTTTAAAATATCATTGATATTTTGTCCCATCGTCAGAGCAGCAAGATTGAAAGGTCCCGTTTGAGTATCATTCCGGGCTTCAATTTGGGCTTCACTGCTTTTCTTGTCCTGTTGGTTACATGATGTAAATCCCATACAGATTATTGGTATTAATGCGTATTTTAAATTTTTCATATTATTGTTCATGTCTGGTTATAAAGCTCTGCAATACAGTCTCTCTGTCTTTCATATTTCCGTAATGTGATCCTGTTTTTATAAAATACAGGTTGGTTTCAAAACCTTTTATTTCTTTCTGATCAACACTAATTTTCTTTTTCACCTGCTCCAGCATAATATCAAAACCATCTTTAGTACCCTGCCAGTAATACCCCGAATATGGCCATCTGTCGGTAGCTTCAATAATTATTTTAGGCTCACCATATTTTTTCTTCAATGCAGCCGACAATGCGTCACTTTCCTTAAAGTTTTTGGTCATTATATAATATCCTGACAGTGCATTCTGCTTCTGGTTTTCTACTAAAAATCCGACCTCACTTTTTATGTACTTTCTTTCTTTGGGGTAATCCTGCACAAAACTGATATCTCCATATTGATATTGGTCTACTTTGTAGGTATTATAATAGGGAAATCCAGTGGTCTGTTCAAGGTCAACTTGCTTAGTGGTATTTTTGATCACTATTTCATTGGCAGCTCCCAATTGTAAAGCTGTCAGATCTGTTTTTGACTGTGAGCTGCAGAAATTAAACAGCATAAGCACACCTGTTACTATTATTTTTTTCATATTATCCCTGCTGAATGAACGGTATCGTTGGAGAGAATCCGGTATATTTCTCCAGCTTTTCTATAACATCGAATTCCGGAAGGATTTCGTATGTTTTATCAAAATCCGCCAGATCCATTTTCCGGTCTCCTTTTAAAATTCCTTTTTTAATATATAAACCAACACTTGCTTTCACGACTACGGTGGCTACAAGACCATCAAACTTTACATCCGGTTTGTAGTATAAAGTTTTCTGGGTGCTGCTCTTCTGGTCATAGATAAGATTATGTCCAAAAGTAGCGGTTGCTTTACCGGTTGCTTTTATTTTACCTTCAGCATAGGCTTCAGCCACAATGATTACAAATTTTGCTTTTACCTCAATACCGGCATCCAATTCAATACCAATCTGAGTTTCCAGTTTTCCATTTCCTTTACTTTCGTCTGAATTGGTATTAAAATGAATTTTTGACTCTCCGGAAAGATTTCCAAAGAGCTTCAGGTCAATATACATATTCAGAGATATAGGATGGTCTTCATCAGCCAGCCAGGCTCTCACCTCATCAAGGATCAGCTTTGCGGCCACATTGGCGGTTCCTCCGCTTACCACTCCTACTCCGGCCTGAATCAGCATATCAAGGAGGTCTATAGTCATTTCAATACCTACAATCGGAGAAGCTTTGAAATAAAACTCCAGATCTGTTCCAATAGTAGAAAGGGATTTTTTATTTTTCTTCCCTCTTTCCAGCATCCATTCTGCTCCCAGACAGAAATTGGGTGGTTTCATTTCTATTGTTAACGGCATTTTACTGGTAAAACTATTTTTCCTGATTTTACCTTTGGTTTGGTCTGTCACTCCTTTTGAAAATTCTTTCAGTGAGCTAAAGACTTTATACATCCACTTTATTTTATCCTCAAATTTTAAGGTGGCATCAGCATGACCGTTATATTTATCAGCGGCTGTTCTGTCCCAGTTGGCTTCCATTGTTACCCCAAAATCTATTTCGGTCTGTTTCCATCTTTTTTCTGCTCCTATTTTTCCGGCTTTGCTCTGCATCTCCTTATGCTTTGCAGCAGAGAGATTTTGCCATTTAACGCTTAGATCATTACTCAGATTCAGGAAAAAATGGAAATCCCATTTGATATCAGGATAGGCTTTTATTAAAACCGTCGTACGTTTTTTATTGCTATAAAATCTACAGCTATGGGCATACATCTGTATTTTATTCGGAGTGGTTGCTTCCGGCCAGATATACTGCAGCGGAAGAGCATTTGCTCTGGATAAATCTGAATATATCGGATAATCGAATGTGGGTGGGGCAAATTTTTTCTCCTTATCTCCGGCATCAATAGCCTGACCTACATCCAGTAATCTTATTTCTTTGGTATGAAGATCATTATTCCTGAAACAGGCTTTCGTATCAAATGCCGAAACATCTATCGTTATATTCCTTTTGGTGGATGAAGAAGGTGCAATGGTATGATAAATAATGGTATTCGCATCATGTGGATAATAATCAAAATAAATATCTACTCTTCGGTTATTTTTATATTCTTTTTCGTCTTTATATTTGATGTTGTCCTTACCGTTTTTATCATCTGTAGCATGGACTTCCCCTTTTCCCAGAGATTTTATTCTTTTGCTGTCCAGTCCTCCGTCCGTGAAAAATTTCTTTACAATATCTGATCTTTTCTGAGAAAGGCTTTGGTTGTACTGCATCTTACCAATCACACAGGCATATCCATCTACGGTTATTGTAGAATGTTGGTGTTCCAGTAAAAAACGAAGAATATTATTCAGTTTCTTTTCTCCGTCACCTTCAATGATTGCAGAATTGAATTCATAAAAAATAGTCGCGTGTATGGTTTCTCTTTCTGCTATATTTTTAACGCCAACCCCGTTATTAAAAAGCATGATTGGCTTTTTAACTTCTTTGTCTTTTTCAAAAACAATGTCGCTGATCTGTATTGTTTCAAATTTGCAGGGTTCATACCTTGCCAGGTTTTTATCCGGTGCATAGATTTTGGTAGGAACAACATTCTGAGGCGGCTGAGGTGCTTCAGCCACCAAGTTATTTTGCATCCTTAAAAACCTTGCGTGGATGTCATCATTATTATCATCTACAATATATTTTCCGGTCTTGGGATCTTTAACCTTTACATACAGCTCTTCTATATTTTTTATATTCTTGATGGTTCCTTTCCATTGTGATGTATTCTGAACTTTCACATTAATCTCCCCATTATTGACCTCTACATCTGTCCATCTTCTCATCATAGGATCATCTTTTGCTCCTCCTCCTGTTCTGATTCTTCTGTAGATTTCAACGATAAGATCTTTTCTTCCATTCAGCCCTTCTGTTCCCAGGTAAAGGTGAATAATATGTCCATAGCTGAAATAATATGTCTGTCTGACATCTTTTCCCCCTTCCTGAGTACTCCATCTGGAGTCTACAATCCTCGGAGGGCAATGTCCAAAGATATATTTTCCTACTTTATTTACTTTATCCGGTTTTCCACCCAGGCTTGCTTCTATATAATAAGAGAGAACTCCACATTCTTTTTTACTGAATGTATAGCAGTATACATAGCCCGCAGGTCTTCTAAGCTGGTTAATCACTTTTTGCCGTGCACTGTCTTGCCGTATCCAGATCACTTCCTTTTTTTTGTCTGCTTCAGGGGTACCGGGAAACCATTCTGAAACTTTAAACCAAATAGGTTTTCCGGGCTCAACTCCTATAAAGTCGCCCTGAGTGACTACCACTTTTGTATTGTCCTGAGTCGTAGCTATATTTATTTTCTTTATTCCTTTTGCCATCCCGTATTCTTTGAATTATCACCTGATGTGTCATAAACAGGTTCTTTTTTATACATTTCTTCAGCATTCACCAAAGGATTGATCTGCTGCTGTACATCTTTATCAGCATTCTTAAAATTCTGCTGGCCGGCTTCGGCTCTCTGCCCATGATCTATAATCTCAATACAAGGAGTTCCTGCCACAGCACAGACTGCTTTACTGTCTTCAAGGATGATAAATCCACCATTACTAAGCTGTACTTTATCATAAAACTTCTGCCATTCGGTAACCATTATTTTGCATGGCGGTGGTGGTCCCCCATTTTTTGTACAGTTTCCGAATGTATTTTTTTCAAAAGTGGCACCTCCTATTTCCTTTGTGGTAACGATCAGTTTTTTGGATGCACTTTTATCGTTTGCATATTCTTTTTGGTGCGTAAGCACCTTAAGTTTATCCGGGGCCTGTCCAAACTGACATTTGCACATCGCGCCCTGTACTACAATATGTTTTTCAGCCATGGTTAGAATTCTTTATCTGAGATAACAAGTCTGGTTAAATATTCATTTCCAAATTCAAGACGAACAAAACTGGTGTTGATCTTAAAAGTAACTACTGTAAGTGCCTTTGATGAGTTTTCATCGGTATCCACCGTTGTCTGGTAAAGCTGGGCATTATATCTTGCAAATTTTGTTTTACATTCTGTGGGTGAACTTTCATTGAATACCAGGCCATACGGTAGTCCTGAAACTTTTTGACTGCCATAATACTGCAGGGCATAATATTCTAATCCAGTCGTCATCTGAGTGTAGATCATATTAAAATCATCAAAATCCCAACTGGAGTATTTCCCGTTTTTACAATCTCCACATTCAAGTTCGCTGGGTTGGATCTGTAAAAGCTTCGTAAAGGTTCCGGATGTTGAGGGCAGAGAAATAAACTGCTTTTTACCGAATAAGGTTTGTAATTTTTTTGATGCTACCTTCTCTATTGAATTTCTGGCTTCAAAATCAGCAACCTGAGCTGTGGCCATAGCTTCTGTAGCGGCTACGTCAGCTGCGTCTGCCGCTGCTTCTAAAGCTTCAGAAACCTTTGGTTCATTATAATTTAAAAGAAATTCTTTGATTTCCTGTTCTACTTTTCCTGTAGACTGGGTCTGTTTTATGTCAATATCTTTTTTTGACCAACGGTCCGGAGTAACAGTTTCAAGGAAAACACTGACTTTCGTACTTTTCCCGGACACTTTTTTCATGGTTACATTCCATACTGCCTGCTGAATAAACTGCTTAGGTTTAGCTCCGTTTTTCAATGCCAGTTTCAGATAAGGGTTTTTGTAGTCTGTATCGTATTTTAAATTATAAAGATCAACAGTCGTTGAAAAATTGTCATCAGATGCTGCCGCCGCTTTGGCTTCATCTTTTGTAAAGTCATTACTGAAATAAAATATGGAATTCTGTAATGTTTCAATACTTTTAGGTACGGTAAATTCCACTTTCTGCCCAAAATACAGGCCAAACCAGGCCATAAAAAGCAGTGTAAGAAGTTTATGATTTAATTTTATTTTCATTTTATTTTGTTTTTTACTGTTCCGTCAGGGCGGATACTACTACTGATATTTTTTTTTCTTCCTTCAGCATAATACTGCATTCCATATACATGGATTCGGGAAGCTGGAATTTTCCGTTGAGATAATATTTTATCCTGAAATCTCCCTGATGATTGATTGTTGGGTTATCATCAATAATTAATGAAAAAGGTGATTCGTTGATAAAGTCATATACATCTCTTTCATCATGCAATTTTCCTTCTCCTCCAATATTCACAAGATCGTATTCATCTTTCAGCGGGTCGATCTCCAGTTTTATTTTATACCGGGGCTCTATGGGATTATTTACGACAGGAAAACTTTCTGTTCCCTCAATTTGATAATTCTGTCCAAAACGCTGATAGACTCCGAAGAATAGTGTTCTGATGAAGTAATCATTTTTAAGATACAGGCTGATTGCATCCGGCTCATCCAGTATCGCTTCAATCTTTCTGCAATATTCATCCACTATTTCTCCTTCAAATTCTTTATAGACTTCATTTTTAACATCCGGCCACCGCTCACTGAAAACGGAAAGGTTTTCAACTGCACTGAATTTTCCATATTGATCTACACTTACCTGTAAAGGATATAAAACTTTTGATGTTTTATAGGCCAGTGTATCAGCAATCTCATTTACTTCTTCTTCATTCAGAAACAGATTAGAGGTTCGGTCAATTTCAAAAAAATGCAGGTTATTTTCACTTTTCAGCCAGCGTACTGAGGTTTCGTATTTCAGCTCATTTTTATGATCTCCTGTTTCCAGATTAATGATCACCCCATATTTAAAAAATGAATTACCCGGTTGAAAAATCAGGCTGTTTCCTCTCCCAAACTTCACCAGCTTATTTTTGTCTGCTACCGCCGTTCTTGGAATAAAGAGCTCTTTTTGCCCGGTCAGTTCTATGAGGATCATATCTTTTACCTGACAAAGATTATTGTGAAATAGCTTTAAAGCATCCGTATCCAGGTCATAAAAAGCGGCAATGCTTTTTAAAGTTTCTTCTTGTTGAACGATATGTTTATTAAATTTCTGCATAAAATCATCTTCCTACTTTATTTTTCTACTGGCATACTATTTTTTCTGAGATGTTGTTGCCAGCAGAGCTATGCCCATAATTTCAATATTTACTTTACAACGCTTACGATTACATCCTTCTCCATATTATGCAGATCATCATGTAATCCTTGTTTTACACTATTTTGACTTATATTTTTTAAGTTCCCACATATTGTCATAATCAATTTTCTGTATAGGAAACTCATTATTTCCTTGTTTTAAGATCAGTCTTCTATTGGTCAGATCATCATTCATACGAAGGACAATCTCTATAGGTTTGTTTTCATCTACTTTTTTAAATAATGAAAATATCTCTTCTTCATCGAAGTATCTTACTTCAAAAACTGTTTGCTTACCATTTTTGTCTTCAAATAAATAAGATAACAGACGTGGGATCGCTCTTTCCTTAAAAGGATTTTTGTCAATGGTCTCATTAAACAATGTTTCCTCCTCTCCGTTATACATTTCCAATGTCACATTTTTGAAAGTATGATTAGGAATTTCTATGCTGGTTCTCCAGTTATATTTTTTACGGTAGGTATCCCAAATCCCAAACTGAATTCCATTTTTCTTCATATTTTCATATGCCTCAGGAACAGATTTACTCATATCAAAATATTCTTCCTGCGTTATGGTAGGATTTCCGGGAACATAGTCTTTCATAGCTACAGAAGTTTCTTTTGCCTGGTATCGTCCTATTTCTACCTGCTGATCATTACCATACATCCAGACTACTACCACTCCTCCAGGGGCCAGTCCTACGACAACAGAGGAATAGCCTTCTTTTTCATTGGTTCTCCAATTAACGGTTCCTTCTTTAAAAAGTTCTTTTATTTTATCTACAGGCAAGTCCCAGCTTCCTGTATAAAATTTATTTTCTAAAAATGATGCCCAGGTTACCTCAAGTTTAACCGGGACTGCTTTTAAATCACTTCCCTGAGTATGCATAGATCCGCTATAGCCCCAACCTGTATGAGAACTACCCGAACAGGGAATATATACACTGCTGCCATCTTCAAGAAAAAGATGACCTTTATAAATATTCATAGGATATAGAAGGGGTGAACTTTCCGTGGGAAGCCATTTGTATTTTTCCATTTTATTTTGGCATGAGATTAAAGTACTGATGAAAAGTAAACAATAAATTATATTCGTTTTAAAATGCATTTCTTTTTGAGATTTTAATTAAAATATCTTCGGTGAGGTTATATAAAATAAAGCAATGTGAAAAATACGATCAAACATATATTCGCAATAAGTTTATTTTTATCTTTTTTATATTTCCAATAAAATATCTCTACAAAAACATAACCAAACAAAGCAAAAAACAAATACAAAGGGAGTTCATCTAAATCATAGGTTTGTCCCTTGAAACCGCTTTCTGCAAACATAAAATAAAACCCTAAATAAGGGATAAGCAATATAATAAGTCTGAAGAGTATATGTTTTACAGGTATTTTCATGAGTTAAAAGCCATTTCTCGAAATCTTTTTATTTGTAATGTTTTTTTGTCAAAGGTGAAATGAGGATTATACCCAATATCTCCAAATTTTGAGTTCCAGTGTAAGTATCTGTTTCTTAAATATATTAGTAAATTGTGATCCTGTACAATTCGATTAAATTTCTCTGCGGTTATTTTTTTAGCTGCTAGTTGCTTTCGTAGTGCTTCAATTTCGGTGTTCGTATAATAAGTCATCTCAGGAGCCGACCCGCTGACATATTCATCGAGCCGTTTTTTAACCTTAGTTAAATCCAGCGGATAATATTTATCTTCAGTCCCGTTAGGAATACGATATGACTTATTTAAATTGGTTATATCAATCGTATTAGAATAGTTTTCATTAACCTGTTCACTCATTATATGCAGAGGAATAAAACTATACCTGTTACTTATTTTTTCTCTATTAATGTATGTTTCATGCCATGAATTGGGAGCCACCACTTCACTGCGCTTAAACCAACCTTGCTCAATAAGATTATTTAAATCAATATTTAGGGCCCTATCATAGTCTGCATCACTCAAACCATCTCCCACAGTATTATCAAAATCCATGATTTGTTTACTTTCAGGCATATTATGAGTGTAACATCCACCAACATCAGAGTGAACACCTGGTAGAAAAAAATCTTTACCTCCTGGCGCTAGCCTTACTCTTGTCAGCATAAAATTTTCTCTATGCTCATCTGAAGCACATAAATGAATAATTTTCTTTGCTTTTAATGTGTTTAAATTCAGCTCTCCTACATCATTGTTAAAATCGGGGTGTACTGTAATTTCACTCGCTTTAGGATCATAGGAGGATACGGTATCATATACCCCAAGAAATCTAATTTGAAGGGATCCATATTCTATTTTATCGTTATCTAAAATAAACCCTAACAGCCCATTCCTTGGTTTCGTCTGCGTCACTTCATATACGAAATTCCTTGCCGCTGCAGCACCTCGGCTAAAACCAAAAACATCTAGTATAATGGTATTTATTTCAAACCTGCCTTTAAGCTCATTAATTTTCTCAGCCACTCTTTGACAGCCTTTTTGAACCTTCGCTATTACCCCTGTGCTTCCTGCACCGTAAGCCACACCTTTATGATTTGTCTTTTTATCCACATCTCCCTGTAAATCTTCTGTTGCAATCCCTTCGATATATACTTTACTGATATACTTGCTTTTATCTTCATTATACCAGTATTCTTTTCTGGCTACGTTAGATAAATCATTAGTATAGCTATCATCAGATTTATTTGAATGTTTTTTGTAAGCTGCTTTCTCTTCAGCAGTAGGTTTATATCCAGGTTCGTTTCCTGCAGCTTGTGAATTTCTTCTGTTATTCTGTGTACCGTCAAAAAAAACACCGATTCTAATGTCTATCTGCCCTTTTGGGGGTGCTGGCGGTGTATAATTTCCAAATTGATTATTATGCATAGTTTTTCTCTAAAAATTGATTGACAGAAATAGTTTGATTGTCTTTATTAACTTTAACTGCAAATTCTTTGATAAGAAACCATATCAAGAAAAAACCTACATTTATTTATTCCCATGAGACATGATTTTCTTATTACTTGCTAACACAAGATTATCTCTTTGTGCTTCAACGTTGATCTTCTTTGCTATTTTTTCAACTTTTTTCCCCACGTTCAGATGATAAGAATCTTTGACCGTTATTTTTATATTGGTTGCTGTCTTAATAATGGCCATATCAGAATAATTTTGATTTTTCAGCACTGTTGAATTCTACAATTTTTCCGCTCTGCATGGTCATATTCTCAAGTTCGCTAAACATAGAAATTTCACCGGCTATTTCATTAGACGTTTCAGACTGTCTTTTAAATTCTTTTTCCACCATTTCTGTTCTGGTATCCGAAGATTCTGTGATATCCCCCGATGCCGTTAGTTTCATATCTTTTCCTGCGGTAGAAATAATATCTTCATTGGCAGTACTGGTAATACTTGCCCCTGCACTCACAGAGATTTCCTTTCCTGCACTGATATTGATATTCTCACCGGCATTTAACGTGAAATTTTTCGGAGCTTTCATGCTGATATTTCCTTTACCATCCATAAAATAGCTATTGCCACTTGGATCAAGGATCGTTACACTTCCTTCCTGATCATTCATTAAGATTCTGATCCCACTTCGGGTTTGTATTGATTTCAAATGGTTATTGACACCTCCCCCTAACGCTACCCCTCCATGGAACATTCCTCCCATTACGAAAGGTCTGTCCGGATGACTGTGAACAAAATTAACCATCACCTGGTCTCCTACTTCAGGAATGGCTACATATCCTCTGTTTTGAGAAATCTGATCCGTTCCTCCGGCATCAGGGCTCATCATTCGGATAAAGTGGGTAGTGTCATTGGTCTGCCAGTCGAATCTCACCTGTATTCTTCCTTGTCCTTCAGGATCCGTATTGGAGATTACCGTTGCGGTCTGTGGCTCTGCCTTTGGAACCGTGTATTCCGGTTTGGGAAGAAATCCCGTATCTGAAGCTATTCCTACAAAGCTTCCCTGATAATGACCTATAGTATCAATTTCATGTTCTGCTTCTGTAATCATAATTCTAGTGAAATAAGAGGTTTCATTAGAATCCGGTTTACGCATCTGCATATCTACTACACATCCGGGATGCAGAAAAGGAACCGTTGTATTTCCTGAGACAGAAAAAACATTTACCGCTTCACTTCCTGAAGCGCTTTTCTGCGAATATTCAACATCGAGATGCGTAGCTGCTTTTACAGGAGCTATTTGTAATGCAGGAGTTTTATAGATAGAATCGTTATGGCTGTATGCTGTTTTAGCCAGATCCCCCACATGCTTAATCGGGGTGGATCCTGAAGTCAGCTTTTCATCTTTATTACTGTTGTAGCCATAGAATTGCGGTCGGGTATGAACAGCTTTCAGGTCAACCTTTATATCATTGGCACTGCTTCCATAAGTCAATACAATAGGTTTGTTTTGTGGAGGCAGTTTTCCGAAATGAAGCACTTCCCCATCGTAATAGAATTGCTCTCCATAGGCTTCTGCCATCCTCGCCAGATAATTGTAATGGGTTTCGTCATATTGGCTGCTGTAGATAATCTGTGAAAAATTATTGGCATCCACCCTGATATCAAAACGACCTTTGTCAATCCCCTGTTTAATCACTTCATCAGCAATAATTCCCATATTAACAGGCTGAGTACCTCCAAAACTCTGAATATGTGGTGCCCCATCAAGCAGAATGGTTGGGCTACAACCCGTAAGCACGACATTTCCCAGGCTCATTTTCTCCTGGCTGAATCCTACTCCCGTAATAACTCCCACAAAAGTTCTTTCCGGACTGTTGTCTATGTCTTTATAAGAGAGTACTGCCGTAAGACGCTTACCCAGAAACTTATTAGCCTCTTCCAGTGAATGGGTTTGCCTGTCTCCCAGCGCATCATGTGCCAGAGTAAGGGTAAACTCATGGTGGCGTCTTGTACTTTGCTTAAGTTTAAAGTGTTTATAGTATTTGATCATCTTTCCTTCTATAACCAAAGAAAGCTTTACCAGGCGGTTAATTCCAGTATGGTGATTTTCAGATACACCGTCTGCATTTTGTGTCGGACGAAAAGATCCTGCACTTCTTCCAGATGTGTTTGACATATTTTGTAGTGATTTGTTAAGGTTTTTAATTTTTTTATAAAACGGGACTTAGTAAATAATAATCCCTGAAATCAGGTTTTATAATAGGTAAAAAAAGACCGTCTTAAGAGGACAGCCTTTTTATATCTCAACACTGAGGACCTAGCTCATAGGCCAAAGTCCGTCATAAGATGAATTTCCGTACGTAATACTTTCTGCACTAACGACAAAGCTGATCAGCATATTGTTGCTGTCTAAAGCATCAAAATCTACTTCGTGCTGGATCACATATCCATTCTCCCATTTTAAAGAGATCAATGTTCCCTCTTCATGAGATTTATTGAAATTAATTTCTCCGTTTGTAGGCTTGTATTTGCTGTTGAGTAAGCTTTCCAAAACATCAGATTTTTCTGTTGCTTCAATCGTTACTTTAATAAGGGCGTTTGTCGGATCAGATGCTACACGTCCTGAAACATCTGTAGCTCTTGATACGCTGTAATTAAGCTTTAATAACTTTTGACCTTCACCTCCATTGAATTTTAAGATTCCTCTTGAATTTCCTGCCATTTCTTAAATTTTATCCTTAATGATTGTTCCCGTATATAGGATTTATATAACAAAGATAGAGTTCATGTTCTAATCTAAAAAGTTTTTAAGCAACAGTTTCATAAATTGTAGTAGTTCTACGACTTTTTGCCGGATTTTGAATTTTAATTCAAGAGGATTTGCTCTCTAACTCTGTGATTTTAAGCTTATATTTCATTCAATAATTTCATATGTTTTTATTGATGATTTGCTGTTCTTTTTTTACAATGCCTCCATACTGACGTAGCTAAGCCTGGAAACCTGATAGGGAAATGTCTCGTATAAAGAATTTCCTTCATTGAAAGATTTTCCTGTTTCAAAATTCTCTTTTGACTCCAGAAGTAATTTGCCGGCCTCTTCTTTTTTGTCAGTTCTGGCTAATGACAAAGCTTTGTAATACTTAGCATCAGCAAAATCTTTATAATACTTCAAGGATATATCGAGATTTTTTATGGCTTCCTGATAATTACCTTTTTCATATTCTATAACTCCCAGATAAAACATTTCATAAGGATTCACCTCATTGTATTTCTTTCCGAAAGCAACAGCCTTTTCCATATATTTTTTGGATACATCAAATTGATTTAACTGCAGGTAACATAAAGCCATCCAAAACGTATAGGGATGATCCATAATAACTCCATTCTCATTTTCTTCTGAAAGAGCTTTAAATTCATTAAGGGCTTCCGTGTAATTTTTTTGAAATACACATTTTATAAATGCCCTGTATTCTTTGTAGTGATTGGTTTTATCTAATTCAACGGCTTTATTCAGATATACCATCATACCCAATTCATATTTTTTTTGTTTGAACAGCGGCATTGCTTTTTGTTGCCAGAAAAAGGCTTCTTTAGGTAAAATAATAAGAATGGAATCAAGATATTGCTGATGCTGTATAGAAAAAATGGATACTTTAGCATCTTCTTTTACCAGGTTCAAAAGAATTTTCTTTTGAGTATCATCCAGATTCTCCATCATGGTACTCGTTTGTGAAAATAGAATCACCGGAAACAAAACAAACAACAGGAAAGTTTTCATATTGGATTTCTCAGTCTTCTGTAGACCATTATAAGAATGATTAACAATTAATTACAAAACGTTAAACGGTTTCAAAAATATTATGTTTATACATATAAGCAGCAATCATAATTAAAAGATTGATTACCACCATAATCCCTAAAGCAACACCATATTTTCTTTTCTTGTCGATGAAACTCCAGCCAAGGGTAAAGAAAAACAATAATAAAGTATATACGGCAGGATACATATGAAAAGCCTCTGAAAACTTTCCTTCAAAAACCAGCACAATAGCTCTTTGAGCACCACACCCAAGGCATTCTACTCCCAGAAATTTTTTACTGGGACAGGTCAGCATGAAATCTTCAATATCCATTTCTGCAGTATTAAACTATATTATACGTATTTATGATGAGATTTTCGCCCTGGTATATTGATGAGGAAAAAAGCATTCTTCTTTCATCTCAAATGACCCCTGAACCGCTATGTATGGATTTCTCAAGATTTCCCGTGCTACAAATATAAGATCGGCATTTCCATTCTGAAGGATTTCTTCAGCCTGTTCAACTTCAGTAATCAAACCTACAGCACCTGTCTTAACAGCGGCCTCATTTCTTATCTGTGAAGAAAATGGAACCTGATAGCCATCAAAAACTGAAATTTTAGCCCCATGAATATTTCCTCCACTTGATACATCTACCAGATCAACGGAATAGTCTTTTAAAACTTTAGCTAAAGCCACACTGCTTTCAATATCCCATCCGTTTTCAGCATATTCTGTTCCGGAAATCCTTACAAAAAGTGCCGTTTCTGCATTCAGCTCTTCATTTACTGCCTCTACAATCTCCAACAGAAAACGGATTCTGTTTTCAAAACTTCCGCCATATTCATCGGTTCTTATATTGGAAAGTGGCGAAAGAAACTGATGGATAAGATATCCGTGTGCCCCATGAAGTTCAATAATATCAAAACCTGCTTTTACAGCTCTTCTTGCTGCCTCTTTAAAGTTGAGCACAAGCCCTTTTACCTCATCAGTAGTCAGCACATGTGGAATTCTTTCTGAAGGATGATAAGGAATAGGACTAGGAGCAATCGTTTCCCAGCCTTCTTCAATAGAGATCTGATGATTGTTCCAGGTAGAGCCCTTTCTACCAGCATGTGCCAGCTGGATTCCTATTTTGGAATCTGAGTGGGTATGTACAAACCCTACTATTCTCTGTAGCTTTTCCGCCTGCTCATCATTCCAGATTCCCATACAATGATTGGTAATCCTTCCCCGGGGTTCTACTCCTGTAGCCTCTATCACAATCAGTCCTGTGCCTCCCTGTGCTCTGCTTCCATAATGTACAAAATGAAAATCATTGGCCATTCCGTTTTCACATGAATACATACACATAGGTGACATTACCCATCGGTTTTTTAGCTCTACATTTCTGAATTGTATTGGTGTATATAACATTTTATCTTTTTAAAAAAATTCAACTTAACTCCAGAAGAATAAATATTGCCCACTTCATTAAAAAGAAGTAATTTTACCCCCCTTTTTTAGTCTACAATATATGAAAAAAGACATACAGATCAGTTACGAATATTTTAAAAATAGCAGTGAGCTGAGTGATATAGAAAATACATTATTAGCAAGAGCCAAAGCGGCTCGTGAAAACGCTTACGCACCTTATTCCCAATTTTTGGTAGGGTGTTCCGTATTATTGGAAAATGGAGAAATCTATTCCGGCAATAATCAGGAGAATGCTGCATTTCCATCAGGACTTTGTGCTGAAAGAACCACTCTTTTTTGGGTAGCTGCTAATTTTCCGGATGTGAAAATAAAAAAGATCTTCGTCGTAGGAGGTCCTAAAGAATTTCATGAAAACAATCCGCCGATTCCTCCTTGCGGAGCATGCCGTCAGAGTTTAATAGAATATGAAACAAAACAAAGTGAAGACATTGATCTCTATTTTTCAAGCATGAATGATGAGGTTGTAAAAGTACACGCCGTAAAAGATCTTCTTCCTTTTTATTTTGATTCAACGTTCTTGTAAGAAAGAGTGAATCTGTAACAAGACAAATAGACTTATAAAAACCTGCAGAGTTTTCTGCAGGTTTTTATTTTTCAATCAATTTTGCATCACATGATAAATAAAACCACAGATCAAAAAAAGAGGCTGTTTCTATTTTTGAAACAACCTCTTTCTATTTTTCGTTTATTTTTCTTCTTCTGATTCTACATCCTCATCGTCTTCATCTTCATATTGCTCCAGATAATAACTGAAACTAAAGTCTTCAACTTCTTCTTCAGCATCTTCCAAACTGGTAAGCAGATCTTCGAAAATTTCAAGCTGATCTACTGTCATATTTACGAATTCAATGTGGAGTGGCATTTCCAGGTCTCCTGTAATGGTATCATAAAGCGCATCAAGATTATCCCCAAAGTATTCAGGAAGCTGAATTTTTTCCTTTAATTGGGCGTAAAAATCTTCATAATCGCCTATGTCTGTAAAATCTATATATACTGTCTTCATATTGAACTGAATTTCCAATTTTTTTTGATTAAAAAACTTTTACATTTCTTGCAGAACCCGGTTTCCTCATTGGTGGGGTTTTTACCTTCTGCATTTCTCATAAAGCACATTTTTTCCGGGCAATGTGGAAGCCCCTGCGTATGGCCAAGCTCATGAATGGCTATTTTAAAAAACTGTTCATCAGAATTTTCTTTACTTAACCTAAATTTTGATGCTACACAGGCCTTTCCGGGAGTATATCCCAATCCCATGATTCCAAAGTCTTTGATTTCCCCTCTGGTAGCACTAATATCTTTCGAGGTTAATCCTATTGTTACAAAACCTTCTTTTGTCCTTTTACTCAAGAACTTGATAATTGAATCAGCCCTGTACCGGTTTCTCTCTTTATAATAAGTATTTTCCGGAAAATCTATAGCATCAAGTACTTTGACATTCGGATAAACTTCCCTAATTCCTTCTGCCACGGTTTCCAAACTTTCAGGTTTAACATCTTTAAATGGCTGTATAAGAATGGTAATCGCGGGTTTACGCCTTTCCTTGATCTTCATCTTGATCTTCATCTTCATCTTCTGTTTTTCCGAACATGAGATAATCAGGAGCAAAGCCAATAGCAGATAAAAGAGATTATTATTTTTCAAAATTAATACAATAATTTAAAATACAATATATCCATTGTCATGGCGAGGAACGTAAGTGATAAAGCAATGACTATTTACTGTTTGTCAAAACTCTTATAATGATTCTTAGTAAGGTAGACGTCGCCATTTTCAGTGTATATGATTCGGTCTGCATTTCTACCTCCGCATTGATAATTAACATCGGCTTCAAAGTATTTTTTGCCACCCGGCAACCGTCCTTCCTTGTTTCCGAATTTATCTCCTCCAATAGCCTTCCCGGGAAGCACTTCACAAAGATTTCCTTTTGAAGGATTCCATCCCAGTTTTCGGGCCTCATTTTTTGTAAGATAGTAATCAGGCAGCCTATGGTTTTGTTTCACATAGGTAATAACGGTTTTTTCTTCTGTTAACTTATCAATGGAAATCTGGGCTGATGATGTTCCGTTAGTGTACCTATCTTGAGCAGATGTACTTCCGTAGCTTACAGTTTCTTTTTTTGTAGCGGCCTGATCTTTTTTATCTGCAATAAAATTATTGTAAATATACATGACAGACATTCCAAAAAGAAGTCCCAGGCATATAAAAAAAACTGATCTTATTTTACTGTTCATGGTAATACTCTATTAATAATACAACAATTTTACTAGCCTCTCCACTCTTCCGGAATATCACAGATGGGAATGGGATCCATTTTATGTTTGGCTGCTTTATGCATTCTGTCGAAGATTAAAAAGACTTCTTTATCTCTTCCTTCATAATCTTCTGCCGTTTTGGATCCATATTCTTTCTGAATTTTTTCCAGTTCCGGATATGTAGCTCCAATCTGCTGTTCGTCTGTACGGTCTACATCCCAAAGTCCATCCGTAGGAATCGCTTCCTGAATACTTTTAATAAGGTTTAATCCTTTTGCAAGGGTATAAACTTCTGTTTTATAAAGGTTTGCAATGGGAGAAACATCTACACCGCCATCTCCGTATTTTGTATAAAATCCGATTCCGAAATCTTCAACTTTATTTCCGGTTCCACATACTAAAAGTCCGTTAAGCTGCCCATAATAGTAAAGGGTAAGCATTCTTAAACGGGATCTTGTATTGGCAAAAGCTAATTTTTCATTGGGATATAAATCATCTTTTACATCAAAAGTTTTATAAAGTTCTTCAAATGCAGGCGTAAGATCCACAGACATCACTTCCACATTCGGGAATCTTGACTTCAAATCATTCATATGTTCCCTTGCTCTATCTACCTGATCAGCTTTCTGACGGATAGGCATCTCGATCAATAATGTTTTCAGACCGGTCATTGCCGCCAGAGTCGAAACCACTCCGGAATCTACGCCTCCGGAAACACCTAATACATAACCATTTACTTTAGCTTTTGTTGCATAATCTTTTAACCAGCTTACAATATGATCTATCACTTTTTGTGTCTGCATTATTTATATTTTTTAGTCTATTCCAAATTCTTTAGGGTATTTCACCACCCCTTTTTTATTTTTTAATCCGTTCTCTGTCAACTCAATAGCCATTCCGTTTTCTTCCGGAATATCAAATGGAAAAGAGATTCCAAAATTACTGGTTTTTTCGTAACCAAATCTTGGATAATAATTCTCATGTCCGATAAGTATAATTGAGGAATAGCCAAGTTCCCTGGCTATCACATGTCCTTGAAGAATAAGTTTGCCACCCACTCCTTTATTCTGAAACTCAGGTTTTACTGAAACAGGAGCTAATGCTAATGATTCATAAGATTCCGGGCCATTATCTATTTTGATTTTTGTGAAGAGAATATGACCGGTAACTTCGCCCTGCTCATCTTCTGCTACCAAAGACAGTTCAGGGATAAAAGCATCCGATTTTCTTAATTTTTCAACAAGAAAATGTTCCTGATGGTCGCTATGTTCCATATTCCTAAAAGCTTCTTCTATAAGCTGAAATACTTTTTTATGGTCTTTTTCTTCCTCTTTGCGTATTGTCATATTTATATTAAAGATATTTTTCACGTTTCAGTTCATACCAGCAGCAGAGTACTCCAGAATCCTCAAACTCTCCGGTTCGTTCAAATCCCAATTTTCCTAAAATATAATTGGATCCTGTATTTCCGGAATCTGCGTAAGCGTATATAGCATCTGCATTCAATTCATGAAAACCATAATGAAGAACAGCTATCGCTGTTTCCATGGCATAGCCTTTTCCCCAGAATTCAGGGATGAAACGATATCCAAGATCCAATGTATTGACATGGTTATTGATGGGTTGGGTTAATAATTTCAGTCCACTCCACCCTATCATTAGCCCACTTTCTTTTTCTATAACAGCAAGCCTTCCCACTCCATTTTCCTCATACTGCTTCTGAATCATTTTTATCATCTCTTTTGATTCCTGGATGCTTGCTACCGGTGTTCCAAGATATTTCATCACCTCAGGATCAGAATCCATAAGAAACATCCGTTCACAGTCATTATCCTCAAGCTGTCTTAAAATCAGTCGATCCGTCTCTATTCTCATATCATTAGTTTATTCTTCGGTTCCAAAAATAGTAATATTGGTTTTCATTCCCTTCTTTATATCTGCATCTTTCATTTTATTTCCGCCAACGTTCACTGTCTGAAGATCAGTATTTTCTGAAATATCCAGTTTTTGGAGTTTATTATGCTCAAGATTCAACTTTCTTAATTTTTTAAATGAAGTCAAATCGATAGTTTTTAGTTGATTTAAAGATAATGTTAATTGATTAATTTTTGGCGCTGCCTTTAATGAAATTGTTTCCAAAAGATTATTGTCAAGATATAACGAGGTCATACTTTTCAGGTTTTCAGCACTGAATGAGGAAACCTTACATCCTGTGCATGAGAACAGTTCCAGATTATCCATATTGCTTATCGCTATATTGGAAATAATATTATCATCCAGAATAACCATTTTTACATGCTCAAAAAAACGTAAATCCTCTGCTGATGTTATTCCTTTCTGAACTAAAAATAAGTTTGTGATCATACTTATTTCGGTCTTTTCCAATATTCCATTCTTATTCAGATCAAAATTTTCAAGGACTGCTTTTTCAAAGTTTTTATCTTTAAACTCAAGCTTTTGACCGTAGAAAAAAGAAAATCCCAAAATAAGACATAGTGCTGTAAATATTTTAATTTTCATCATTAATTGTCTTTTTAATCCTTATTTTTGTAAACTTAATTTCATGTAAAAATAATGAAGATTTTTAGATTTATTGCGCTTTCTTCTGTTTTAGTTTTGGGCTTAGATTCCTGTAAAAAAGAACCGGAAAATCAATGGAAGGTAGAAATAACCAATACCGCTGAAAAAGTTGAAGTGACGGATATTTCAAAAGAATTTTACAATCCGGGAATTCCGTTAGATCAGTTTAAAGCTAAGTTTCCTTGGTTTCAGGGAAGTGTTTCTGATGCTGACTTTCAGAAAAGAAGAGCCGATACTGAAGAAATAAAAATCTATAAAGAAGCGATTGGAAAAATTGATGGAGTAAAACTTCAGAAGGAACTGCAGGATTTATTTTCACATATCAAATATTATTTTCCACAGTTCAAAAGTCCTAAAGTATATCTTTTTTCATCTGCATTACAGATGGTACAGGATCCTATTTTTTATGATGAAAAAGGGAATCTGCTGTTTATAGATATTACAGGTTTTATGGGTGATGGCAATCCTCATTACAAAGGATTGGAACTGTATTTCCAGAAATCGATGAATCCTCAGAATATTGTTCCTAAGGTTTCACAGTTATTTGCTGAAAATATTGTTACAGAATCTCCGGATCACCAGAAATTCATTGACCAGGTGATTCTGAACGGAAAGGTAATGACTCTTCAGGATGCTTTCTTACCGGATTTTCCTGATTACCTTAAAATGAATTATACCCAGAAACAATATGAATGGGCTAAGGTAAATGAAGCGAATATCTGGAATTATTTTGTGGAAAGCAATCTGCTTTTTGGGGATGATCCAAGGTTAGGAGAACGTTTTATTGCTCCGGGACCCTTCTCCAAATTTTATACAGAGATTGATAATGAATCTTCACCACAAATTGGAATTTTTACAGGATGGCAGATTTGTAAAGCTTATCTTAAAGAAAAACCTGAAACAAAACTGACTGCTTTCCTGAAAATGGACGCGACAACAATCTTTAATCAGTCCGGTTATAAGCCGAAACTTAAATAATAGAAAATTTAGAATTTAGAAAAATAGAAAAATGAGAAAGACTCAGATTACGATAGATGTAGAGCTGGATGAAAACCACATCCCTGAAAGTATAACATGGAATGCACAGGATGGCGGAGTTGAAAAGGAAGAAACTAAAGCAACCATGATCTCTGTATGGGATGATAAAGCAATGGAAGCTTTGAGAATAGACCTTTGGACTAAAGAAATGCCTGTAGATCAAATGAAGATGTTTATCCACCAGATCTTAGTATCTTTAGGAAGTACATACCAGAGAGCTACCGGAGAGGAGGATGTAGCGCAGTGGATGGAAGAAATTGCAGAAGAATTTGCAGTAAAGTCGGCAATAAAATAAAAACAATTTGAAAATAGGGTTCTTTGATAATTTGAAAATAGGATGAGATCATAATACAATCAAAAACCATTATCTCATCTTCAAATTACCCCATTTTTAAAGTATCAAATTATATAAATATGAATTTTAATACAAAAGTAATTCACGGAGGGCAGCATCATGAATCTGCAACAGGTTCTGTAAATGTACCTATATTTTTAACGTCTACATTTGCACAGAAAAGCCCGGGAGTACATTCCGGATATGAATATTCAAGAGCTGCCAATCCTACAAGACAGGCATTGGAAGACTCTTTGGCAAGCATTGAGAATGGAGCAAGAGGTTTAGCTTTCGGGTCAGGTCTTGCTGCTATCGACTGTGTTTTAAAATTATTAAACCCAGGCGATGAAGTTATTGCTGTAGATGATCTTTACGGTGGAACTTACAGAATGTTTACAAGGCTTTTTGAAAAATATCAACTGAAATTTACTTTCGTGAATTTTGATGATGTTTCTAAAATTGCTGACGTAATTACAGATAAAACAAAATTAATCTGGGTAGAAACACCAACGAATCCATTGATGAAGTTGGTAGATATCAAAGCTGTAGTAGAAATTGCTAAAGGAAAAGATATTCTAGTAGCTGTAGACAATACTTTTGCTACACCTTACATCCAGAGACCAATTGATTTAGGAGCTGATATTGTGATGCATTCTGCTACGAAATATTTAGGAGGACATTCTGACGTGATTGCAGGTGCACTGATCGCTAAGGATGCTGAATTGGGAGAAAAACTTCACTTTATTCAGTTTGCAAGCGGTGGTATTTTAGGACCTCATGATTCTTATCTTGTATTGAGAGGGATTAAAACTTTAGCATTAAGAATGCAGAGACATTCTGACAACGGTCTTGCCGTAGCAAAATATCTTGAAACACATCCTGCTGTAGATAAAGTAATCTATCCTGGATTAGAATCTCACCCACAGTATGAGCTTGCAAAATCTCAGATGAAAGAATCTGGAGGAATGGTATCATTCACTTTCAAATCCGGAAAAAAAGAGGATGCCATCAAGTTTCTGGAAAAAGTAAGAGTATTTACCTTAGCTGAATCTTTAGGTGGTGTAGAATCTTTAGCCAATCACCCGGCTTTAATGACTCACGCTTCTATCCCGGCAGAAAAACGTGCTGAATTAGGAATTACAGATGACTTGGTTCGTTTAAGTGTTGGTATTGAAGATGCAGAAGATCTTATTGCAGATTTAGAGAAAGCTTTTTCTTAACATACAATAGTAAAAAGGAGTATTTATCATATAAAATACTCCTTTTTATTTACCTATTATCACCAAATATTTATGAAAAATATAAGAAAAGCGGTCGCTAATGACCTTCCTCAATTAGCTGCATTATTTGACCAGTATCGGATTTTTTATCATAAAGAATCAGATATTCCTTCAGCAGAAAAATTTCTTCAGGAAAGACTTGAAAATAAAGACTCTGAAATTTTTGTTGCAGAGGAGAACAGTGAACTGACAGGTTTTGTACAATTATATCCCCTATTTTCATCCACAAGAATGCAGCGTTACTGGCTGCTTAATGACTTATACGTCAATGAAAATCACAGAGGAAAAGGATATTCTAAAGCACTGATCGAAGCATCTAAAGAACTATGCAGATCATCAAAAGCCTGTGGTATATTACTGGAAACAGGTAAAAGTAATGATATCGGAAATCAATTATACCCTGCCTGTGGTTTTGAATTGTATGATTCCGTCAATTTCTATGAGTGGAGCAATTCATGATTTTTTGTATAATGTACAGTCTATCTAACTTAAAAAAATTAAAAACATGACAGATTTTCAAAAATATATTCAAAGATATTTAGATCAGGTGCCAACAGGAAACTGGTTGGCAGAATTAAAAATATCAGAAGAGAAAACAGTAGGAATTTATTCCAACCTTACAGAAGAACAATCCAGGTTTGCTTATGCCGAAGGCAAATGGACACTGAAAGAACTTCTGTTGCATTTATCAGATACCGAAAGAGTTTTTCAATACAGAATATTAGCCTTTGCAAGAGGTGACAAAAACAATCTTCCGGGATTTGATGAAAATGAATATGCCAATAACTCTTTCGCAGATGAAAGAACACCAGAGTCTCTGATCGAAGAATATAAACTGGTAAGAAAATCTTCTCAGATCTTATTAGAAAGTCTTAATCCCTCTGCTTTACAAAACACAGGAATCGCTAATGGCAACGAAATTTCAGTAGAAACCATTGGAAAATTGATCGTTGGACACAACTATCATCATCTGAATATTATTGAAGAAAGATATTTATCTAAGTTGGGATGGATGTAATTATATCCATAAGAATTTTCTAAGTTTTGGCTAAAGCCGGATGCATGTTTATTTTCCTGTTAAATGGGCTAAAGCCCATTTCTATTGAATTCAATACATAATGCCTAACCATTTTGAAAATGTCTATTTCACCCTGGAATCATAAATCATTAATACAAAACATCTCCATCATCAATAGGAACGGGCTTTAGCCCGTTTTCTTATTAAAAAAAACTTCCATTGGCTTTAGCCAAAGCCTAAAAAAAATTAAATTACCATATCATTTACTCCTCAATTTTTTGTCTGAAATTCCCAGATTCTCTACCTTTATAGACTGTTTTGAATTCAATACCATTATGGAACATATTATCGAAGTATTAAAATCCGGCGGAACAATTCTTTATCCTACAGATACTATTTGGGGAATTGGTTGTGATGCTACCAATATAGAGGCTGTCAATAAAATTTTTGACATTAAGAAGCGTGAAAAAAATAAATCCATGATCATTTTAGTGGAGTCTGAAAAAAGACTTCAGGATCTGGTGGATGTTCCGGAAATGGCATGGGAAATTATTGATCTTAGTGAAAAGCCCGTTACCATTGTTTATGAAAATCCCCGCGGATTGCCCAAAGAATTACTTGCCGAAGATGGCAGTATTGGTATCAGATTGGTAAAAAATGACTTTTGTAAAAAATTAATTACAAAACTGAATAAACCGTTGGTTTCTACCTCAGCTAATTTCAGTGGTGAGAAAAGTCCGTTGAAGTTTTCAGATATTTCAAATGAGATGATCAGTCTTGTAGATTATGCTGTGGAAGAAGATAGAGATAAAGTGTCAAAATATTCAGGATCTTCGGTGATCAAAATATGGAGTGACAACCGAATCAAAGTTCTTCGTGAATAAAATATATTGATCTGTTTATTTTAGAGTCTTGTCTGTTCATATCGGCAGGATTTCTTTTTTTAGTTCTATCTTTGCAAAATTCCAACTCATTACAATATATGATAAACCATAAAGATTTTGCCAGGGAGTGGATACATGTCTGGAATTCTCATGATTTAGAAGCTATTCTATCCCACTATTCTGATGATATTGAAATCACCACTCCAATGATTTCGATGGCTACAGGAGGAAATGAAAGTTCACTGCAGGGAAAACAATCCGTTCGTGATTACTGGAGAAAGGCGCTGGAAAAGTTTCCTAATCTTCACTTCGAGCTGATACAATCTACTGCAGGAGTTGATTCTGTTGCATTATTCTACAAATCTATTATGGACAAACAGGCTGTTGAAGTCATGTTTTTTAATGAAGAAGGAAAAATTAATAAAATGTATGCTCATTATGATTAATGGGTGATATGAATACAACTTGACGCTATTTACTAACGATGAAAATTAATCTTAACCAAAATAAAAATTTAAAACTTTTCAAAATAATTTCTGAGGCTGCGGAAAAGAATAATCAGTCCGTATACATTGTTGGGGGCTATGTCCGGGATCTTTTAATGAAAAGAAAAGCTTCTACAGATATAGATTTTGTGACCGAACAAAATGGTATTGAGCTTGCTCAGACTGTAGCTCAGGATATTGATCCTAAACTAAAAGTTTCTGTGTTTAAAACATATGGAACGGCTATGATCAAATACAAGGACCTTGATCTTGAATTTGTAGGAGCGAGAAAGGAAAGTTATACTGAAAACAGCCGCAAGCCTGAAGTAGAAGGTGGAACATTGGAGGATGATCAGAAAAGAAGGGATTTTACCATCAACGCCATGGCCATTTCTTTAAATAAAGATAATTTCGGCGAACTGATTGATCCTTTTCATGGAATTGAGGATCTGGAAAAAGGAATTTTAAGAACTCCGCTAGAGCCTGCACAGACTTATTCTGATGACCCGTTGAGGATGATGAGAGCAGTAAGGTTTGCTTCTACATTACACTTTACCATTGAAGAAAATTCTCTGGAGGCTATCAAGCAGGAAGCCAAAAGAATTGAAATTGTTTCCATGGAAAGAATCATGGTGGAATTTAACAAAATCATGCTGTCTGAAAGACCTTCTGTAGGATTAAGTTTAATGGAACAAACAGGCCTTTTAAAACTTATTATTCCCGAGCTTATAGAGCTTAAGGGAGTGGAAGAAGTGGAAGGGCAGACTCACAAAGATAACTTTTACCATACCCTAGAAGTTGTAGACAATATTTCTGTGAATACAGATAATCTTTGGTTGCGTTGGTCAGCACTTCTTCACGATGTGGGAAAAGCTCCTACTAAAAAATTTGTTGAAGGAACAGGATGGACATTTCACGGACATGAATTCTTAGGTTCAAAAATGGTAAAAGCTCTTTTTCAAAGACTTAAATTACCTTTAGGAAGCGATATGAAGTATGTTCAGAAAATGGTAAAGCTTTCCTCCCGACCTATTGCCTTGATCACGGATGATGCATCTGATTCGGCATTAAGAAGATTATTATTTGATGCCGGTGAAAACCTTGAAGATCTTTTTACTCTTTGTAAGGCCGATATCACCACAAAAAATTCTAAAAAGCAGGATAAGTTTAAAAAGAATTTCGAATATGTGGCTGTCAAAATCAAAGAAGTAGAGGAAAAGGATCAGGTCAGGAATTTTCAGCCTCCTATTACCGGAGAAGAAATCATGGAAATGTTCCAGCTTAAACCTGGCCGTGAAATCGGTATCTTAAAGGAGAAAGTAAAGGAAGCTATTCTTGAAGGAGAAATTCCTAATGAAAAAGACGAGGCAACAAAATTTGTGATTGCTGAAGCAGAAAAATTAGGATTAAAAATATAAGTTTAAATCATAAACCCCCGGGCTGGAAAGATTTCCAGCCCGGGGGTTTTATTTTAATATGTGAATCAAAATCGGCCGGCTCTATGAGACCGACCGAAAAAAAACACAAATGATGAAAAAATAAAATTTATGTATACAGGCCAAAGCCTTGTATGTTAGTTTTTATAGAAACCGTTTGTTCCGATTCCTGCTGTGAAGCTTCTCAGTAGAGTTCCATTACTTGCACTGTAAACATTCACTTTACTGTCTGCTGAAAAACTTGCGTCTGAGGCAAAGATTCTGCCATCAATTACATCAAATCCATATACATTACCTGTAGCAGTCATAATAGGAGTTGTTGGTACAGCAGCAGCACCAATAGTCATTCCGTATATTTTGTTGGTATCTGTAATAAAATAGAATTTATTATCCTCTGCTCTAAGCTTCTGAACTTTAGGGATAGGAAGAGTTGTTGTTGTAAACGTTCCATCTGCAGTATTGATCTTATAGATATAAGAATTGGTATCCCCGGAAGCCAATGCATAAGCAGTTCCTTTATAAGAAATAAGATCTTTAATAATCCCGTTGGCAGGAAGAGTTACTGTTTGGCTCACTGTATTTGTAGACGGATTTACCACAGAGATAGTATATCCTGTTGCAATTGGATTCCAACTCGCGTCATATCCTGTACCATCAGTCTGTACAACAATTTTTCCTTCAGCTTCCACCACTTTTTCAGCAGCATTTGTAAAATCAATACTCTTTACATAAGAATTATCTCCTGTATTGTAAACATTCAGCTTTCTTTTATTAGTTGTAAAGTTGTTGTTGGTTACATAATATTGGTTTCCTGAGAAAGCGATATATCTTGCGCCATCAAGATTAGCGGTTACAGTAGCTTGTTTTTTGAAAGTATATCTGTTTACGATATCAATTTTATTGGGAACATTAGACACTAAATAAGCACGGTCTCCCTGAAAACCTATACTCTGAAGAACTTTCCCCAGAGGTTCACCATTGTTATTAGAAGCATAAATTTTGTCATACAGATTAGCAAGATTGCTGCTCACAAAAGAAACTTCAGCTGTAGTGGTTGTAAATCCGCCTTCGTTGGAAATAAGCACTCCGGCTTCGTAAGTAACTGGCTGCTCTACAATGTCGCTATCGCTGCTACATGAAACATTGAAAAGTAACATGGAAGCAAACGCAAGAGGTAAAATTTTTCTGATATTCATATAATTAATTTATTTTAAAAATTGATAGTAAGACTTATACTGTAATTTCGTCCGGGTAACGGATAGGAAAGCATCGTATAATAAGTTTCATTTAAAATATTATTTACTTTAAAACCAAGGGTATAATTTGTAAGAAATGTAGCTCCGGCACCGGCATTCATCACAAAATAAGGATCTAAAGCATCACTTCTTTTTTCATTGGAATCTGTATAGGTAAGCCCATTAAACATTCCCTGTACATATACCTTCACAAAATCATATTGGTAGTCTATACCTCCTGTAAATTTATGGAAAGGCACATACATCAGCTGTTTCTGAACATCAAGGTCTTTGGATTTTGTATAAGAATATCCAAGATTTGATTTCAACATATGCTTTCCAAACTTTTTCTCAAATTCCAGTTGAGACTCTACTCCATAAGACTCTACTCTATTGGTATTGGTCGCTCCGTAATATCCTGAAGCTGTTGGAAGCCACCGGATCATATCACGGATATTCATATAGTAAGGAGCTACAGATAATTTAAAGTCTCCTAATTTAAACTGGTTTCTCCATTCAAACTGATAAGAAGTTTCAGGTTTTAAATCCAGATTTCCTCCTGGAGTCCAGTAAAGATCATTAAATGAAGGAGCTCTGAAGTTTCTTGAAATACTTAGCCCTACATCATACCATTTGTTGGCATTCCATTTTCCTGAAAAAGAAAATAAGACCGGCGAGCTGAAGTCTTCCACAAAGTCTTTCTTGATTCCGGCTTCAAACCTTAAGTCTTTGGTAGGAAAATAACGAAGTAATCCCGCAATAGATCCAGCATTTCTACTGATATCACCTATTTTTGAACTTCCTTCGCCCTTACCTTTATTCACTTGAAATTCCCCGATAATATTGATATTCCATTTTGAATTGAGGAAGTAATTGAAATCATTTTTTAAAATATAATTCTTTCCGACACCTCCACTGGTTTCTGGTCCTGCAATATCTCCAAAATACTGAAAATTTTCCTCGGTATAGGCTGCTTTAAATGAATTGCTGAAACGCGTAGTATTCCAATCCCAGGCCATCAGGTTTCTGAAATTCTGGGTATGGTACTTTGTCTTGGTTTCCAGGTCACCAAAACGAACAGGATAATGTTGCTTTCCGTTAAAAGTCTCTGATATCCATGAGATCTGATGATGGGGAGCAATTTTGTAAGCTGCTGCTATATTGAAATTGGTATTATAGTATTTTCCGTTGTCATTCGTATACCTCTTTTCGCTCGCTTCTTCTACTTCATAATCATTCTGGCTTATTGAATGGCTTCCGGAAACTTTAAAGCTGAACTTATCATTGCTGTAAGAACCTTTAACAACATTATTATAAGTATTAAAAGATGCAAATTCTGAAAACAGAGCAGCATGGAACCCTTTATTAAAATCAAGGCTGTTATTCAAATGAATACTTCCCCCGATGGCACCACTGCCGTAAATGACACTACCTCCACCAGGTTTAATTCCGATCTGGTCATATCCAAACAAGGCTATATTATTGACATCCCCTTGTCCTAAAAAACTGGAGTTAATATTAATTCCATTCCATACAAAAGCAGTCTGCTGAGCGGTAGTTCCCCTGAAAGAAGGTGAAGAAACAGCACCCCGTCCATTTTCTTTGATATAGACTGAAGATTGAAATCTCAGTAATTCGGAAAGGTTAGTTGAGTTTTTTTCAGCATCTTCATTGGTAATATTCGTTACATGATGGAAGAGCTTTACTTTGTTCATCTGACTGTCGAATATATAAATAGTATCTAAGGCCTTCTCTTGTCCAAAAAGAAAGCAGCCATAAGACGAAAAAAGCAGTACTAAAGATCTTTTTATATCCATACTAATTTACTCTTCCTCCGAAAGCAATATATATTTTGATTATTATTCTGGCAGGTCTCCTGACTTTCGCCTTCTGTACCTTCCCGTTTTTACACAGTGGTTTTTTACAGAAACTTTTGTTGCGATTTACAGTTGCGGGGACAGTCCGGGAGTTCCACCCGATTCCCTTTTCATTCCAATATATTGGAAACCATAATTTTTGCAAAGATAGCTTTTTAAATGTATTAGACAAAAAGTGAAATACCGGGTGAAAAATGAAAGCGTATGAATAAGGTGTAGAAAAATTCAAACATAGAAACCCTTTATAAAACCTGACCTTTATGAATACTATAAAAATAAAAGCTGCCTCCAATAGTTGAAGGCAGCCATTTATATATACTGATGTTGTTTGATTATTTACCCATCACTTCTGTAATTGGATTTCCAACATTTCCACTTGGGAACTGAATCTTCAATAAAGAAGAAACCGTAGGTGCAATATCTGTCATATGGTATTCTTTATTGCTTTCCCCATGCTGAACTCCCCAACCCATAAAAATCAATGGAATATGGGAATCATAAGAGTTCCAAACACTGTGTGTAGTTCCTGTTTTAGAATAAGGAGGAAGCATAGAGTCATGAGAGATTAACTGAATATCTCCACTTCTCTGTCTGTTGATCCCATTGATGATTCTTTGTTTGATAGGCTCCGGAATGCTGGCTTCCTGAACTCTGTCTACAGAAACAGCATATAAAACAGTAGGGTCTTTTTCAAGCTCTTTTACCGCAAAGTTTCTCACATCATCCAGTTCAAGTTTAGCATCTGTCAATACTTTTCTATCAAAATACACCTGATAATTGTCTATAGCATTGATTAAATTATCAGCCCCAAATTTTTCTTTCAGTTTCTGATTAAGATTTTTTTCCATTCCTTCTCCAAAAAAGCCTGTAGTAATTTTATGCTCTTTAAGGAATCCTACAGAATGAGCTCCTCCGTGGTCAGCTGAAAGAAAAACAGTATACTGCCCTTTTCCTACTTTTGAATCCAGGTAGCTGAAAAACTGAGCCAAATCCTGATCCAGTCTGATATAAACATCTTCAACCTCAATAGAATTCGGCCCATATTTATGACCGGCATAATCTGTAGAAGCCAAATTGATAGCTAAGAAGTCTGTAATATTGTCTCCACCCAACTGTTCTCCTTCTACAGAAGCTTCAGCCAGTTTTAATGTCAATGTATTTCCAAAAGGAGTATAACGGATATTATCTTTCTTTGTCTGATAATCTTTCGCCAGATTGGTATATGGGAATGTAGGTGTTTTGGCACTTCCCAATAGACCTTCCCATGAAGAATTGTCGGGTGAACTTTCTGTATACTGATTGATTGGAAGTAAGGTATTCCAACCGTTAGCCACCAATTTTTCAGGTAAATTCTGAGCATTGAATGATTGGATCCATTGTGGAAGCTCCTTCATATACCATGTACTTGTAATAAAGTTCCCGGTACTGTCGTCAAACCAGAAAGCTCCGTTCGGCGTATGTCCTGCCGGAAGAATAGAAGCACGGTCTTTCAGAGAAACTCCTATTACCTTACCCTGGAAATTCGTTGCCAGCCTCAGCTCGTCGGTTACTGTGGTAGACCATAGATTTTTTGGAGAGTGGCTTCCTGTTTTAATATTGGTAGTTCCTACCGGCTGAACGCTGTCATCTGCCGTACAGTACACTCCTTTACCTGTTTCCTTATCTGTCCAGTCGTTTCCTGCAATTCCGTGGATGGCAGGTACAGACCCGGTATAGATACATGTATGCCCCAAAGCGGTAATCGTAGGAACATAAGGAATATGTACATTATTTAAAGAATATCCTGTATTCAGCAACCTTTTGAAACCGTCATTTCCATATTTACCATAAAAACGGTATAAATAATCCCAACGCATTTGGTCTACTACCAAACCTACCACTAATTTCGGTCTTTCCAGTTGAGTATTTTTGTTCTTCTGCGCATTGATTGTAACTACGGACAAAACAGCAGCTGCCGCAATTGAAATTTTCCTAAGCATCCAAGTAAATTTTTATTGACCACAAATTTAAGGGTTTTGAATGTTTTGGAGTGTGAAATTTTATTTAATTTTGATCAATATTCAATTCACCAATCAATTCATCCATGATTTTAGGAGTATACTGGTATTTTAAATTTCCTGAAAATTTATATCATTTCAAATTTTTCAGCTTCATGCAGGGATATGGTGGTCATACCGATAGTCTTGCCGAACTGGAGACAAAAGTTCAGGTGGATGATATTAAAAATTTCCTCAACAGACTGGAAATTTTGAAAGCAAAATTCCCTCAAACCTATTTACAGCTAAAAATCAATGGCAATCAGGTGATGATTACCATCGGAGACGATCAGCTTTTTGATTATTACTTTCAGTTAGCTGCTGAAATGGAAGAGCTGCTGACAGATCAAAATGCAGTACTTTTGGATGGACATATTCCTTTTGAAGCTCAGTATACCAAAAACTATGATCCGGAAAGAGAAATATTCAGGACTATAGAACATCGGTTTATTCAGATGACAGGTTCTGATTTCAGGCAGAATAACGCTGAAAATTTTTCAATAAGAATTGACTGTAACCTTCCTCTGGTATACAAAAAAGATTGTATTAATGATTTAGCTGCAATATGCCGCGAAGAAAACCTCAGCGTATTTTATTACCACGATTTCGACTTTAATGATCAGTGTAATCTGATGCTCTTCTTTACCAATGGCAGACAGTATAAAGACCAGAGTATAGACGTTGATGTTAATTCCTTTGGAGCAAAAATAAGGGACCTGAGTCAAAAATACCCGCTTCGCTTCGGTCATTTTGGAGGTATGAAATATTATCCGCTGAATGGACCTCATATCGAACTGATGGTAGATGAAGACTATATTATTAAGAAAAAATAATTTTATCCAACAATTGTTAAACCTATATTATGATCAAATTTAAATATGTCATCCTGTATGTAGAAGAGGTAGAAAAATCAATGAATTTCTACAAAAATACTTTTGATACAGAAATAAAATTCATCACTCCAGAAAAGGACTATGGTGAGCTGATAACCGGAGAAACTACTATTTCTTTTGCATCGATCAGTCTGGCCAGTTCCAATTTAAAAGAAGGTTTTTTGCCCTCGAAATTGGAAACTAAACCTTTCGGGATAGAACTGGGGTTTATTACAGATAATGTGGAAACATTGGTAGAAAAAGCTGTTAAAAATGGTGCCTCTCTATATGAGAATATTACAGTAAAACCCTGGGGACAAAAAACAGCTTACATCAAAGATCTGGATAATTATCTGGTAGAGATCTGTACCGAAATGTCATAAACTTCCTATTAAAATTATCTTATGGAAATAAAAAAACTGGAAAAGCTCACCAACAATCCCACCACAAATTGGGGGCACAATGGCTATACTACGGATACCATATATTCTGTCTCTTCCATAGAATATGCCGGTGTTTTTGAATTTACGGTAAAAGAAAAAGCTTTTTCCTATACCAAATTATGGGAAACAGAGCTTGATGAGCTTGAAACCCTTAATACAGTCATTGAAAAAGGAAATTCTTTCGGAGCGTATATGAATCATGAGCTGGTAGGCTGGATTATTGGTGAGCAAAGAACCTGGAACAACAGCTTTTATATCGAAAACATTCTGATCCATGAGAAACACCGGAGACAGGGCGCAGGGATACAGCTGATCAAAAATGCCATTAAAGAAGCCAGAAGATTAAACTGCCGCGTTATTGAACTTGAAACCCAGAATACCAATTATCCTGCGATACAATTTTACAGAAGAATGGGCTTCAATATTACCGGTATGAACACAAGATTGTATAATAATTCCGACGAGATTGCCCTTTTTATGACGCTGGATCTGGAATAATAGGAAGTAAATCATATTAATCTTTTAATAATTTTAAGAGCAAAAAACTAAGCATGGAAAACCTATTAAGCTATCTCCGTTCTCTCACTCCTTTTTCTGATGAAAGCTGGTCTTTGCTACAGCCTGCCCTTTCTGAAAAAAGTTTTAAAAAAAATGAACTTATGTTGCGGGAAGGAGAGGTTTGCTATTCTCTGTTCTTTATTGATAAAGGATTTTCTAAAACATATTATGAGATAAATGGAGTGACAAAGAACACCGGATTTTTCTTTGAAAATGAAATAGCTACCAATATCAGCAGCTTTGGCAGTGGACAACCATCTGAGTTCAATATGGCTGCATGTGAAGAAGTACATACAGTTATTTTCAATAAAGAAAAACTGTTCACAATTGCTAAAGAATCTCATGAAATTGAAAGCCTGGGACGTCATTGTATCCGTCAGTTTGCTACAAAACAGGAAGAGTTTTCCAATCTTTTCAAACTCTATTCTGCTCAGGAAAGGTTGGAATATCTTGAAAACAGATACCCAGAAATGCTACAGCGGATATCACTTACCCAACTGGCATCTTTCTTAGGCGTAGCAAGGGAAACATTAAGCAGGATCAGGAAACGAAGAATCTCCCATTAATCACTATTTCGTTCAATGTATTCTAAAACAAATCATACAATACACCAAAGTAAAATGAAAACATTAATATGGCAAGGAATAATTTATCAGTCTCTCGAATATTTCAATATACAGGAGGATGATAAAAACTACACCGTAACATCAAAAATCGTCGGCTGTTACCAGGATAAAATGTATACTGTAGATTATCAACTCATCCTTAATAAAGATTGGACAATGCTGGAATTTTTAATTGAATCTGAAGTTAATACCATAAAGACTAAGATAACAGGAAAAAAACAACAGGATCATTGGGAGATCAACGACCTTATACATCCTGAGTTGAAAGGGTTTAAATATATCGATATCTCTTTAACCCCTTTTACCAATACACTACCAATAAATAATTTGATTCTAACTGAAAACCATCCGCAGAAGATCGAAGTTATTTATATTGATATTTTAAACAATCATATTAAACCAGCCAAGCAACAGTATACCCAAACAAGTCCTACAGGATATCTGTACGAAAATATTGAGACCGACTTTAAAGCTGACATCTTAGTGGATGAAGATGGATTGGTCATCCATTATCCCGGGTTGTTTAAAAAAATTGCTGAGCTTGCTTAAATCTTATATAACCGACAATTTAATACTACATGATTGTTTAAGTCATGACAATAAAAACCAGCTCTAATTTTACGAAAAGTAATTCCAGATTCTAAATCTCATAATTTTTCAGAAGTAACCTCCTACTTAAACAATGATTATTTATTTTTAAACCATAAAATAAATATGTTAAAAAATAAATCAATATTAATAGAAATATTACAATTTTTATCAATATATTTACATATCATTAAATAATCAAGATTGTACCTCGTTCTTTCTAAGAATAAAAATGTGAATATTCCCTTTAAGTGATCGCGAATTTCACTTTATCCTTCATTAATTTTCCAGCGAAAAAAATTCTATTTTATTCTTACAGAAATACTCATTTTTTTGTTACTATTTCCTGTCACTAACCATGAAAACCACAAAAAAAGATGATACACAATCCCATAAGAGATGAAAATCTGAAAATATTTTCTGAATTTAAATTCAGTACCCATCATTTTATCTCAGACGTTTAAAATTAATAGAGTCAATAAATAAAATAACTGATTGACTCAACATTTTTCTATCATTTCATTAATTAAAACATACTGATTCTGCTCTTACTTTTTAAGAGTACAGCATATCTTTTATCAATATTTTTAAAAAACCATATCACAAACCATGAACTTAAATGCATTACCTGATCCAAAAATGATCAAAGGACAACTTATTCAGGATGAACAACTAAAACAGATCCTTGAATTCAATCACACCTCGAATGACACTTATCCTCTACACAAAACTATTATAGATTTGATAGAAGAACAGGTAAAAATGGTTCCGGATAAAACCGCCATCATTTACCAGAACAAAGAACTTACTTACCGCGAAATGGACGAAATGGCCAATCAGCTAGCCAACCATATGATGAGGATCGTTTCCATACAACCAGATGACCGTATAGGCCTTATGATTGACCGTAGTGAAAAGCTTATTATTTCACTTTTAGCTATTATGAAAACAGGAGCGGCCTATGTTCCAATGCCTCCTTTATACCCTGAGGACAGATTGAAAAATATAAGCAGTGAAAGTAAAATATCATTGTTACTAACTGAAAATGCTTTTGAAAAGACGGCAAAGGAAGTGACTGAAAAATCTTTATGCTGGGAAAATGTATACTGGGAAACGATGTCTGCAGAAAAACCTGAAAGAACATTGAAACCCCATCATCTGATGTACGTTATGTTTACCTCCGGTTCTACTGGAGGGCCCAAAGGAGTAGCCGTGGAACATATCAATGTGGTTAATGCATTAAGCTATTTCATAGAAAAGGTAATTCCCGGATCTGCAGGACATATGCTTGCTGTAAGCACCTACGCTTTTGACATTTCTGTTCTGGAAATATTTTCAATACTCATGACCGGAAACACACTGGTTGTCGCTTCACAGGAAGATCAGCTGAATCCCGAAGCTATAGTCGAATTACTTTTAAAATATAAAATCACGGTAGCTCAGACCACACCGAGTACCTGGTCTATGCTGGCAGACACCGTAAATTGGGAGAAAATAGAACCCATGATGATCATTTGTGGCGGAGAGTATTTATCCCCTGCATTAGGCAAAACATTATTAAAAAGAAAACACACCATATGTAATGTTTATGGACCCACAGAAACCACGATCTGGGTAACGTCAAAAATTATAAAATCAGAAGAGGACCTTATGACCATCGGAGGCCCTATTGCCAACACTGATATTTATATTATGGAAAATGATCAAATTCTACCGATCCATGAAACCGGTGAAATTTGCGTGGGTGGTATAAATCTAAGCAGAGGATATTTTGGACATCAGGAACTCACTGATTCCAAATTTATAGACCATCCATTAAAAAAAGGAGAAAAAATATATAAAACAGGTGACCTTGGCAAATGGGTCCTTAACGGAGAAATAGAATATGCAGGCAGAATAGATGATCAAGTTAAAATCAGGGGGTACCGTATTGAGCTTCAGGAAATAGAAGAAAATATTTCAAAACTGGAAGGTGTAGGAAAAGCAGTGGTAAAAGTAAAACCTGAAAGCGATTATGATAAAAAATTAATCGGATTTTTAGAATATCCCGGAATGCCCCTTGATGATAAAAATAAAAATCTGCTGATCAAAAACTTCCGTGAGCAGCTTAAACAGACCCTACCCGTTTATATGATTCCCCATGACTTTGTGATCATGGAAAAACTCCCTATAAATTCGAATGGAAAAATTGACAAGAAGGCTTTATTGGACAACTATAAAAAAGCATTCGTTTCTGTAGACGAGAAAAAAGAGTTCAAAAACAATTATGAAAAAACAATATTCGGAATCTGGACAGAAATTTTACAATACCCATTCATTGAGGTTACTGATAATTTTTTTGAACTGGGGGGGCATTCTTTGCTCCTGGCTAAACTCTATAACAGGTTACCCGATTCTTATCGTGACAGAATATCACTACAGGATCTGTTTATTCACAAAACAATTGAATCACAAGCAAATATTATAGAAAACAGGACCATGCAGAATATTTCTCATCAGGATGATGCTCAAAATGAAAGTATGATCAAGCAGCTCTTAGAAGATGCCCAGCTTGTCCCTGAAATCTCTGTAACCGATGGTGATATAGATGCTTCAGTAATGAACTCTCCTCAAAATGTACTGCTGACAGGAGCCAATGGTTTTGTGGGAGTGCATATTATTGATGAACTGATGAAGCAAACCGAAGCCACTGTCTATTGCCTTATTCGGGGAGAAAATGAACAGATTGCATTAAAACGTTTACACCAGGCATTTGAACAATTTTTACTTCCTACCTATTGGCTGACAACAGGGAGGATAAAAGTGGTAACCGGAGATTTAAACAACCCTTTACTGGGTCTTGGAGAGGAACAATTTAATTATTTAGCAAAAACAATAGATTGTATTTATCATTCAGGGAGTTCTGTGAATTTTATTGAACCTTATTCCATTATCCGAAAAGCTAATATTCTGGGACTTCAGGAAGTCATTAAATTTGCAGCAGCTGAAAAAGTAAAAACGGTTTCATTATTTTCTACAAGTGCAGTCTTTAGCTTTGGCCATCAGTTTACCCATAAAAAATGGGTGTATGAAAATGATGATATCCACCAGGATTTACAGGCGGTAAGCCGAGATTTGGGGTATGTACAAAGTAAATGGGTAATGGAACAGATTATGCAAAAGGCAGAGGAAAAAGGAGTTCCGGTGATTGTTTTCCGACTGGGATACGCATTGAGTAATTCACAGACAGGCTCTACAGCCGTCTATCAATGGTGGGGAGCATTGGTAAAAAGCTGTATCGCCAATAAGGCTTACCCTACTATTTTAGGCTTCAAATCTCAATTGGTTCCGGTAGATTATATGGCCAAATCAATTGTTCATATATCCCGACAGAAAAATGCTTTGGGCAAGAAATTCCATCTGACTCCTCTAGCCGAAAGAGATGTTTCTATCACAGATTTTTTTGACAGGATCAATCAATACTTCGGATTTGATATGAAGTCCCTTCCCTATAATGAATGGCTGGATACATGGAAAAATAATGAGGAAGATCCACTATACCCTCTATTGGGAATGTTCACAGATAAAGTATATGGAAAAGCAACTTTAAAAGAGGTATATAAAAACACATACTATTATGATGCAGAAAATACTCTCGATTTTATAAAGGACAGTGATATGCCATATCCCCCATTGATCAACAAAGATATTCTGGAACCCTATCTTAAATATTTAGCCGTTCTGTAATTATATCATCAATAATTAGAAAAAGGCTCAACTTTCATCGTTGAGCCTTTTTTAAGAAAAATAATTCATAAAAAAAAGTAATAAACAGGTTCTCTCAACTGTTATTAGTATATGAAAACCATTTCGCTACTTCTCTGTTTCTTCTTATCTATCATTTCTGTTTCCGCCCAAGGTAACAGTTCTGAAGGCTTTTTTGAAACCTCCGACCATATCAAAATAAAATATAAAGTCTCCGGAAAAGGAGAAGCCTGCATCTATGTTCCGGGAGGACCCGGACAGGGATATTCCTCATTTGAACTGATGGGAGGAAATAACCTTGAAAAAAACATGAAAATGATCTATATGGACCAGCGCGGCTCCGGGGGATCAGCTCAGGCAGAAAACTATCACCTTGACAAAATGATCCAGGATATTGAAGAGCTGAGACAACATATGAAACTGAACAGGGTTTTCTTACTGGCACATTCTTTTGGAGGGATTATTGCGGTGAATTATGCTAAAAAATATCCTCAATATACAAAAGGACTTATCCTAACCAATGTCACGTTACATTTTCTCAATGATGAATCACTAAAAGAACAGATTCAATATGGAAATGAACTTCTCCACACTCCTGCCAAAGATATTTCTAAAGACAGCCTTCAGTCAGAAATTGCAAAAGTCAGCAGCTTAATGAGAAAAAAGCGTATCGGGTATAAATTTCTTACCGATGATATTGAAACCATTAAACAAATGGATAAAATAGACTCTCTTCATCCAAGGATCATCGATTTCGGGATGGCTGTGATTACAAAACCCAAAGAATACCCTGAATATTATACGGACTACACTCTTCTTACAAAAGACATCAGAGTCCCGGTATTAATTATTACAGGAAAAAAAGATAAAGCCGTAGGAACAAAGCATTATCAAACCTTTCAGTTTCCCAATCAGAAAGTAGCTTCCATTGATGGCGGACACCTGCTGTATTATGAGAAAAACCAAGATTTTGTAAATACGATTGGAGAGTTTGTACATAGAATGAAATAAGTTATTTATTGTAAACCAGAATCAGCGCGGCCTTCGGCCGCGCTGATTCTGGTTATGATTTCCCGTAATTAATTATTACAGTTTTTTTTTAGTTTTGACGTGCTATAAAATAATTAGACTACTATGAGAAAAATAATTGGGAAGGTATTACTCATAGATCTGAAATCAAATAAGATATAATGGTTCAATAGACAAACAAAGACAATCTGAAAACTTAACCTACAATGAATAAGATATTCTTAACTATTACTTTATGCATACTAGCAAGCTGCAATACTGATAAAAAAACTGAAAGATCTGAAGATTCTAAAATTACAATCCAATCTCACCCAAAAGAATCAAATTTAGAACAATTGAAAACAGAGGCATCAAGATTAAGGGGGGGAGGTTCAATTAAAACTGTTGAATTTAAAAATGGAATAGCAATAATTACCTATGTAAAAAACTATGCCGAATACAAACAATTAAACCCACAATCTAATCTAAGTGAAGATGATTTAAAAGGATACTGGTCAAGCGGAGATGCTATTCAAAAAGCACTAGTAGATGGATCGGTAAGACTAATGAAAAACCTTGATTTTATTAATGAAGTACAAATTACACTCCCGTTCCAAAATAAAGTGTATGCGATTGATGTTAAAAAAACTGAACTTGAAAAATTTATTGGAAGAGACTTTCCCCAAATCAGAAATAACTGGACAAAAAATTTTATTGATCCTTATGTTTACGATAAAAAAGGAAGAAAAGAGTTTTTCAACAAATTTAGCAAGTCTCAATAAATAGTAAACTAAAAGAACCGCAGCCTGTAGGTGCGGTTCTCATTTATGCAAAATCTAATGATTAGAATTTCAAATCTCCGTTCACTTCTCTTACTGCATTTGCAGCTTCAGCGAATTTCAATTGCTCTTCAGCAGTTAAAGTAACGTTTACGATTTTCTCTACTCCGTTTGCTCCAATGATAGCAGGAACTCCTAAGCAGATATCGTTTTGACCGTACTCACCTTCAAGCATTAAAGAACAAGGGATCATTTTCTTTTGGTCACATGCAATAGCCTGAACCATTACAGAAACCGCTGCACCTGGTGCATACCAAGCTGAAGTTCCTAATAGTTTAGTAAGCGTAGCTCCTCCTACTTTAGTTTCTTCAATTACATATTTTTGTTTTTCTTCGTCTAAGAATTCAGTTACAGGAACCCCGTTTCTTGTCGCTTTGCTCAATAATGGAAGCATACCTGTATCACTGTGAGCAGCGATTACCATTCCGTCCACATCAGAAATAGGGCTTTCTAATGCTTCAGCCAATCTGTATTTGAATCTTGCAGAATCCAAAGCGCCACCCATTCCGATGATTTTGTGCTTAGGAAGACCTGAAGTTTTATGCACTAAATAAGCCATCGTATCCATTGGATTAGAAACTACGATGATGATTACTTCCGGAGAATGTTTTACTAAATTTTCAGTAACATCTTTTACGATTCCTGCGTTGATACCAATTAACTCTTCTCTTGTCATTCCAGGTTTTCTAGGAATACCTGAAGTGATCACTGCTACATGAGAACCTGCAGTTTTGCTGTAATCTCCTGTTGTTCCGGTAATTTTTGTATCGAATCCGTTCAGCGACGCTGTCTGCATCAAATCCATTGCTTTACCTTCAGCAAATCCTTCTTTAATATCTACTAAAACTACTTCTGAACAGAAGTTCTTCATTGCGATGTATTCTGCACAGCTTGCTCCTACAGCGCCTGCACCTACTACAGTTACTTTCATATTGTATACTTTTTAAATTATTTATTTTTTAAGTTAAGTTTAAAATTGAAACTCCCCAAATTTAACAATTCCTGAAAAAGTGGGCAATTTTTCAGGAATTTTATTAGGTATTAAAAGAAATTAATTGACGTTCAGTAAAAACGAGTATAGTTTTTTCGCGCCGGATAGGACTTCATTGTAGTTTTCTTCACGAACTTCAGTATCCAGCACCTCCTTAAAATTCTTCCACATAGGTCCTGTATTTTCCTGATAACATCCGAAAAAATTGAAGGTAACCTCATCAAAACCCTCTGTTTTAGAAAGCTGCTTGGCGATTACGTTTCCTCCCAATGTAGAACCTTCAATTACATACATTGCTCCCAACGCTTCATGTTCATTATTAAATTCCAGATCATGGGAAACTTCCTGACTGTTCAGGGAAAGGCTTTTCAGGTCTTTTTCAATAAGAGAGAGTTTCTTTCTCTCGTTGAGTTGAAGTTTTTCTGAATATTTCTCAGAAAGACTGGTGAATATTTTATCCTCGCTGTGAAGAAGCATCAGATAATTGGTATGAATGATTTTTTTATAATCTTCTAAAGTGAAAGTTTTATTAAAAATTTTTTCAGAATTAAAAAGCTTTTCTGCTGCATCGTGATAATTGGCTGTATTCTGTTTTAAATATTCTGATACCATAATAACGTTTTAAAAGTTTCTCAAATTTAAGGCTTTTTAAACGTTAAAATGAAAGAAGTCCCTTCTTTATTGCTCTCAAAATCTACATTCCCACCAATTCTTTTCATAATCCGATGAACAATAGACAACCCTATTCCATTTCCTTTGAATTTCTTCGCATTTTCCATCCTGTTGAAAATTTTAAACATTTTATGCTTCTCCTCCTCAGGAATTCCGATGCCGTTATCTGAAATCCGGTACACAATAGCAGAGCCATCCTCTACCCCTTCAATCTCCACTTTTGGCTGATCTTTATGGGAAGAGTATTTTACAGCATTGTTGATAATATTTAAAAATACCTGATGAAGCATGGTTTTATCCCCCATTACATCAGGGCAGTCTTTAATGATGATTTCACTTTTCGAACTTCCATACGTCATCTTAGCATTTTCAGAAATCTTATGAATGGTATGTCCGGTTTTCAGGGTTTCAAGCTGGATCTCACTGTGTTTGGCACGGCTGAGCTGCAATACATCATGCATCATCTCCGCCATAGTATCAATTTCCTCAATGATCGTATGGATCTTCCCTTTACTTTTTTCAGAATCGTCAGCTAAATTTCCCAAAAGCATCTGTGCATTAAGCTTCATCACGGTCAGAGGAGTTCCTAAATCATGGGAGATAGTATAAGAAAAACTGTCCAGTTCTTCGTTTACTTTTTTAAGCTCATCATTCAGTCTTTTGATCGCAATATAATTTTTGTGGGAACTTTCCAGGATCAGGTCGCGGATTGCATGAACAGAACTTATATTTCGGGAATTCCATCTTTTAGAATGACCTTTTATGTTTTCTGTAAAAATCTGAAAAGAAGTTCTCGGAGAAACAATCTGTTTTTCTTCCCCATTTTGAGAAAATACCCCGATGTTCTTTGCAGGGTTTCCTGCCCAGTTAATGTGCTCATCAAATTCTTTCCGGAACCAGATCAGCATTTCTTTTTTGTCCCTGTCAATAAAATAGATAATCACGCCTGCCTCATTTTCAGACAAACCTAATTTCTCACCATAATCTTTCAGAAAACTTCGGCTTATATAAATCGTGTTTTCGCAGTTTTCAAAAGCCCATTCTACAATGGTATTGATCGTCTCATAATCCGGAGTAACTCCGTCTGTCACTATATTTTCATCCGAAATAACCACAAGACCGTCAGCTTCCGGCAAATCCTTTATTTCCGTTTTATTTTCGGACAGCGAATCCAGTAGATTATTATGTTTTAAAAAATCCGTTTTAAGATGGGATAATTTCTCATTCAGTTCCAGGCGGTAATTCAGTTCATTTTTAGATTTAAAAGATGAATAGGCATTCGCGGCCAGAGCCGTAAAAATACCGGCCTGTACCCTATCTTCAAGGTCAATATGCTTGGCCTCAATATTCTGACAGGTAACCAGCCCCCAAAGGTGATCATCAATGATAATGGAAATACTGAAACTGGAAGATACTCCCGAATTTTTAAGATACTGCCCATGAATAGGAGACATTCCCCTTGAAGCCGCAAAACTGAGATCAATATATTTCTCTGCTTTACTTAAAAGAGGAACCGTTTCAGCATCAACATTGCTGAATATTCTTTTTCGTTTTTTAAGATAAAGCTCCCTTGCCTGCTTGGGTATATCAGATTCCGGGTAATGAAGTCCCAGAAAGCTTTCCATAGTATCCCCTTTTTTTTCTGCGATCACTTTTCCCGAACCATCCATCATAAATTTATACACCATCATCCGGTCATAATTCACAACCTTGGAAAGTGTTTCCAACAGATGATTCCAAAGCTCCTGCTGGTTATCTATAGTATAAAAATTGTCATATTTGTTGGATATCCGCTTATTGGGATTGATCAGGACTTCTTCAAATTCTAAAAAGATATACCCTCCGCTTTTAAAAACAGAAAAGTGATATTCTTTATCATCAATAAAAATCTTATCGAAATATGTTTCATTCTCCCTTCTGGTAAATTTATCCAGCGAAGTATAAATATCTGAATCAATAATGCTTTGAAAACTTTCAGGAAAGTCCGTGAGTTTTCTGTTGAAAAGTTCATCTGAACTCTCAATATTCAATATATCCAAAATATTCCTGCTGAAAAAAGTAATGGAATGGGATTCCGCATCAATGCCAATCAAATAGCCAAAACTCTGTATATAGCCTGGAATATGGATGGGTTCCTCATGGCACTCTACAAAATTCATAATATGTCTGTCAGTCAATCTATCAAAGATAGGTCTTTTTTTCTACAGCGGGAGCTGTGTGGTATCTATTTTCCTTTGTTTCAGGCTATAATCTCCATCTGTCATGCTTCTCAACTCACTACAAATCACTTTGAAACATTCTTTATTTTACCCCTGTTTTAATAAGATATCTCTAAAATATACAAAAAAAAATCTAATAATAATGTTAACCATCCATACTTCATGATTCATAACATGAATTACACATTATCAGTTAAAATAATTGTGACATTTAAACAATTTTAACTAAATTCATATCACCAAATAATGAATATGATGAAAAATTCATTGAATTATTCACAATAAATTCAATATAAAATTTAAATTCAAATAATACTATTATGAAAAAGTTCCCATTAATTTTATTTTCTCTTGTCCTTTCAATAGGATTATGGAATCCGTCTGAAGCATGTACCCGTGTAGTCTACAAAGGTCCACAAAACACTATTCTGACAGCCCGTTCTATGGACTGGCGTGATGAAATCCCAGCCAATCTGTGGGTTTTTCCAAAAGGAATAGAACATACCGGACAAACAGGGCCTAAATCTGTAAAATGGACTTCAAAATACGGAAGTATCATCAGCTCCAGCTGGGATATTGCCTCAGCAGACGGAATGAATGAAAAAGGACTGGTTGCCAATATGCTATGGCTTGGCGAATCCCAGTACCCAAAATTCGATCCTAAAGGAAATAAAAAGGGACTTGCCATTTCTTTATGGGCACAATATTATCTCGATAATTTTGCCACTGTAAAAGAAGCGGTAGAATTTTCAAAAAAGGAACCTTTCGTTATTGTAAGCGATTATATTCCCGGAACCGAAAAATTCACCACCATACACCTTTCCATTTCTGATGCTTCAGGAGACAACGCGGTATTTGAGTATATCAATGGAAAACTGGTGATTCACCATGACCCTTCCTATACGGTGATGACCAACTCTCCGATCTTTGAGGAGCAGCTGGCCCTTAATAATTACTGGAAAGGGATTCCCGGTAACGTTATGCTTCCAGGTACCAACCGCGCTGCAGACAGATTTGTAAGAGCCTCTTATTATATCAATGCGATCCCAAGAAGTGCTGATACACGTACGGCAGTGGCCAGTGTTTTCAGTGTCATCAGAAACTGTTCTGTACCTTATGGAATTACCTCAGCAACGGAACCTAATATCTCTTCCACAAGATGGCGCTCTGTTTCGGATCAAAAGAATCTGGTTTACTATTTTGAAACCGTTTTCACTCCTAATACTTTTTGGGTAGATCTTAAAGATTTTGACCTCAGCCCAAAAGGAAAAGTAATGAAACTGGACCTGGGCAGCTTTCATACCTATAATGGGAAATCCAATACGGATTTCAAGGAATCAATACCATTCAAATTTCTGGGATTAGAATAAAAACTATCCCAAGACCATAAAATAATAAAACACTTAAGTCATTTAAGTGCTCACCTCAACACATAAGAAATACACCCCCTTTCTTCATATCAGAGGTTTGTCTATAAGACAATTACTTGATAGGTGACCATTCTCTTCCTTGGGAGATGTGGTAATTCGAAGAGTTGACAGGTGGGTTTAAACAAAAAACAAACAAAAAGATATGGCCTTTTTTTCACTCAAAAAGAGAAGCCTGTTGCTCTGCATGCTTGCCTGCTGGTTTTCAGCTCATGCGCAGATACAGGATTCTTTACAGACCAAACCACAACCGGAAGAAGATAATGTAAAATACCCGCAGCTTCAGATCAAAGGCCTTTTCCAGGCGCGTTATCTGGTAGGCATGAGCAAAGATGTGGATGTAAACGGACTTCATCACGCAGATGGTTCCGGAACCAGCAATAATTTCATGCTCAAATACATGAGAGTTCAGGTCCGGGCGCAGATCAGTAAACGTACTGAAGTTGTTGTTTTGGCCAACCTTGCAGATTTTAAAAATGATCCTAAAAGCAGGGTCCTAGAAAACGCTTATCTGAAGTATACTTTTAATCCTAAATTAGCGATTACAGTCGGACAGTTCAGACCTTGGTTCGGGATCGAGGAAACCTACCCTATCGATATTATTAAATCTTTGGACTGGTCTAATCAGTATTCTGAATTTGGAAAGCTGGGCTGGACAAGTTTCCAGATCGGAATGTCTGCAACCGGGCAGCTTCAGCTTGGAGAAGTCCCCTTCCAGTATGCAGTGTCCGTAGTGAATGGAAACGGAAAAAACCAGGTCAATGACAATGACAACGGAAAGCAGTATTCTACCCGTCTGGTCTTTGGACTGTCTAAAAAATACAATTTCAACGTAGGCCTTAATGGAGGTATTGGTGAAGTATTCAGTAAAAAAGTATATGCTTTAGGAGTTGACCTGAGCTCTTTGGTACAATTTGATCCAAGATGGAGCCTTGATATGCAACTGGAAGCCAAACAAGCCACCAATCACGTTTTATACAATTCTATAGCCCCTGAAGTAAGACCTGAAAACCCGGATCAGTACCTGGTTCGCGGGGTTTACTTTCTTCCTAATCTAAGATATGAGATTAACCATAAAAACCTCAGCGCTTTTGAACTCTCATGCCGCTATGAATATCTGGATACCAACTTCAGATTGGCTTCCAACCCAAGACAGACGATCACCCCAATGGTTGGACTGGAGTTTCTGAAAAATTACGGAGCAAGAATCCAGCTGGGAGTACAGTTTGACCGTTACAAATATCAGGTGGCAAACACCTCACAATACAACAACAATCTATTCATTGTTCAGGTACAGAGTAGATTCTAAACCTTTAAATAGTTATTATCATGAAAGAAATTAATATCAAAAATGTAGCGATTACATTTATCGTGGCATTGATTATATGGTTCATTCCTGTACCCGAAGGTGTTACTCAGGATGCATGGCACCTGTTCGCCATCTTTGCTGCAACCATTTTAGGAATTATCCTTAAAGCTGCTCCCATGGGCACAATGTGTATGATGGCTATCGCATTTACGGCCCTTACACAGGTGGTGGCTCCGGGAGATGCCGGAAAATCAATCACCAAAGCCCTTTCAGGTTTTGGAGATAAAGTGATCTGGCTGATTGGGATTTCATTCTTTATAGCCAGAGGATTTATCAAAACAGGCCTTGGAAACCGTATTGCCTTTTTATTCATCAGGGTTTTCGGAAAAAGCTCATTGGGATTAGCATATGGGTTGGGCCTTGCAGATGTTTGCCTGGCACCGGCTATTCCGAGTAATACGGCAAGAGGTGGAGGAATTATCTACCCTATTATGAAATCTATGGCCATAAGCTTCGATTCCGTTCCTGAAAAACCCGAAACCCATAGAAAATTAGGTTCTTTTTTAACGCTGAACAGCTACTATATGAACCTCATCGCTTCTTCCATGTTTCTGACAGGTACGGCCAGTAATCCGATGTGTCAGAAATTTGCAGCCAACCTGGGTATTGATATTACCTGGATGTCCTGGGCAGCAGCCGGTTTCTTGCCTGGTGCCGTAGCATTCTTTGTCGTTCCTTTGGTTTTATACAAATTATATCCGCCAGAATTGAAAAAAACAGGAGATGCCCCGAAAATGGCTGCTCAGAAATTAAAAGAAATGGGACCTATCTCCCGAAACGAATGGCTGATGCTGCTGGCGTTCTTCATCCTTTTAGCGCTTTGGATATTTGGGGGAACCTTATCTATTGATGCTACTACAACTGCATTTATTGGATTAACACTCTTATTATTAACCTCAGTTCTGACATGGGAAGATGTAAAAGGGGAAAAAGGAGCCTGGGATACTATTGTCTGGTTTGCTGTACTGGTAATGATGGCAAGTTCTTTGAATGAATTAGGCTTTATCGGATGGTTCAGTGACCTTATCAAAATGAAAATCGGAGGTCTCAGCTGGCAGGTAGCCTTTCCTGTCATTATCGTTGTGTATTTTTTCAGTCACTATATTTTTGCCAGTGCTACAGCTCACGTTGCAGCGATGTATGCTGCATTACTGGGAGTAGGTGTTTCTTTGGGAATTCCACCCATGTTACTTGCCATGATGCTTGGTTTCTTAGGTTCAATCTATGGTGTACTTACCCATTACGGACACGGCCCTGCTCCGGTATTCTTCGGAAGCGGATATGTAGACCTGAAAGTCTGGTGGCTCAGAGGTCTCGAAATAGGGATTGTATTATTAATTATCTACATGGTTGTAGGAGGATTATGGATGAAAGTTTTAGGATATTATTAATTATAAAATCAAATTTATGTTATCAACATTGCTAAGAAAAATGCTGATGTGTCTTACGGGACTGTTTCTGGGGTTCTTTCTGCTGATTCATTTTCTGGGAAATCTTCAGTTGTTCCTTCCTCAGGAGCAGGCACATCTTCAGTTTAATGCCTATTCCCATTTTTTATCCGGAAATATCATTATCAAAATAGTGTCTTACGTTTTATATGCCAGTATTATTTTGCATGCCGTAGACGGATTGGTGATCACTCTAAAGAATAGAAAATCAGGAGGAGACTACCGGAATGACAGACGTGGAAGAGCCAGCCAATGGGCTTCCCGGAATATGGGAATCCTGGGAACATTGATTTTAATCTTCCTGGTGATTCATTTTCAAAACTTCTGGTATGTCTACAAATTCGGAAATCCACCTCTGGACGAGAATGGAAATAAAGACCTGTATATTCTGGTGGTTACAGTTTTTAAAGAGTGGTGGTATGTGCTCATTTATGTAGCATCTATGATTGCACTCTGCTATCACCTGATTCATGGAATACACAGTGCAGTAAGAACTCTGGGATTGTATCACCCTAAATTTGTAAAGTGGTTCAAGACCATTGGAATTGCTTATTCAATCATTATCAGCTTAGGTTTTGCCCTGATGCCGGTTTATGTATTCTTTACTTATCATTAAAAACCCCGTTATGATTTTAGATTCAAAAATACCACAAGGCCCATTAGAACAAAAATGGGATTATTATAAAAAGAAAGCCAGACTTGTAAACCCTGCCAACCGTAAAAAACTGGACGTGATTGTGGTGGGAACAGGATTGGCAGGAAGTTCTATTGCTGCATCTTTGGGTGAAATGGGATATAATGTCAAGTCATTCTGTTTTCAGGACAGTCCGAGAAGAGCTCACTCCGTAGCTGCACAGGGAGGGGTAAATGCCGCCAAAAATTATAAAAATGACGGTGACAGTGTTTACAGAATGTTTGTAGACACCCTGAAAGGAGGAGACTTCAGGGCCCGTGAAGCCAATGTTTACCGTATGGCTGAATGTTCTTTAAACCTCATCGATCAGGCCGTAGCACAAGGCGTTCCTTTTGGACGTGAGTATGGAGGCTATCTCAACAACCGTTCATTTGGTGGTGTTCAGGTGAGCCGGACATTCTACGCCAGAGGGCAAACCGGACAGCAGTTGCTTTTAGGAGCCTACCAGGCTTTAATGAGACAGGTTGGAAAGGGTTCTGTAGAACTTTTTTCAAGACATGAAATGCTCGATTTGGTGACTATTGACGGCAAAGCAAGAGGAATCATCGTAAGGAATTTAGATACCGGAGCAATTGAAAGACATGCGGCCCATGCTGTAGTACTGGCAACAGGAGGTTACGGAAAGATCTACTACCTTTCTACATTGGCTATGGGATGCAATGGCTCTGCCATCTGGAGAGCTCATAAAAAAGGAGCACTAATGGCTTCTCCAAGCTGGATTCAGGTGCACCCTACCTCCCTTCCGCAATCCGGAGATTACCAGTCTAAATTAACCCTGATGTCCGAGTCTCTGCGTAACGACGGGAGAATCTGGGTCCCTGCTAAACTGGATGAAAACAGACAGCCTAACGATATTCCTGAAAATGAAAGGGACTATTATCTGGAAAGAAGATATCCCGCATTTGGAAATTTGGCGCCAAGAGATATTTCCTCCCGTGCCGCAAAAGAAAGAATCGATGCAGGATATGGGATAGGACCGTTAAAGAATGCTGTTTATCTTGATTTTTCAAAAGCTATTAAGGAACAGGGAAAAGATAAGATTAAAGAGAAATACGGAAATTTATTCGATATGTATCTTAAAATAACAGGATACGACGCATATAAAGAACCGATGATGATTTCTCCGTCTGCTCACTTTTCAATGGGAGGCCTTTGGGTAGATTATGAGCTGATGACTACCGTTCCGGGACTTTTTGCATTGGGAGAAGCCAATTTTGCTGATCATGGTGCCAATCGTTTAGGAGCAAATTCTCTTTTACAGGCTTCTGTAGATGGATACTTTATTGCTCCTTATACCATTGCCAATTACCTGGCAGATGAGATTCATACCGGAAAAATATCCCCGGATACGCCCGAGTTTGAAGAGGCCGAAAATGCAGTTAAGAACCAGATCCGGGACCTGATCAATATCAAAGGAACCAAAACCGTAGATCATTTCCATAAAACATTAGGAAAATTATTATATGACTATTGCGGACTGGCAAGAAATGAGGAAGGTCTGAAATATGCCATCGAGGAGATCAGAAAACTGAAACAGGAATTCTATAAAGAAGTAAAAGTTTCCGGACAGGGAGATCAAATGAATTCCGAACTTGAAAAAGCAGGCCGTGTTGCCGATTATTTTGAGATTGGCGAGCTCATGTGTTATGATGCATTAACCCGTAATGAATCCTGCGGCGCTCATTTCCGGGAAGAATTTCAAACACCGGATGGTGAAGCATTGAGAAACGATTCAGAATATCAGTTTATCTCTGCATGGGCTTGGGCAGGCGAAAACAAAGAACCTGAACTGATCAAAGAGCCCCTGATATTCGAAGAAATACAGCCAACGGTAAGAAGCTACAAATAAAAAACAAAAAAATTATGGATTTACACCTTAAGATATGGAGACAGAAAGACAGACAAAGTGAAGGAAAACTGGTTAATTATGACCTGAAAGGATTAAATTCTCACATGTCTTTCTTAGAAATGCTTGATACGTTAAATGAAAAACTGATCACCGAAGGAGATGAACCTGTAGAATTCGATCATGACTGCCGTGAAGGGATCTGCGGACAGTGCGGAATGATGATTAATGGTATCGCTCATGGCCCTTTAAAAAATACGACTACTTGCCAGCTTCACCTGCGATCTTTTAAAGATGGGGAAACAATCTTGATAGAGCCTTTCCGGGCAGGTGCTTTTCCGGTGAAGAAAGATTTAAAGGTAGACCGTTCCGCTTTCGACAGAATTATTTCTTCAGGAGGTTTCGTATCTGTGAATACCGGTCAGGCTCCTGATGCCACGGTCATTCCGGTTACCCATCAGACTGCTGAAGAATCTTTTGACTCTGCAGCCTGTATCGGGTGTGGCGCTTGTGTGGCAACCTGTAAAAATGGAAGTGCCGCTTTATTTACCTCAGCAAAAATTACCCATATGGCTCTGCTTCCTCAGGGAAAAGAGGAAAGAAGCAAACGGGTATTGGATATGGTAGCCCAGATGGACAGCGAATTATTCGGACATTGCTCCAATACGGAAGCCTGTGAGGTAGAATGTCCACAGGGAATTTCTGTACTCAATATCGCCAGAATGAATTTTGAATACAACAGGTCACTGTTTTTTCAGAAAAAATAAGTTAAAAAAAAATCATCATAAAAAGAGCGGATTTGTCCATTACAAATCCGCTCTTTTTTATCTTTAGATTGAACATGGGTTTTTCCAGGTTCAATATGTTGTAGTATTCCTTTATTTAAACTCTGGGAATCGTAATTGTACCCGGATCATTCTCATCATATAAGATCTCAACAGCACCTTGTTTGGGAACTGAGGAAAGATCCAGAAGTCTGATCACCTTTTTATAGACCGCAATATGTTCTTTTCCCTTAAAATCCTTAAAACTGACCTGAAACATAATCTGCGGCTGGTCATTAACTGTCAGCCCCGTCTGATTCACACTGATAATCTGTGCTTCGGCACTTCTTCCCACAAAGAGGATACGTTCTTCTTTTTTGTTCTTAAAAAACTTCCCTATAATCAGCTGAAAAACCAATACATAAATAAGGGTCATCACTCCACTGAAAATAATAGGATGCATAAAAGTGAGAAACTGCCACCCAAAATCAAAGGATTCCCGCCTATAGAAATAAGAGTACAGACCGATAATATAAGCGATTAACAATATGATAAATACTATTCTTAAAACCATTCCCGATGCATTGAAACTAACCTTTTGATCACTTAAAATGAAGTAAGGTTCCTGTGAAACATTAGGATTCAACAATACCTTCACATGATTTCCTATATCAAACCTTTTTTCCTGTGGCTTGGAATCATGAAACATCATCTCATGTTCAATCATGGTATTCCTAAGGTTGGGAAATGAAAGAACAATCTGAATAGCATTCATATTGGTTTTCGGAAAGTATTTTAAAAGCTGGTAACGCATTACCTTAGCCTCTCTGGGAATACCATTTCTCAGAATGGAATGAATGGTGTTCCTCTGCTTAAAAGTTTTAATGAAAAGAGTATTAATGAAGAATATGAGAATATATCCCCATAGTAATAAAGAAAGACCGAGATATCCATAGCTCACCGCTAATGAATTTCTCGGTCCTGTTGCGACTTCCTCCGTCACCATATAAATGAAAATCGGAAAAGGTACGCAGAAGAAAAAGAGGAAAGCTCCCCAGAAAACGATCATAAATTTCATAACTGCTATTTTGTAATCAGCAATAAAGTTATGACATTATTTAATGAATTGATTTCTATTATACTTCTTTTTCAAAATAAAGTCTGTAGTATTTTCCTTTATCGTCCTCTCCTGTTTCAATTTTCTGTCTGTCCCCGTGGATATAGATATGAAAATTTTTATCAAGTTTAATGATGCTTTTGAAATGTCTCTGGGTTTTCTTTACAGCGGCTTCACTGATGGGGAATTCCTCAGCAATATTCACCTGCATATCCTGCTCATAATCTGTTTTAAAATTCACAAAACTTTCAATGACGTGTTCGTCTCCCAATACTTCACTGGCAAACTCATCCAGCTTAAACTCTTCTTTCTCCTTGAAGAAATTAATAGATTTATTAAGGAAATCTGCCTGATCAGCTTTAGAAACTTCAAATTCCTGTGGAAGTTGCTTGGTGATATAATCTTTATAAACCATCAACGCTTCCTGAGTATGGAAATATTCATCATCGCGTTGCTTTACTTTCAGGAAATCTTCAAACCAGTAATACATATCTCCGTTTTTGTTGTTGTCAACTACCGAAAGTACATAGCCTGTATTTTTATCATTATTATAGATTAAAGCTGCCTTATCAATTTTGGATAAGCCGATTCCCTGATCTTTTTCAATATCAAATGTTTCTTCTGTAGGATTAATTTTCAGGAAAGATTCTCTTTTTTCGGTTTTAAAGATCCCTATCTTATCCACTCTGTCCGGACGGTCACTTTCATCTTCAAAAAGTACAATAAACAGCTCTCCACTTTGAACTCTAGGGTTCTCCGCTGCTTCGAAAAGGTGTTTTGCAATATTTTCAGATTCCCATATAAATTTGGCCTTATCTTCAAAAATTTCAGAAACCGCACTGTAAACCGGATTGTTTACCAGATAGGTATCACTGTAAAAATGAAAAGTTTCTTCTGATTTGAATGATCCTAAAAAGTAATCTTCAAGCAATTCTGCCATTCCTTCCTCCAGCTTCAATTCCTCCTGGGAAAGCGTTAAGGAATCTCCATTGATTTTATTTCCGACTCTGTGTACTATAATTTTTGAAAACATCTTCTGAATATTTGGACTGCAAAGATATTCATTCTATTCTTTCCATCATATAGATACACCTGTGTAAAATTGTCACAAAAATGGGTCAAAAAAATGGTTAACCAAAACAATAACAGACTGAAAACCAAATAAATACTCATTTAACCATTTCAGTCAAATTTACAAAATAAAAATTAAAACACTGATTATCAATAAATTGAACTATTGAATTTGTGTCCTTTCTAAAATTTTAATCAAAAAATACTTTTCCAGAAAATTTTTTATGACAAATTGTAAAATCCTTCTGAAACAAGTAATTATAGAATTTATCAAGGTTTCTGTGATTCAGTACTTTAGAATTGAACAAACATTGATGGAAGAAACAATTCTAATTTTTGAATTCATCAAAAATAAAATTTCACTTTAGAAAATTTATTTCATTTTGATAAAATCCTTATCATTTTGACATGCTTTTTCAATTCTAAAAGCTCAACAAAATTAATATAACAGACTGTATTACAATTAAATAAACACAATCAAACTCCAAAGGAACAGTCTTGGCATCATTAGTTTCAAAACATACAAAAATGGACTTAAAAACATTAAACAGAATAGACAAGTTGAGAAGATTAAAAAGCAGAGGACCAAAAACTCCCAAATGGCTGAAACCCTATCACCTGCTTTTCTTTGCTTTTTTAACCGTTTTTATTTTTGGTGCTATCATCAAAATACTGGAACAAAATCATTAAAATCATAATAATATGAACTATTTACAGGCTGCACAGGAAATCACAGAACTCGTTCCCGACTTTGAACGTGAACTGAAAGAGGAGAAAAATCAAAATCCTTATGCTATAGTCCGGGCTTTCACCGAACGTATTAAAAATATGATCCGCCAGAATGACAGAAATCTGTTGCTGAGGAGTTTACAGAAGATGGACAAAATGTACAGCGATGGAGATACAGTCCTAAAAAATGCTATTGAGCATACTTTTATCTATTCTCTGGACAATTTTACAGCATTCTGCAGTGAAGAATATAAAAAAATGATCTTTAGTCATATTTCCATAGACCTACAAAAGATCTATTCAAGACAAATTTACAGTCACGGGATATAAGTTTATTACATTTTTGACCCGTTTCATTACAAAGTGTTTAAATTAAACAAAAATCAAAATAACTCACAATCAATAGATTATGAAAAATAAAATAAGAAAAATTTCAGATTGGAAAACCTGGAAAACTACGACTAACAGACACAATTCCGAGATATTACTCACTCACATTGCTGTGATTGTAAGTGTTTTCATTTTTGCAGCATGTTTATAAATTTTGGTATACATTTCGCTGCAATACTAAGTGTTTGAAAAATTCTAAATTATGATGAAAGTACAAATGCAAACTATTAATCAAAAAATAGCTGTTGAATACTTAAAATTTTTCTATCCGCCCCTTCGCAGGGAAATCACACAGTTATCTGTTCAGGATAATTTTGCAGGAATCATGCAGGCTACCGTTAATTACCTGAAGGGTCTTTTGCAGGAATCGAAGATCAGCATTATAGCTCATCACATCAAACTCATGGACGGGCTTTACAGGAATGGAAATTCTTATGTAAGAACGATGATCGAAAATATCTTCATCAGGTCTTTTGAGAGCTTTAAAAAGCATGCTAAAATCCAGCATTGGAAGCTTCTTTACCGTTATATGCCCGTAAGTTTCCAGATCATCTATACTGAACAGCAAAAACAGGATCAGATCTACTTTGGTAAATAAAATAGTTTAATTTGAAAAGACTCCCCGGACAACTTTTGTTGTTCGGGGAGTTATATTTTATGGAAATTAGGGAAGGAACATAAAAAATCCCAGGCGTCTAACCTGGGATTTTTCTAATTATCTTTTTTAGTAAAAACATTCTCAATAATCTGAAGTTCTTCTTTACTCAGTTTTGAGCTTTTCTTCAGTTTTGCACTAAAAATGGCAACTTCCTCAGGGGTTGAGGGTGACCCCAGATTTTGTTTCTTGTCATCAAAAGAATCGGCAAGCACTTCTCCTTTAGAATTTAAGATCAGCCAGAAAGGAAGTCCGGCATTCTCTCCTTTGTATTTGTTCATCAGCTCCTGTCCGCCCGGATTTTCCAGTGCTTTCTTTTCTCCTCTTTCCTGAACATCTACATATGCGATAACAAAATTCTTTTCAAAAATAGGTTTGGTTTCCGGAAGGTTCATATTTTTCTCCATAACTTTACACCACTTGCACCATGAAGCATGAAACACCAGCAATACATTTTTATGGCTTACTTTAGCTTCTTTAAACGCTTTATCTAATACGATACCTGCCTTCTCCTGTGCCAGACCTAACTGAAAGAACAGTAAGGCTGCCATCACAATAATTTTAGAATATTTCATTAATACTTTTGTTTTTTATCTACACGAATGTAAGTATTTTACAAGAAATATGGTAATCACATTATTGTATTTCTTGTAAAATATTAATATCCGGTGTGGTATCCCTTTTTTCTGAAACCCAATAAGCCTTCAGTATTATTTCAGAGCGGTTTCATCCATTGATGCTCTTCTAAAGAGAACTAATGTTTTCTTCTTTCTTAGTATATCTAATGAAATCTGAACAGCAAATGTGAGGACAATATAAAACAGGATCAGTACAAGCACATACCCAATTCCATGTTGTCTATACCCGAAGATACCTTTACCCCAGGAAATTAATATCCATTGTATCATATACATTGATGTTAGATTTTTACTGCAGTATTTTAAAATTCTGATCGCATTATTTTCTTTCGTATGTAAGGTGATCCTAAAAATAAGCCACAGAAAAACTAATGTCCATCCTGCAAAATAAATAACACCTCCGGGTCCCATGTGATAAAAACCATTGTAGTGGTATTTACCGTATAAGAAAACCAAAGGAGCCCCAATGGCTATAAACAACAGTCCCACATATAGCATATTTCTAAACAGCTGCCTGCTGTTATGATTAAGTTCCAGAAACCATTTACCGAAAAACATCCCGATAATAATAAAAGACATCCATGGGAAAACAGGAAAATAAACATAGGCAGGATAATCATTATTAAAAAGAAGGTCTAAAACATAATTAATAACAGGATAATCCATATTGATTCCACTTACTTCCCGGGATACAAGCGCTACCAATAATCCTATCGCAAGAATTACATATTTATTTTTGACATATTCTCTGATAAAGCCTACGAATAATAAGGACATCCCCGCTAACTGCAAAATATCCCCCAGCAGTACCAGGTACACATATTGTTGTTCTATGGGAGCGTGCCAGCCATATTTTTGGATAAAATTATCCGGAGCAAAATTAAAAATCACAGGGATCACAAACTTCATGAAATTCATAAAAAGGCCTGCAAATACGAGTAAAACTCCACGCTTTAATGCACTCTTAAGGCTTTGATGGCTCGACGTCATAAACGTTATTCCCATACAGATCAGAAAGATGGAAGTTCCTCTTCCCAAAAACACAATAAAACTTCCAATAACCGACTCTGATTGTGATTTTACATTCGCAAATATGAGTAAGGTATGTATAATCACCATTCCTATAACACTCATTCCTTTTATTAAATCCAGTGCCAGGATCCTTTTGCTTTGTTGTTCCATAATTTTTTTAGTTTTTAAAGTGTAAGCTGCATTTCACATAGGGAATTACACTTTTTAAGTGTGCCCGGCAGCCATTTTTGTAGTAATTTTAAAATTTTGTTAGTTTATTTTTTTGATAACAAATAATCTACTTGTTCATGAATTCCTTATTTCACAGGGATTGTATGTCATTTCTATTTTTTTATATTAATATTTTTTATTTATTCTAAATAAAAACAAATATATAAATTAAACGTAAATAATTGATTTCATTATTATGACTTTCATAAAAAACACTAAACACACTGAATATCAAATAATTAAATACGTGAAAAAGAAGTACTACAACATCTTTTACAGCTCCAACTGAAGTTTCAACAGCCATAAAAGCAACTTAGCTATTTCATGAAAAAGTTTAAAAAATAATGGATGTATATGATCTTTACATGAGCAATTTTGTAATTTAGTCTGAGCTAAACCAAAGACTGAAAATCAGAAGTTATCGATATATTCCTATTATGATTGAAATAAAAAAATATTCACATCAGGCGGGACATCCTGAGCCAAGACGGGTTATAAAATATACACTCTTCTGGTGCCAAAGCGGAAGTGCAGAAATTCTGATTGATGAAAACACCTTTATCCTGAAAGCCGGACAGACCATCACGATTACTTCCGGACAGTTCCACCAGCTCATGATGGCAGAAGGAGAGCTGACTGCCCTGGAATTTACTCTGGATTTTTTCAGTAAGAGTGACCGTGATATTGAACTTATTTTCCACAACGGTCTTTTTTGTCATTTTGGAATGAATGAAATGATCAGCATTCAGCATCCATCTTTTTTTACAGAAACCCTCAGCCGGATTGAAAAAGAAATTGAAGAAAAACCCTATCAATATCTGATCTCCACCCACTCTTTAATTGAATTATTGTTGGTGGAAATCAACCGCAGTAAAATTGCCAACGGAGATGAAATCTGGAAACCCGACGCTTTGTTTTTAAAATTCCTTGAAAGCGTACGGAATCATTTTGCTGACAATTATCCGGTATCTCGTTTTGCCGATTTATTGGGGACTACTGAAGCTAAACTGAATGAGGTTTCAAAACTGCATACCCATAAAACGGCACAGAATGTCATCTACAGTCTTGTTATTTCCGAAGCGAAAAGACTTTTACTTTATGAAAAGTTGAGTGTAAAGGAAATTGCTTACAAGCTTGGGTTTAATGATCCTTTTTATTTTTCCAATTTCTTTAAAAAGCATACTTCTCACTCTCCAAAAGACTATCAGAAAGCAGTGAAAAACTAAAATATTATATGCTTTTCCCGGAATTCTCTATTCTTTAGAAGGTCTCTTTCCCTGAACTTTGTACTTATAATTAAGACTTAAAATAAGTATGAAAACTCAACAGAACATAGCCATCTTCTCATTAAGAATAGCACTAGCTGCAGGATTTTTATCGGCGACAGCAAGCAGATTAAACCTTTGGGGATCTCAATCTTCCGGCTGGAAAAACTTTGTACACTATACCGCAGAAACCAATTCTTTTTTACCTCAGTCTTTTGCGCCGGGCATTGCAGTATTATCCACAGTTGCCGAAGTATTGATCGGGATCTTACTTCTTGTAGGATACCGTATCAAGAAAGTTGCCTTTTGTGCATCTATACTCACCCTATTATTTGCTGTTGCCATGAGTATTTCCTTTGGACTTAAAGAACCCCTGGATTATTCGGTTTTTGTTTTCAGTGCCGGGGCATTTCTGCTGAGCACTTTCTCTCATTACAAATGGACCTTAGAACAATTTCTACATCAATAACAATTTAAAATGTAATATTATGAACACAAACATTCACGATTATATCGTAAAAACAGAACAGAAAGAATGGCAACCTCTCATTGAAAAAGGAATTCATTACGAAGGTATTTTCGTAAAATCGCTAAAATTTGATCCGGAGGAAAACCGCTCTACCACTATTCTTTTAAAATTTGAACCCGGAGCAAGTTATCCTTATCACAATCACCCTGCCGGAGAAGAGCTTTTCATCTTAGAAGGAAGTGCCCACATAGCAGGTGCCCATTTGGAAAAAGGAGATTATCTATATACTCCGCCTACTTTTAAGCATTCTGTGACCTCTGAAAGTGGCTGCACGATTCTCTTTATTGTTCCTGAAGAAGTTGAAATTTTATAACACAATTATTAATTTATTTTTCTTTAATAGCCCGCTGCGAAATATCATTTTTACAGTGGGCTTATTATCTTTTTCTCCTCATTTCAACTATAATAACACTGAAAAATGGGAAGTAATATTTTCCTCTATTTTTTATTTTAAGTAAGAAAGCAAGAAAAACAATAATTTTTACACTTAACACAACTTAATTAAGTTTATTTTAAAACAAATTCAAAAACACTCGTAACACATTGAAAATACGTAAATTATATATTATTATTTATCTCTTTATAGAGAATTATTATGTACATTTGTGCATCCCCTATGCATAATGATACGAATGTAAACACAATCATTATTCCAGTTAAAAACACAATTTAAATGGGTTGCTACCTTAGAGCTAAAATAGTATGAAAAAAAATTATTTAAGATCTCTTTATCTAGGGATCACAGTATTATCTATTGTTTCCTGTTCACGAGCAGACAGTACAGGTCTGTTAGAGAATGAAAAATCTGCCACCTCTAACAATATTGGAAATAAAACAGAGAAGGAATTATTAGCAAAAGGTTGGACCATCGTGAAAGAAATTGATCTGAAACCCAATCTTAAAGAAAGCTTTAATAAAAATGCATTGGCAAAATATGAAGGACAATTAGAAACTAAAGTTCCTTTTACAGCCGAGCATCTATTTCAATTAGGATGGGATTCTGAAAGTAGTGATGATGGAAATGAACTAGCAAAAGCACTCAAACTATCCAGAGGTCCTATTGGAGATATGAACCTATATGGTGTTGTTTTCACCCCAACAGTAGCAATAAATACTACTCCGAAAAAAGAAAAACAATGGTATAAAGCCAATACTGTTGTAGTTTTAGAAACTCCACAAGTTGATGTGGCGCCAACAGAAATAACCATACCTGACACATCATATACAACAGAAGTCGTTAATTCCAGTAATGAAGACAGTGAAATTACCGTAGCCTATTCTTATAAATCAGGATATAAAACAAATTGGTACTTAAAAGCTTCAGCCTCCATTAAAGTGGGAGCTACTTTTGTGGTAGGCATACCAACTATTTTTGAAGGAAAGGTCAATACTGAAATAACCGTTGCTGGAGAAGGTGGCTACGGAAAAGAGGATAACCAAGAAACAACCTTAACCAGTACTTATAAAACGAAAATACCCGCTAATAGCAAAAAAATGATCACAGTCCTTACAAAAATACAAGGTTCAAAAGTGAATTACAAGGCTCCAATAAGTATAAAAGGTCCTACCCTTCTATGTGCAAAAGACTGGAAATATGATGTATTACAAGGAGATATTACTCAGATTTTAAGAAGAGATCAATCAAAACCTATAGATGAGCTAGGAACTGCAACAGTAATAGCCAATACAAGCGTTAAAATACTTGAATCTCCTGCTATAAAGCTATAAGAATTATTAGCAGGAACTACTCTCTGCTAAATACAAAACCCGCCGTAAACGTTGTTTACGGCGGGTTTAATTTATAAATAGATGTTCGTATTTCTTACTACATCGATTATTTTACTTCTTCGAAGTCTGCATCCTGTACATCTTCACCTCCTGCATTGCTACCTCCAGGGTTTTGAGCTCCTGCATCAGCACCCGGTTGTTGACCTGCTGCATACAATTCTTCAGAAGCTGCCATCCATGCTGCATCTAAAGCTTCAGTTTTAGCTTTTACATCATCAACATTTTTAGCTTCGAAAGCTGTTTTCAATTCTGTGTGAGCTGCTTCAATAGCTGCTTTTTTGTCAGCAGAAAGCTTTTCACCGAATTCTTTCAACTGCTTTTCAGTCTGGAAGATCAATCCGTCAGCTTTGTTGAAAATTTCAACTTCTTCTTTTTTCTTAGCATCCGCTGCAGAGTTCTCCTGAGCTTCTTTTTTCATTCTTTCAATTTCCTCATCAGAAAGACCTGAAGAAGCCTGAATTTTGATTGTTTGCTCTTTACCTGTACCTTTATCTTTAGCAGATACACTTAAGATACCGTTTGCATCAATATCGAAAGTTACTTCAATTTGAGGAACCCCTCTTGGTGCTGGTGGAATATCTGTAAGATCAAATCTACCGATTTCTTTGTTGTCGTTGAACATAGATCTTTCTCCCTGTCCTACTCTGATGCTTACAGCTGGCTGATTGTCAGAAGCTGTAGAGAATACCTCAGATTTTTTAGTTGGGATTGTCGTATTCGCTTCAATTAATTTAGTGAATACAGAACCCATAGTTTCGATACCTAAAGAAAGTGGAGTAACATCAAGAAGTAATACGTCTTTTACGTCTCCTGTCAATACACCTCCCTGGATAGCTGCACCAATTGCTACAACCTCATCCGGGTTAACACCTTTAGAAGGTTTTTTACCGAAGAATTTTTCTACTTCTTCCTGGATAATCGGGATTCTTGTAGAACCTCCTACCAAGATTACTTCGTCAATATCAGAAGTTGATAAACCTGCATCTTTTAATGCTTTAGCAACCGGTTCCATAGATCTTCTTACCAAATCAGCAGATAATTGCTCAAATTTAGCTTTAGTTAAAGATTTCACTAAGTGTTTAGGACCTGTAGCTGTAGCTGTAATATATGGTAAGTTGATTTCAGTCTGAGCAGAAGAAGATAATTCAACTTTTGCTTTTTCAGCAGCTTCTTTCAATCTTTGAAGAGCAATAGCATCTGTTTTTAAATCTACACCTTCTTCAGCTTTGAACTCATCAGCCATCCAGTTGATGATCACATCATCAAAGTCATCACCTCCTAAGTGAGTATCTCCGTTTGTAGATAATACTTCAAATACACCATCTCCCAAATCAAGGATAGAGATATCGAAAGTACCACCACCAAGGTCATATACTGCGATTTTTTGATCTTTATGGTTTTTATCAAGACCGTACGCTAACGCTGCAGCTGTAGGTTCGTTGATAATTCTTTCTACTTTAAGACCTGCAATTTCACCAGCTTCTTTAGTAGCCTGTCTTTGCGCGTCATTGAAGTATGCAGGAACAGTAATTACCGCTCTTGTTACTTCTTGTCCAAGGTAATCCTCAGCAGTTTTCTTCATTTTCTGAAGAGTCATTGCAGAAATTTCCTGTGGAGTATATTCTCTATCGTCAATTTTTACTTTTACCGTATCGTTTGGTCCACTTACTACTTCATATGGTACTCTTGAGATTTCTTTAGCATCTTCTTTAAAGTGAGTTCCGATAAATCTTTTGATAGAGTATACAGTTTTCTTTGGATTCGTTACAGCCTGTCTTTTTGCAGGATCACCTACTTTTCTTTCACCATCTTCTGTAAATGCTACAATAGAAGGTGTTGTTCTTTTACCTTCTGCATTTGGGATAACAACAGGGTCTTTACCCTCCATAACAGCAACACAAGAGTTGGTTGTTCCTAAGTCAATTCCAATTATTTTACTCATAATATTTTATTTTTTCTAATTTTTAAGTTTAATTTACACTCTCAATTTCTCAATATCTGTACCATTCAAAGATTTGTGACAAAATGACACAATAAAAATAAAAACCCCGTTACATCGAGGTTTTCTATAGATTAATATGGAAATTTTTTCAGATAATCAGCAGACAATAGCCAGCATTCGTGCGGGAAAATTTAAAAAACATAGCCTACAGATATTCCAAGATTGGAATTATATATTTTAGGGGCATCCTGAAAATTCAAAGAATTGGAAGCATATACTGCAGTGCTTTTATAAATTTTTGTCATTCCAAAGTAATATCCCACTGAGGCCAGATAATGTTTTGCAAAAATATACTGTGCTTTTACTTTTATTCCGGCATCAAATTGCTGCATATTATCCGGTTTTTGTTTCGTTGTCCCATTGATGCTCTGGTTATATTCAAGTTCCTTGTTGATTAAAATCCCTATTTCCGGTCCTAAAGAAACAGAAAGGTCATTTATCGGATGATAGCTGAACAATACGGGCAGTCTCAGATAATCTGCTTTTAATTTCCCACTTAATGAAAATGAGGAAGGGTTCATATCATTGAGCTTATAAGGAATATTGGCATTAAAATCTGATCCCATCTGTGAATAGGCCAGTTCTACATCGATAGAAATTTTATCAGACAGATAATTCCAGATAAAACCACCGGCATGAAATCCTGTTCTGGAAGAGAAACCGTCCGCATCAGAGCCTGAAAGACTGCTGATATTGACTCCTGCAAAAAGACCATATCTCTGTTTTTGCTGGGCATTCATTACCCCCACAGAAAGTAATACACTCAGTACAATTGTTTTTTTCATGATATTTAGTTATTAGAAAATAAAAATATAAAAAACACACTGATTCACAATGATCTCCGGATAATTACTATCAACCCAGGAGCAATAATTCACTCTTCCTTAATAATTAATCAAAGTTTAACCTTATAAATAGAGTCAGAAACTTTACGAATTATTATTTTTGATAAATTATATACATTTAAGAATGTCATTACACTTTAATCCGCGAGATATTACATGGCTTGCCTTCAATGAAAGAGTTTTACAGGAGGCTATGGACGAGAAAGTCCCTCTTCATTTAAGAATACGTTTCCTCGGCATTTTTTCCAATAATCTGGATGAATTTTTCAGAGTACGTGTTGCCGGATTAAAGCGTGCCATGGATTTTAAGGAAAAAGTGATTGCTGAATCTTTCTATCAGCCTCCTTCCAAAATTCTTCAGCACATTAACGACATTGTGATGAGACACCAGCTGAATTTTGATAAAACCTGGAAAAAAATCCAGGCAGAAATGGCTGACCATAAAGTTTTCATTAAGAATTCTAAAAATCTGACTGCCAAACAAAAGGAATTTGTCAGAAATTATTTTGATGAAGTGGTGGAATCTAATGTGATCCCTATCCTGCTTCATGAGAATACTCCCATGCCCTATCTAAGAGATAAAAGTCTTTATCTGGGTGTTGCGATGAGAAAAAAAGACTGGCAGTATTCCAGCAACTATGCCATTATTGAGATTCCTTCACGATTTGTCGGAAGATTTGTACTGCTTCCTACTGAAGATCCGGAAGAGAAAAATGTAATGCTGCTGGAAGATGTCATCACCTTCAACTTACCCCATATTTTCTCTTATTTCGGCTATGACGAATTTGCAGCCAATGCTTTTAAAGTAACAAAAGATGCTGAACTGGATCTTGATAATGACATCCGTACCAACTTCGCAGAAAAAATAGAAAAAGGACTCAAAAACAGGAGAAAAGGAAAACCTACCCGTTTTGTATTTGATAAAGATATGGATAAGGCACTCCTGGAGCTCCTGATCAGAAAGCTTAACCTTACTAAAAAAGACAGTATTATTCCGGGAGGAAAAATCCATAACTTCAAACATTTCATGGACTTTCCCGATGTTTTTGAGACCTATGCAAGACCCGAGGAAAGAACTTCTTTCACCCATCAGGCTTTTGAACACGGTGAAAGGGTAACAGACGTCATTTTAAAAGAAGATATACTGCTTACTTTTCCTTACCATAAATATAATCCGGTCATCGATCTTCTTCGTGAAGCAGCTATGGACCCGGATGTAAAATCTATACAGATCACAGCCTACCGTATGGCAAGCAGCTCAAAGATCATCAATGCGTTGATCTATGCCGCAAGAAATGGCAAAGAAGTAACCGTCATGCTGGAGCTTCAGGCAAGATTTGATGAAGAATCCAATCTGAAATGGAAAGACATGCTGGAACCCGAAGGAATTACAGTACTGGTGGGACTTCCCAACAAAAAAGTGCATGCCAAACTTTGTGTGATCAAAAAAAGAGCCCATAACAAAACCATTCAGTATGGATTTGTAAGCACCGGAAATTTCAACGAAAAAACAGCCAGAATCTATGGAGATCATCTGTTACTGACAGCTGACCGTGGCATTATGGCAGACATCAATAAAGTCTTCAATGTCCTGAAAAAACCAAAAGATGATTATCTTCCGGTATTGAAAACCTGCAAAAACCTATTGGTTTGTCCACAATTTATGCGTGAAAAAATCATTCACCATATTGATAAAGAAATTGAAGAGGCTAAAGCCGGAAGAAAAACCGAAATTATTGTTAAAGCCAATTCTCTAAGTGACAGATCTTTAATTGAAAAACTTTATGAGGCCGCAAAAGCAGGAGTAATGACAAAGCTTATTGTAAGAGGAATCTACTGCGCCGTCAATCAAAAAGACTTTAAAGAAAAAATAAAAGCGATAAGTATCGTTGATGAATATCTGGAACATGCCAGGGTAATGTATTTTTACAATAAAGGCTCTGAGGACATCTACATCTCTTCTGCAGACTGGATGACCCGAAACCTCGATTACAGAATTGAGGCAGCAGCAAGAATTACAGATAAAAATCTAAAAAAAGAAATTAAAGATATCCTCGACATTCAGCTCAGAGACAATGTAAAAGCCCGCATTTTAGATAAGAAACTGAGCAACGAATATGTAAGAAATGATAAGAAAGAATGTCGCTCTCAAATAGAAACCTATAAATATTTAAAAGCTAAAACCAACAAAAAATGAAGATCGCAGCGATAGACATAGGAAGTAACGCAGCCAGACTTCTTATTAATGAAGTAAAAATAAATAATAGAAAACCTGAATTCATTAAACTCAACCTCTTAAGAATCCCTCTGAGGCTGGGAATGGATGTGTTCACCATTGGAAAAATAGGCAGCGAAAGAGAAAAAATGGTCATCGATTCCATGAAGATCTTTAGCGACCTCATGAAGATCTATAAAGTAGACCATTACAGGGCTTGTGCTACAAGTGCCATGCGTGATGCGGCAAACGGTGATGAAATCATCAGACAGGTGCAGGAGACATCCGGAATCAATATAGAAATTATCTCCGGAGATGAAGAGGCTACCCTGATCTATGAAAACCACGTAGCTGAAGGTCTCGACAAAGATTTTGCTTATTTATACATCGATGTAGGTGGAGGTTCTACAGAACTTACCTTCTACGAAAACGGTAAAATGCTCTACGAAAGATCCTTTAATATCGGAACCATCCGTCTGCTTAATGACCTTGTCACGGCAGACAACTGGAAAGAGATGAAAGAAGAGATCAAAAAAAATATTGTCAGTAAAAAACCTATTGTTGCTATAGGTTCTGGAGGAAATATCAACAAGATTTTCTCCATGAGCAAAACAAAAGAAGGCAAACCAATGTCTTTATCTCATCTTAAAAAGGTATATAAGGAATTTAATGAACTTTCAGTAGAAGAAAGGATGACAAACTATAGCCTGAGAGAAGACCGAGCAGATGTTTTAGTTCCTGCCTTACGCATTTTCAACAATGTAATGTCATGGTCCGATATCAACAGGATTTTCGTTCCTAAGATCTCTGTGGCAGATGGATTGATCCAGAATATTTACAGTCAGCTACAGCATAAAGAATAATTTTCACAATATTATATTTGAAAACCGGGCCGTATTGGTCCGGTTTCTCTTTTTTTGAAGCTATTCCTGCTTTCCGCTGTATCTTTTTCTACAGCCACTTTTAAAAGCCATTCCGGAAAAAGGATGTCGCTGCAATCAGGGCTATGAAATTCTCATTCATCATCTAAAATTTAAGTTTGGGCTAAAGCCCAATGAATTGTATTTATCTATGAAAGCGGACTAAAGTCCGCTCCTATTGAATTTTAATATCCAAAATCTTTATTCTTTATTCTTTATTCTTTATTCTTTATTCTTTATTCTTTATTCTTTATTCTTTATTCTTTATTCTTTATTCTTTATTCTTTATTCTTTTTTCTTTATTCTTTATTCTTTATTCTTTATTCTTTATTCTTTATTCTTTATTCTTTATTCTTTATTCTTTATTCTTTATTCTTTATTCTTTATTCTTTATTCTTTATT
>Ga0105243_10000172_pt1 | contig 74080 bp, 51 predicted proteins | sample KBSM34metaG_FD_81525 | JGI IMG/M metagenome (GOLD analysis project Ga0105243, IMG submission 81525) | Miscanthus rhizosphere microbial communities from Kellogg Biological Station, Michigan, USA - KBS M3-4 metaG | ecosystem: Host-associated > Plants > Roots > Rhizosphere > Soil | place... | reverse complement strand
ATTTACCGACTGCCGAACAGAGCGCACCTTAATTTTAACGCTTGTTGCCTTGTACCAATCTATTGATTCGTGCTTCACCCAGACTTTTGCAAGAGGCTCTAAAGCTTGTCGGACATCAAACTGCATCAGTACCGGGCGAGGCTAATTCATTGACAGGAGACGTAATTCGGGCTTAGGCTTGGCCACAATTCAGTTTCTTTCGGAGTCGCCTTATGAAAATTTCCGCCCCTACTTCGAAGTTGATCGTTCTCACGCTCATATCCGCTCTGGTGCTCAGTTTCGCCGTTCCGGTTTTTGGTCAAAAACGTGGTCGAGCGCCGCAGAAGCAGTCTGTGAGCAGAGCCGCTGGTTTGGCCGAGGAAGGGGACAAACTTGCCGATGAGCGGAAGTTTCCCGAAGCGATCGATGCTTACAAGCTCGCGATTCGTCTGGATGCGAATTACGCGCCGGCCTACGGCGGGCTGGGCGATGCGTATTTCAACAGTGGAAATTCTGAGCAGGCCCTCACCGCCTACAAAGAGCAGGTGCGTTTGGCTCCGAATGACGCCGACGCTCAATATGATCTCGGTTTTTTCTACAACGCCATGGGGCGTCACGGCGAAGCATTTGCGCCTCTGGTCAAAGCGACCAGCCTTGATCCAAACTTTGCCGAAGCTTATTACGGGCTGGGTTACGCCTACCTGCGCGGTGCCGAGTTTGAAAAATCGGTCAGTTTTTTGAAGAGTGCGATCAGAATCAAGCCTGATTATGGCGAGGCTTTTTACGGATTGGGCCAGGCTTATGCGAAATTGGGCAAAGCGGATCTGGCAAACGAACAACTGAAGAAACTCAATACCGTCGATCCCAAACTGGGCCGCAAACTAGAAAAAGAAATAGCGGCGGACCTGGCGATCGCAAAGTCTGACGAGACCCAGCAGACGGCGCAGGCTCAGACGCAGATTATGGCGCCTGCGGTTGGCGCCCAAACTGCTGCCAACCCTGGTGCGCCGCAAAACACTCCGGCGACAGCACCAGCGCTACAACAGACTCCTGCGGGTCCGGCGCCCACAGCTCGGAAGGTGGATGAAATTCCGGAGACCCAGCAGCAACCCAAAACCACTGAGCCTTCGTCACGACAACTGCAACAGCTGCCGCCGCCGCAGACACCATCACAGCCAGCAAACACCGCCCAGGCTTCAACAACTGCCGCCGCACCGGCGCCAGGTGATCAGGTTAAGGCGTTGCCGGTTAGCGCCAAGCGTTGGGCGCTGGTGATCGGCGTCGATAAATATGTAGACCCGCAGATTAGTCCGCTAAAAGGTTCTGATAACGACGCGCGCATGATTTCCGATGCGCTGGTGCGTTATTCGGGATTTCCGCAGGACCAGGTCATCCTGTTGGCTACCAACCAGCCGACAGAGCGACAGCCGACTCGCGTGAACATCTTGCGGCGATTGTCGAATCTCAGCACCACCGTACCGAAAGATGGCTTGTTGCTGGTGGCGTTTGCCGGTCATGGAATGGAACGGGGCGGTCAGGCTTTCCTTTTGCCGGCCGATGCGCAAATAAGCGATCAGATTTCCTTTCTCGAAGAGACGGCGATCAGCATGACTCGCGTAAAGCAGTGGATCAAAGACACTGGCGTCGGTCAGGTAGTACTCCTGCTTGATGCTTGCCGGAACGATCCCGGTGGTCGCGCTGACGCGCCAAATCCTTTGAGTAACGCTTACGTCAGCTCTTTCAATTTCGACGTGCGAAATCGCGAGGTCCAGGCTTTCGCGACGGTCTACGCGACCGGCATCGGCCAACGGGCTTATGAATACACTGAAAAGAAACAGGGTTATTTCAGTTGGGCCATAGTCGAAGGATTGAAAGGCGGCGCCGCCAACGACAAAGGCGAGGTAACTCTGTCGCAGCTCGTGAAATACGTTCAGGAGGCCGTCCCGAAGCGAATTGCGATTGACCTGGGCTCCACCAAGCAGCAGAAGCCCTTCGCGGTCATCGAAGGTTATCGCGCCGACGAATTGGTTTTGGCCGTGACCAACGCCGCTTCAAATACCACCAGCAGCATGCCGGGCAACATTAATACGGTGGATCCGGCCGCGATCGAACTGTCTTACTGGGAGACGATCAAGAACAGCAACAACCCCGAAGACTTCAAATCGTATCTGGCCAAATATCCCGACGGCCAATTTGCTGAACTCGCAAAGTCGCGCTCCACGGCCTCACGGCCAATGGGAGGAGGCGGCGGCGGCGGTGACTCAGTCGAGATGCTCTACTGGAATGCCATCAAGGACAGCCGGAATCCTTCGGACTTTAAAGCCTATGTGACGAAATTCCCCGGCGGATTGTTTGTCGAGTTGGCGAACAGCAGGATCGCCTCGCTCGAGGCTGAGGCCAATGAACGAGACAAGGCAAAGGCCAACGCCGCAGCGGAAGAGCGCATTCGCAATACACATTTGTTCGACGTAAACGACGAAGGCAGAACTGGCGGGACGTTGACCGTCGCGCCGGGAACGCTGGTGTTTGAACCGAAGAAAGCCAACGCCAGCAAGACGATGACGATTCAATGTTCGCAGATTAAGCGCATCGAGTCGGGGAAATCAGCTCTCCAGCCGCCCCACGTCAACATCTATCTTACCTCTCCCGCGACGATGGGCGACGGAAAGGTCAAGAAAGATGATGTGATCATTTTCTGGACCTCATCAGGCGGCCAGGGCCTCCTCGTAAATAAACCACTGGTCGACATAACCGCAAACGTGATCAACGGGATCATTGACGCCTGCAAGATGGCTCGGATAAATCAATAGCTTTGCCAGGCACCGCGGCGATCTCCGAGATGGCTTTCTTCATGAAGAGATGGTCTCTGGTCTGGTTCGCAAAGCGTCTGTAAATTTAGCGAAGGCACAAAACACCTGAGGTTTTAACTCTCCGTCTGACAGAGATGGCGACCGATAAATCACAACTCGACACAGTCACTCTCAACGAGACTTCCGACCTTCCTCTCAACGAAACAACTCTGCCTCAACAGCCGGGATTGATCGGACAAACAATCGACGAGCGCTACGTGATCGAAAGCGCGATCGGTCAGGGCGGCGTCGGCGCAGTTTATCTGGCGCGCGATCGCAAACTGCACGACAAACGGGTGGTGATCAAGATCCTGCTCGATAGGTCTCTGCAGAATGAGTGGGTGGTGCAAAAGTTCCAACAGGAGAAAGAAGCACTCGCCCGGGTGGACCATCCCGGAGTCGTCGGCATTCTTGATACCGGAGAGTTGCCGGACGGCAAAGCTTATCTGGTGATGCAGTTCATCGACGGCGTGACTTTACGTTCACAGGTCAAGCCGGAAGGAATGCCGCTGGCTCGCGCCGCTGAGATCATCAAACAAATTGGGCGCGCCCTTTCCGCGGCACACGAGCGGGGAATCTTTCATCGCGACCTGAAGCCGGAAAACATCATGCTGCAAAGCTTCGGCCGTGGCGAAGAGCAGGTCAAGATCATCGATTTTGGGATCGCGAAGCTCAAGGACTCGCTGGTTGCGCCCAGCACTGTTACCGGAGCCACGGCCGGAACTGTCGCCTACATGGCGCCCGAGCAGCTCGCCGGAAAATCAATCTCTGCGGCCACAGATATTTTTGCTCTGGGCGCAATTGCTTACGAAATCGTGACGGGCCGTAAGCCTTTCAATCCCGAGACGGGATTCGAATTGCTCGAGATGCAGCGCAGTGGCGTGCGGGTACAGCCTCGCGATTTGCGACCAGCGCTTTCAACTGAAGCGAATGAAGTGATCCTGCGCGCGCTTAAGTTCGCTCCGGCCGAGCGGTTCCAAACAGCCCGGGATTTTGGTGAAGTGCTGGCCCAGAGCCTCGATGAAGAATCCGGAACTCTTGATCAAAATCCCGCGGCGCAGGTGCCGGCGACACAGCTCTTGACCAGCGCGAATCCTGCCGCGCGGCAAACCGGAGATCTTTCGTCAAAGACGATCGCCGGCCGTTACGAACCGGCCAAAGTCGACACACTGCAGCAACCTTCGTTCATTCCGGCGGTGACCGACGATCCGGAGCCATCCCGGCGAGGGACCTTCGTCGGAATTGCGATCGTGCTGCTCCTGGTCGTGGGCGCGGCAGCGGGCACGCTGATCTGGAAACGCGAGGCGATTTTCGGCGGTCGTGAGCGTTCGCTGACCTACTCTCTGACGGTGCAAAAGATGCGCGACGGCAAGCCTTTTCAAACTGAATTCGAATCATCAGGGCAGGAGATCTTCGAGAATGGCTGGAAGTTTCGCATGAACTTTGACAGCCAACAGGATGGCTATCTATACCTGCTCAACGAAGGTCCAGCTTCGGCAAATAGCAGCACCTACAACGTCCTGTTTCCGGAATCAAAAACAAACAGCGGGTCGCCGCAAGTCACCGCTGGCCGGAAATTGCAAACCGACTGGATGCGTTTCGACGAACAACAGGGTACTGAAAAATTCTGGATGGTATGGTCAGCCTCGCCGGTCAGGGAGCTGGAAGCGGTTATCGAAGTGATAAATGACCGGGATCTGGGCGAGATCAAGGACCCGGCCAAAGCCAGGGCCGTTCGCGATTTTCTCAATCAGCATGCAACGACTAAGCCCGAGGTCAGCAAGGATTCGGCAAAGAAGCAAAGCGTGATCAAAGGCAAAGGCAACGTGCTGGTGAACTCGATCGAGTTGGAACACCATTAACCGTACGCGGGCATCCTGCCCGCAATGTATTTCGCTCCTGACGGAGCGGCACATTCGAAACCTGCATGAGAATTACATTCTCGGTCCAAACCTTGACCTCCGCCCGATCTTTGGCAACGCTTTTGCTCCTCATCCTGACGATCTGCTTCCCCGCCCGGTTGTCCGCCCAGCAGGATCGCCAACTAACTCAAAACGGATCGGCGTCGAACGCGGCCGCGAGTAAGCGCATGGCCCTGGTCATCGGCAATGGCGCCTATACCAGCGCTCCGCCTTTGAAGAACCCGCCCAACGATGCTCGCGACATGGCTGCAAGTTTGCGCACGCTCGGCTTCGACGTAACCAGCGGCATCAACGTCAACCAGAAGGACATGAAGCGTCTGATTCGCGATTTCGGCTTGAAACTCAAAGGCGGTGGCTCGGGCTTGTTTTACTACGCCGGGCACGGCGTACAGAGCAAGGGCCGCAACTATCTGATTCCCGTCGATGCTGAGATTCAAAGCGAAGCTGAAGTCGAAGATTCAGGCGTGGATGCCAGCCTGGTTTTGAATTACATGGACGATGCGCAGAATGGTCTGAACATTGTCATCCTCGATGCGTGCCGCAACAATCCCTTCGCCCGCAGTTTCAGATCGGCGAACGACGGTCTGGCACAGGTTGATGCGCCCACAGGGACCTTGATCGCTTACGCCACCGCACCTGGACGCGTCGCCTCCGACGGCACCGGACAAAACGGTCTCTACACCTCTGAGTTGTTGAAACAGATGCAGGTGCCGGGACTGACGGTAACCGACATGTTCATGCGCGTGCGCGCGCAAGTCATGAAGCAGACCGGCAGTAAACAAGTGCCGTGGGAAGCATCGTCGCTGGTGGGCTCGTTTTATTTCAGCGGCGCTCCGGGCGAATCAACTGCGGCGACAAATCCTTCGAGAATTGATCCAACCGCGTTCGAGTTGAGCTACTGGGAAACGATTAAGAACAGCCAAAGCGCCGATGATTTTAAGGCTTACCTCGCCCGTTATCCGCAGGGACAATTCGTCGAACTGGCGAAGAACAGAATTGCTACCCTGCAACCGGCAAACAGACCAGTCGAGAGTTCGGCCCCGGCCACCGGCGTCGGACAAGCGGAGATAACTTTCTGGGACTCGATCAAGAACAGCACCAGCGCCGACGACTATCGCGCCTACCTCGAGAGGTATCCGAATGGGGAATTCGCCGGTCTGGCAAGACGAAGACTCGCACCGTTGGAAACCAGCGAGAAAGAAAAAGCAAAAGCGTACGAGGTCGCGCGCAACATCAGGAAATTTAAGGGCGCTTATATGCTCCGCGGCACGATGATCAATATGCGCAGTCCGGGGACGCTGATTATTACGCCAACTAAAATTGAGATCGTGTTTGACCAGGTAGACGAAAACAAGGTAAACGGGCAGGTCTACAAGCCCTACGCAATTCCATGCAGCGATTTAACTGAGGCTCGCACTGACGGTGTTTTTATCCGCGAGATACGCGACGGCAAAAATCGGACCCGGTTTGAAACAGAGTCCGTGGAAGCCGCCAACGAGGCGCTGGCGGCGATGCGTTACGTCTGCGCAAATCCCGGTAAGAGTTTTCCCGGCACGTCTGCGGAAAACTCAACGACCGGGACACCCGCCAGCGACCCGTTGGCCGGCACCAGGTGGACCGGTGAATCATCCGGCGGCGACAAGCGTTATGAATTTCAGTTTCTCCCAAACTCTGAAGTTGTTTGGTCTTTGAAGTGGAGTCGTCTGGACAATCCAACCTACAGAGGAACCTACACGCGGAATGGAAACGACATTGACATGGTGTTCGCTGACGGAAAACTCGTCGGCGCGGGGCGGGTGGCGGCTACCTTGAGTGGGGATAAGTTGGTGGGCAGTTGGAACTTCGGCCGCGATGAAGTCAGATCCGAAAACGGAATGTACAAGTTCACTGTTACCAAAGTTCAATGATTATGACGAAGCGTAAACTAATCGGGACAGCATCCATCCTGTTTTCGGCTCTATTCTTTTCAGCCTCGGTAGCGGCCCAGCCGCAGCAAAACGAGGAAGAATCATCACGCCAGATCGTCCTCGATCGCTTCAATAAGGCGCGACCGTTTTCCGAAGCGACTGGCGGCGTCAACAGCGGCGGCACGAGGAAACCGGCGATCAAAGCACCCGTCTATCGTCGCACCGGCACCGCCCGAATCCCCGGACCGCGGAAAGGCACTGCACCCACGGCAACTGAAGAAATTGGGATCACCGTTTGGCGGCTGCGGCCATCACGCGCGAATGATGAGGGCGGGAGTGTGCTGGTGTTCGACGGTTTGAAACAATCGCCGTACATCCCGGAACGAATTGAAGCCAACACGCCTCTTAATATCGGCGACCGCGTCCGCATCACAATCGAGTCACCGCGCCCGGGCTTTCTCTACATCATCGATCGCGAGCAGTACGCCGACGGCTCGCTGGGCGAACCGATGCTGATTTTCCCTACAAAGCAGACCCGCGGTGGTGACAATCGCGTCATGCCGGGAAAATTGATCGATATCCCCGCGCAGGAAGATCAATACAGCTACTTCACCGCACAGCCCGCCGGTAATCGGCGTGATCAAGTCGCCGAAGTGCTGACCGTAATTCTGACCCCGCAGCCGCTGCCATTGACCATCGGCGCTCAGCCCTTGAGCCTGTCACCGTCGCAGATTGCTGAATGGGACAAGCTTTGGGGCGGGGTCGCGGAAACGTTGGAGCTGGTTGGCGGCGCGGGCCGCACCTGGACTAATGAAGAGAAATTGGCAGGCGCGGCCAACGGACGGCAACTGACTCAATCCGGCCCGCCGCCGCAAACTGTCTATCGCGTCGCGCGCAAAGCGGGCGGGCCAATGCTGGTGACAGTGCCCCTGCGCTATGCGAAGTGAGTGGCACGCGCATCCTGCGCGTGGTCTTCACGGTCAGGACGCCCGTGCCACTTCTTCAAACCAGTTGTGTTAACCTTTTCGTCCTTTGACAGCAATCGTTTTAACTTAAAATTCAGGAGGAACTACATGTTACGAAGATTGATTAAGAGCAGAGCACTAATGCTGGCCGCCGGAATTTTTGGAGTGATCGCTTTGGCAATTACTGCCGCGCCCACGAGAAACTCCGCAGCCGAATTTACCGGCCAGGAAATTCTCAGCGTCACACGCATCGCCCACGGCGGCGCTGACTATGCGAGTCTCCAGTACGTGACCGTCAAGGCTACCGGTTTTGTGAATGCGGTCGCCTTTGGCGCGGCCGGGGCCAATCCGCTCGGCGGCATGGCCGAAGTCAAACTAGGTATCACCGATTACCAGGACAAGATGATGCGTCGCCGGCTGGAAGTTTCACCCAGCGCTACGCTTCCGGGCCGCACCTATCTCGTGTTCACCGGCTCAACCGGCGGCGGCATGATTTTTGGAAACGAGTTTCGCGTACGCGAAGCTGCGGCCTCGCGTCACTGGGGCATGATGGGCTTTGACACGCTGAATCGCGCCATCGAAGGCCAGTTGGTGACCGCGCGGCAGAGCGATCAAGGCAACGATTACGTCGTCGAAGTTAAGTTCAACGCCGACGACACGGTCCGCTATTGGATCAACAAGTCGACTTTCTTGATCGACAAGATCAGCACTCGTTACAAGAGCCAGGTGCTGATTGAAGAAGAGCGCAGTAATTATCGCCGCGCCGACTGCATGATGCTGCCGTTTCACGTCGTGACCCGTCTGCAGGGCCAGCCGCTGGCCGACCTGGATATCACCAGCTATGACCTGAAGAGCGCGGTGCCGGCAGTGACGTTTACGATGACTGCGATCCCTTAATTGTTCACCGATGTCCCGTACTCTTTGGCGATTCGTATTCCTCGCTTTCTTGCTGTTTGTGCTAAGCAGCGTCTCGATGGGCGGCCTGAATCCTCGGCCGCCCATCTTTCCCCATCAATTACGAACAATCGATTCGTGGCTGGATTACAAGTTCGACGCGGACGCCCCCATGGGTGACTCCCGGAATCCGGCGATAGTTCTGCCGCCGGGCCTTTTGACCATTCTGGGTGACGTCGCCGGGGCCAAACGAATTGGCGACACGATCTTCATTCCCGCCGCAGAACTTCAGAAAATTGCGCGCCAGCCCCTCGCTGCACTGGCGCTCGCACCACTGCTTAACCAGTCCACGAACGTGAAATCATTCGATGGCTTCTCGGCCGTTGACATGACTGGCCTGATCAAGAATCTGCCTTCCGAAATACTCGAGGCTCCCGACGACGCGGCACGAAGACTTAACGGTCAAAACCCGGACGAGTTAAGAAAGCTTCTGCGTGATGGCGACATCGTCTTTGGCGCACACGTGTTCAACTACATGACCTGGGGTAGGTTCAATCACGTGGCCATCGTGCTTGATGCCGCGCGCGGTGTAATCGCGGAATCGACCGCCCAGGTGCCTTCCGACATGCCGGGCGTGCGCGTGGTCGATTGGGACAAGTTTGTCTCGGGCTATGCGCGGGTGGGCATCGTCAGAATCAAGCCGGCCAGAGCCGAACAGTTGCCGAAAGTGGTTAGTTGGATTAGCGAACGCAAAGGCAAGCCTTACCGCTGGCCATTAATCCAGGGCCTGGAGAAGAGCGATCAAAGCCGGTTCTATTGCAGCCAACTCGTCTGGATCGCCTTCAAAGAAGTTCTGAACCTGGATCTGGATATTGATAAAGGCGTGCTCGTGTTTCCTGACGATATTTATTATTCGAAGGAATACGTGGACGTGATCGTGCCGTGAAGATCAAATCGCTCCTTCCCTAAGCGTCTGCGAATCGAGCAACAGAGGAAATGCCTTCCCAGCAATTCTTGATATGAACTGATCTTGGGACGACAATGAGTCCGGATTAGCCATGAAGAACAAATATCAAGTCGTGCCTCAGTCCACTGTCACGAAGAAACCAGCGAAAGCTGAATTGTCAGACGCCGAATTCCGTCGCCGGTTAAAGAATATTTCTGAATGGAGAAAGAAGCGCCTTGCCCAGCTTCGCACCGGCGTTGATATTAGACCTTAAGGAAACCGACGCAGTGCAGATCGAGAATATCGTTTGCTCTGAACGCATCGAAGCCAAGCTTGAATCAAAACATCATGTCACCGTCCGCGAAGCAAGACAGATTCTCTTCAGTCAACCTCGCCTTCATGAGCGCTCGGGATATGAGCGACAAAGAGCGCAAGGGCTATGGAAGAAAATAGATTGAGCAGCATTTCGAAAGCCGGCTCGGACGAAAAGATTGCCGAGTTCTGGGATACCCACGACTTCACCGACTTCGACACCGACGCGCCAGACACCGACTTCCAAATTATTAGCACCGTCAATCCAACTCGAACCTCCATTTCGAATTAACTTGCCTACGAAACGGTTTGCTGGTTCAATAAAACTGGACACCTTCTCAGAAATCTCGCATGAGGCAAACTCTTCGTTCTGCGATCTCAACTTTCGGTGCTGATGCCAAGCGAAAATTATCCAATCCGTCAGTAACCGGACAGCCGGAAGATCAGCTTAGAGCTCCTCTGGAGCGATTGATCGCCGACCTCGCCGAGCTTTGCGGCTTTCGCCAACGCGATGTTACGGCTGTGGGCGAGTCGTCCTTGAGTGAGTTAAAGACGCGACCCGACTATGCGGTTACTGTTCGCGATGCACTCGTAGGATTCATCGAGGTTAAATCTCCCGGCAAGGGCGCCGATCCACGCAAGTTCCGCGAACGTCACGACAAAGAACAATGGGCAAACCTACAAAGTGTGCCGAACCTGATCTATACAGACGGCAATCAATTTAGTCTTTGGCAAGACGGTGAACTGCGCGGCGAAATAGTTTCTCTTATTGGCGACATCGAGACCGCGGGGGGACAGCTTGAGGCACCTCACGACTTGTTAGCTCTGTTTGAGAGTTTCGTTCGCTGGCAGCCAATTCCACCGCGAGATGCGAAAGAACTAGCCAAAACGAGCGCTCGTCTCTGTCGCCTGTTGCGCAACGAAGTAACTGAGCAATTGTCCGTCGGAAGTCCAGCCCTCACAGCTCTTGCGGCGGATTGGCGGAAGCTCCTATTTCCTGATGCAACGGACGCCCAGTTTGCTGACGGTTACGCGCAAGCCGTTACGTTCGGACTTCTTATGGCGCGCGCGAGGAAAATCCGCTTGCGCTCCGACCTTCACACTGTCGCTCGTCAACTTGCGCAGACCAACACACTAATCGGAGCGGCGCTGGGAGTGTTGACTGACGATGCCCAGAATCAGGCGACGCTACGAACGTCACTTGGAACACTCGTTCGCGTTCTGGATGCTGTCGAATGGGAGACCATTAGCAAGGGGAACCCTGAGACATGGCTGTATTTCTATGAAGACTTCCTCGAAGTATATGACAACACCCTGCGCAAGAAGACCGGTTCTTACTACACGCCGCCCGAGGTCGTCAGCGCGATGGTCCGTTTGGTAGATGAGACGCTATCAAGCCGCTTTCAGCTCCATACCGGACTGGCTTCGCCAACCGTAACCGTAGCCGATCCCGCTGTCGGTACCGGCACATTCATACTCGGAGCCCTGCGAAAGATTGCGAAGACGATCGCGGACGATGAAGGAGAAGGTTCAGTATCTGCGGCAATAACCGCAGCCGTTAGCAGGGTAATAGCATTCGAGATGCAGCTTGGTCCGTTTGCGGTCGCGCAATTGCGCATTCTGGCAGAGATCGCCGATCTTACTGGGGTTACTCCTCCGCCACCACCGCGAATGTTTGTTGCCGACACGCTGAGCGATCCGTACGGCGAACCCGGATGGTTGCCTGCGATTCTCGCGCCGATTGCCGAGTCACGACATCAAGCTAACCAGATCAAACGAGAAGAGCGGATAACGGTTGTGATTGGCAATCCTCCGTACAAAGAAAAGGCCAAAGGTTTGGGCGGTTGGATCGAGTCCGGCAGCCCCAACTCCCCAGAACGCCCGCCGCTAGAAGAATGGATGCCACCCGCTGAGTGGGGCGTGGGTGCTCATGCGAAACACTTGCGCAATCTCTACGTGTATTTCTGGCGATGGGCAACATGGAAAGTATTCGATCACGATCCGAACGCGAACACGGGGATTGTCTGTTTCATTACGGTGGCTGGTTTTCTCAATGGACCCGGCTTTCAAAAGATGCGCGATTATCTGCGACGGACCGCTAATGAAATCTGGGTGATTGATTGTTCGCCGGAAGGACATCAACCGGAAGTACCCACGCGAATCTTCCAAGGTGTGCAACAGCCGGTCTGCATCGTCCTTGCATCTCGTCCGCCGAGTACGAATTCGAACGAACCAGCAACCGTCAGATTTCGCGCCCTTTCCAAAGGTCTCCGAGATGCGAAGTTCAAAGAATTAGCGAATATCCATATCGATTCGAATGGTTGGGTCGAGTGTCCTTCGGGATGGCGCGCTCCATTCCTGCCAACCTCAACCGGCGCATGGTCAACCTATCCTGCCATCGATGATCTGTTCATTTATGACGGCTCAGGCGTTATGCCCGGTCGAACGTGGATAATTGCGCCTGATTCTGAATCGCTAGAGCGAAGGTGGAGAACATTAATCAATGCACCCCATGAACAAAAGGAAGAGCTGTTCCATCCACACCTGGCTAAAGAAGGCTTCGGTGACCGGCACAGCCAACGAATAGTCGCGAAGGGTCTACCTGGTTATTCTGGCCGACCGATGGCTGTCGCGGATGACGAAGGCTTAGCGGTGGCTCCAATACGCTACGGCTTTCGTTCCTTTGACCGGCAATGGATTATCCCGGACAACAGATTGATCAATCGGCCGAATCCGGAATTGTGGGAAGTGTTTTCGGAGCGACAAGTGTATTTGACGGCGCCGAGCGATAGATCGCCGACGTCAGGGCCGGCGTTGACCTTTACTGATCTGATTCCCGATCTTCATCACTACAACGGACGAGGCGGACGCGCGTTTCCGCTCTGGCATAACAGTGACGCGACCATTACGAATTTTCAGGGGAACCTACTCGCATACTTGAGCGAGAAGTACGTTAAGGCCGTCAGCGCCGAGGATCTCTTCGCATACATCGCTGGCGTTGCAGCGCACCCCGCGTTCACGAATCGTTTCAAACCCGATCTCGTGCAGCCCGGACTGCGGATTCCGTTAACCGCCGACGCTGATCTCTTCTTCAAAGCGGCGGAGACCGGACGAACGGTGATCTGGCTTCATACTTTCGGCGAACGATTCTTTGATGCTAAACAGGGGCGGCTACCAACTGCTCCCCGACTACCGGCGAAGATTGCTCCGCGCATTCCCGCTGCGGGAGCTATTCCTCAGGCTTCTGATTCGATGCCTGACACGATTGATTATGACGAGGGCAAGCGAAGACTAATGGTTGGCACTGGCTATATCGAACACGTCTCGCGGGAGATGTGGGACTATGAAGTATCTGGCAAGCATGTACTGCGTCACTGGTTCAGTTATCGTAAGGCGAATCGTGAGCGGCCAATCATTGGGGATCGCAGACCGCCTTCTAGGTTGGGTGACATTCAACCGGAGCATTGGCTCGCGGAATACACGACGGAACTTCTCAATGTCCTGAACGTTATCGGGCGGTTGGTAGAGCTTGAGCCATTGCAGGCGGAGTTGCTTGAGGAAATATGCTCGGCTCCAATCATTTCTATTGAGGAATTGCGAGGCGCTGATGTAATCAGGTCCGCCAGCTCTCAAACGAAGAAAACGAAGTGCTCGAAATCGCCAAATCAAGCGAGCATGCTCGACCACTGAACTCCCACCCAACCCGGTCGCTACCGCTCGCGTTTCTGACCTCGATGTATTTTGAGGCTCAGTGTGGGGTACTGACCGCCTTCGCGCTACGTGCTCATTGCGGGCAAGGATGCCCGCGCACCAATCACTTCCACTCCCCGACCAACACAAACGGCGCCCAGTAAAATGGCGCGCTGTATTTCTTCCCATCGATCATCGCCACCTGCGCGGCACGCATTGAGGCTGCCGGTGAAGACGAACCCGCCAGCAGGCGTTTGTAGAAATCAGTCATCAACTCGGCCGTCGATCTGTCGGCTACGGACCAGAGGCTGACGCCAACCGTCGGCGCGCCCGCGTACATGAAGGCGCGGGTCAAACCGATCACGCCTTCGCCGCGCTTTTCCTTGCCCAAACCCGTTTCGCACGCGGACAGCATCACCAGAGGCGAGCCCAACTTCAGATTGAAAATTTCATCCGTGCGCAGGAAGCCATCGTTGCTCTTGTTGCCGACCAAAGACAGCACGACGCCGGTGAACTGTGGCCGTTCCGCGTCGAGCAAGCCGTGGGTGGCCACGTGCAGTACCCGATAGCCGCCCAGGTCGCGGCTGCGCACGTTGTCTTCGTTGGCATTCAAATCGGTCCAAACGTCAGCCTGGGCTCCGCCGCTCTTGGCTATCTTTGAGATCTCGTCGGCTTCGGTGCGCGTGCCGGAAAGACGGGCGAGACGAAGTCCACCGGATGTGGTCGGAGCGCCGGCCACGTCGTTCACGGCCGCTTCGAGTCCCAACCCGAGACCACGCGTTTCGGCCGAAGCCGTCGCCGCACCGCTTCCCTTCGCGCGGGGATCGTCGGCGCTAAACACCGGATCGGCGACCAGTAGGATATTCTTGCTGGACGCTGGACTAGAGGCACGGATTGCCGCAATCACCGACGCTGAAGGTGAATAAACAATCTCGTTCGTCTTCACCAGATAATTCAGTGATGCGTAATCAGCGCCTTCGGCGTTCTTCACCAGAGCCTCGAAAGGAACATAGTTAAGCGCGCCGTCGGCGACGACCAGGATGCGTTTGTCCGCGATGATTGCACTCGCGGGTTCGACGACCGCTTTGTAAAGCGCGTTCGAGGCGGCCACGAACGGAGCTAAATCTTCTGATGGGCCCTGGACGATTCCCAGGCCCCTCTGCTGATCGGCCGCTACGTCAATTCCCACGATGCGCCGCTGCAGCTTTGGCGGGATCAAAGCCGCGCGAAAATCCGTCGCCAACTTGTCGACGTCACTTCGTCGCGGCAGCTTGAAAAGCGAAACGCCTGAGCGCGTCACCGCGAAGACATACGAAGCATCTTTGCCGAGTCCGTATTCAAGCAGCACGGTGCCGTCGTCGAGGACTTTTTGCTGCACGTCGGCAAGCGTCAGCGGCTGGGTTGCGGTCAACGCCGCGTACTTTGGACTGGCGGAGCGAATCTGGTTTTCGATCTGATCGAACTCTGTCTGAAGTTTGTCGAGTTCCTTTTCCAGGTCGGACGGCTTGTCTTTCTGTTCAGCAGAAACGGCGATCCCGGTTAGTTGCTGAGCAATCTGCTGTTGCCGATCGAGATTGTCCTGCTTGCGCTTGAGCAAATCGGCGGGCACGCCTTCGGTAATCTGGGCATTCACTTCGCCGAGCATATCCAGCAGCGAACGGGCGCGACCGGCTTCGGTAATGCGGAAAGATTCCGCAGCGTAGTCGAGCGCTTTTCCGGAAAGCGGAGAGCTCGCGGCGCCGGCACTCAGGAGCGCCATTTCCGCAAAAGCACTCGATGCTTCGTCATAGACATCTTTGGTGGTCGCCAGAAAAGTGGTGCGTGATTCGTCGGCGCGCAGGCTGCCGGCCCGAATCGTTTCGATGGTATTCAGCGCTTCACGATAGGAGCTCAGCGCCTGGTCGCGCATCTTTGCGCCGTCCTTGTCCTGTGCGGCCTGCATCCACAGGCTGCGGCCGAGGCCTCTCTGGGCCGGCCACATCAAATCGAGCCTTTCATCCTTCTTCGCCGAACCGGCGGCGTCGGTAAACAGCTTGGCCGCGTCTTTGAATCGACCTTCACGCAACATCACATCGCCGAGACTGGTGCGCGCGGCCGCGCGAAAGCGGCGCGTCTGGCCCAGCTTGGCCACGGAGGCAAACGAACCATTGCCGGCGTCGAGCACATTCTGAAAATGTTTGCGCGCAGTTTCCAAATCGTTGTTCGCAAATGCGATTCTCCCGGTGCCCAGCTCGAACGTCATGTAAACCATCGTGACGCGGTACTCGTCGAGCTCCTTCTTTAACTCAAAAAGGCCCGCGCCGGTCGTCACCGGGGCCGAAATGCTCGGGGTGGTCCCGGAAATCGCTCCACTCATAAGCCCGCCAAGTCCGACGTGTCTGCCAACTTTTGCGGCGGTACTCTCGGGTTTCTTTACCGACATCGTGAGGTAGGCCGAAGCTGCTTCGGTTAAACGGCCCAGGCGGTAATTCGTATCACCAATCTTTGCCAGCATCAGGTTTGCGTTGAAGCCGTTGTCGGCCGCAGCCGCGCCAGCGGTCTGTGTAGCGGCCGAAGCCGTTGACGATCCGGTCAGACCGGCGGCGGTGTTGGCGCCCGCTTGATTTGCCGCATCACTTCCGCGACCCGACGCGAACGCCTGGTAGGCTTTTTGATAATGATCGAGCGCGACTTTGTATTGGCCCTGGACCAGATAGAGATCGCCGAGCGCATCTTCGGCTGCCGCAATTCCTCGTGCATTGTTGGCCTGCGTAAAATCCTTTAATGCCGACTCGAGTAAAGGCAGAGCCTGATCGGCGTGACCCTGTTTCAGGAGGACGCGGCCACGAGCCAGCGAGGTCGACGAATCGGATTGCAGCGGCAGTGGAGTGACCGACGAACCGTCGGAACTGTTCGCTCCGGTGGTTGCCGTGAAGAACAATCCCAAGGCGACTAACCCAATCAGGAGCACCGCCGGCCCAAAATATTTGTAGCAGGAATATTTTTTCATTTGACGACTCCGAAGTTAGCGAAATTGTACGAGCTTTCGCCCACCTCAATCAAAATTAATTAGCCGCGGTGCTGATATTGCTCCGCGCCGCGGCTTTTTTATTTCCTCAAACGGAGGCATAGCCTCTCAAAATTTATTTTTGCTCACAGTCAGTACCGGGAGCGATAGCGACCGGGTCAACATTATGGGTAAAGGCTCATCGGTGTGACCCGGTCGCTATCGCTCCCGGTACTGACCTCAACACTCTTGCCGCTTCATTTATGAACCAGGTCCAAAATTGTCACCAGTACCGGCGCGTTTGTGGCCGCGCTCATGCGAATCACCGAAGGTTGCGGCGCCGTCTGATCTAATCCAAGTCCGCGCGTCGTCGCGACCTGCTCTTTTTCAGTTTGCGCCTGGCCGGCCGACACCTTGCTCGTCACCACTCTGACTTCGGCCTTGGACGCGAGTTGGACCTGGGCCCAGGCCTCAACCGGAGGCTTCCAGGGGCACTTATCCTTGTTCGCCGTGCAGAAGTTAACCAGAGTCTCGCCGACGGGCACTTCCGGCAGCGGGTCGCGCGTCACCACCACATAAAGCCGTTCCGTGCCCGCGTTACCGTAGAATTGAAACCAACGCAGCCGTTCATCGGCTTCGATCGTCGAAGGAATATCAACCGGCACGTGGGCTTCGATCCAATTCTCGCCACCTTCGAGCCTCGCGTCGGGATAAATCATTTCCGGCGGGCCATCGTTCTCGGTGTGAAAAACGTAAACGTAGCCATCGACGTTCGGTTCCAGCGAGATGCGAATGCGATCCCCGTTATGAAATTCGCGCGTGGGATCGACGCGCACGGCGCGCCCGTTCATGTCGCGCATAAAGATTGTGTAACCCAGCGCAATCGCCGGCATTGGTAACCGAGCGGAGTTGGTATTCGCAAAACTGATGTTGGCGTTCGCGATCTTAGTCGTGTTGGCATTCTTCGGCGTCGCCGAAGATGTGTTCGTCTGGCGCTGCGGGGGCTTGCGCCTCCGCGTGGCCGGGGGATTCGAGTTTGTGTTCTTGGGACGCGAACTCAAAAACGCGCCGCGAACTTCTTCGTCGGATTGCTGAGCACTGGCCAAAAACACTCCGGAAGCCGCTGACAGCAACACGATCGCTAAAATGATTAGCCTCGACATTTCCTACCTTCCTCTCGTCACTACTTTACAAAGTGGCACGGGCGTCTCGCCCGTGAAATCACGCGCAAGATGCGCGTGCCACTTCCAACTGAACCTTCTGAAACTTGAAAAGCCAAATTCCCAAAATCGATTTTCATTTGTGATCAATTCTTATTTTGAAAACCACTGGTGCGCCTTCGGCAGTCGTTTGCGGGACCTTAACCGATACAAAAGGCGACGAGCCGGTTTTGATGACCTCAGTACCGAGCAGGTTCGCCTTCGATTGATTGACGAGATCCTCGAGCTCTTTTTGCTCGGATTCGGTCAACTCGTGCAACGCCGCGTCGTTAAGAAAGGCGGGGGTGGTTAACTTTGAGGAGGAGAAAATCATTGTAAATTCTTCAGTGCCGGGGTTTTTGTCAAGATTCAGCCAGCTCTCTTCCTTGCTGCTGTCCGCCGGAAAGGAAAAGTCCTCACCGCTCTTGATTTCGTTGGAACTGACCCCAAAATCCTTGTCGGGCTTATCCGTGAGAAAGGTTGTCAGCGCGTTGTTATTCCCGGGCCCCAGAATGTAAAGGTAACCGTTCTCGCTGGGCGAAAAGTGCAACTTGAACTGCTGGCCGGAAGTCAGGGTCAAGCTCTCGCCCGCCCGCACCGAATCCGCCTCTGAATTCAGTTGCAGCCAATAGCGTGCGGCTTCGTGGCCGGCCGCAACATCCGCCGCGCTGGTATTTGCCGGCGTTTCCGTTTTCGCGGTGTTCGCGTCGGACTTTTTCATCATCGTGCTCATCACGAAGAAGCCCCCGACACCAGCAATCAGGAGCAGCACCACCAGGCCCACACCTGCAATTAGCAGCGCGGAACTCTTTTTCTGCGGCGCTACGTCAGCCGCAACGGGCGTCAGCGAAACGCCAGGGGGTGGTGGCGGCTGCATCGCAATCCCGCTCGCGATGGTGGGACTGGCGGGGGCCTTCGGTTGCGCGATCACGGTCGGCATCGTCGCAGCCTGGCTGGGAATTTCCGACGCGCCCTGATCCGTCCCGGTAACCATGGTCGCCGCGGTCTGGTGAGGCGACGTCACCACTCCGCTGGAAATGCCGCCAGAGGATTCGGATGGTAGAGCCGAAAGCGAGGGCGTCGACGAAATTCCTTCCGCAGACAAAGCCGCAGTTAATTCCTGCTCCACTTCACCGGCCGTAGATTGCCGGTCATCGCGATCCTTGGCCATCGAACGAGCAATGACACGGCTGAAACTGTCCGGGACGTTCGGTGCGGCTTGATGCAACGGCTCGGGCGTAATGCTGACGTGCTGGCGCCGCAACTCGGCAAGCGTCAGGCCGTTGAAAGGACGTTTGGCGGCGATGATTTCGTAAAGGACACAGCCGAGACTGTAGATGTCCGCGCGGCCATCGATTTCGGAATTGCCGTCATGCGGCAACTCACCCCATTGCTCCGGCGACATGTAGTAAGGGGTGCCGAGCATCTGACCGGCAACGGTTAAGTTTGTGCTGCCGGTCTTTTCGGCGCCGGCGACCTCGCGCAGCTTGGCGATGCCCAGGTCGAGCAGCTTAACCATTGGTTCCCCGCCGGTTGTCGCCTTACCGATCATGATGTTTTCAGGTTTGAGATCGCGATGCACGACGCCCATGGCGTGCGCGGCGTTGAGCACACTCATGATTGGACGGAGCACGGCCACGGCTTCCGCAGGAGAAAACGTCCCGCGCTTTCGCAATTCCACATCAAGGGTGTTGCCCTCGACGTATTCCATCACGAGATAGATCGTGCCGTCGCTGGACGTGCGGAGATCGTAGACAGTGACGGCGTTGGGATGACGAAAGCGGCGAGCAGCCTGGCCTTCGCGTTGAAATCGACGCAGCCATTCGGTGTTGCTGCGCATCTCTGGCGGCAGAACTTTGATGGCTACCCGATCGCCCAGCAGGACATGACGAGCGCGATAGACCGCGCCCATGCCACCCTTGCCGAGCAAGGCTTCGATTTGATACTGACCATCGAGCGCTTTGCCGACAAGTGAGCCCGAATCCTCTTCGAGAACTTCACCGTCCTTCGGGCAAAAGCTAACGCTGTCGTCGAATTTTTCGTTACAGAGAGTGCAGTGCTTCATGCGTGGGATAGTTTACAACGAAGGTAGAGTCAGTACCATCCGCGTCAGTGGATGGGATAATCCTCAACCTGAGATTGCCCGCTGATCCTGAGCCAGGCTCCTGATCCCATTTGCTTACGCAAATGGTACTGACCTCAGCGCAAGAACGCCGGTCCAACTGCATACAACACAAAATCGGCGCAAAAGTGCGCAATCATCGCGGATTCGAGGCCGCGGCGCCAGTACAGGTAGCCGAAAGTCACCGCGGGAATGCCATTCAATATCAGCGCGATGGCGACGACCGCCGGTGTGATATGCATAACCATCGATGCTGATGGCAAGTGACCGAGACCGAATAATGTCGCCGCGATAATGTTGGCCATCCAGAAAATTTTCGCTGACAACCCGGTCTGTTGCTTCCGAAAAACTTTCGTTCCCAACCAGGCGAACAAACTGAGCAGAAACAATCTCGTCAAGATCTCTTCGTCAATGCCGCCATAAAAACCGACGATGATTCGTTTCCACAAAGCAGCTCGCCCGGCGCTTACCAGTGGCAGGCCCGGTAAATACGGAGCTGCCATCAACAGGGGCACCAGCACCACAACCCCAACCACGATCCCGGCCAAAGCGCCGAAAACCAGCGAGCCGCGCACACTTTGCCGTGGCCGCTCGCCATAGAGCCAGGCCTGAAGCAAGGGCGCACCAAGACCCACCTTGCGCGCAGCAAGAAGACCAACGCCAATCGCCACACTCAATAGAATCAGATTCTGGGCGATCCCAATTGCGATAATGATTGGAAGTGGGAGAGGAAGCGGCTGTCCGCTCTGGAATAACGGCCGAAACACCTCGAGGACCATCGGAACCGCGGCGCCCACGCCGGCGACTGCCGCAATTAACAGCAGCCAGAAGAGCCGCCAGGGGAAACTTCCTGAAGGAGATGAGCTAGCGCGGTCAATAGATTCGCTCGACATAGTCGGCCACCATTCGATCGCTGCTGAATCGCGGCACCAGGGTCTCGATCGAGCGTTTCATCATGGCAATCCAGCGTGACGGAATTCCTTCAGCGTCACGTTCGTAGAACGTTGGGATCAACTCCTCGGACATCACGCGATACATCGAATCCGCATCCAGGCGATCAATCTGGGCCATCTCGGCATCCGGCAACTCGTTCAGGCCGCCAATCGCGAAACCGTTGTCGCTCTCGTATCCTTCAATCCACCACCCGTCGAGCACCGAGAAATTCAACCCGCCGTTGATGGCAACCTTTTGCCCGCTGGTGCCGGAAGCCTCCTGCGGGCGGCGTGGCACGTTCATCCAGACATCGACGCCCTGGACCAGTTGCCGCGCGATTTCCTGATCGTAATCTTCGACGAAGGCAACGCGCTGACGGACTGACGGACTGCGCTGCCACTCGATTAACTTTTGCAGAATCAATTTCGCTCCCTGATCCTGCGGGTGCGCCTTGCCGGCGAACACAAACTGAATCGGTCTCTCGGAATCATTGATCAGTTTTTCCAGACGCTCTGGATCACTGAGCAACAAGTCCCAACGTTTGTATCCGGCCACCCTGCGCGCGAAACCAATCGTCAGGACTTCCGGATCGAACATTGTGCGCGCCGCTTCGATGTGCTCTTCGCTGTCGCCTCGAGCCAGACGCGCATCAAAACAATGGTCGCGGACAAAGGCGACCAGACGTTGTTTCAGAAGCCCATGAGCGCGCCATAGCTCTTCATCAGAAATCTTTTCGATGCCGTAAGCCCACACACCCGCGTCGCGGCATCGCCCAATCCAATCGTCGCCCACGCCCCGTTCGTACAGCCGGCGCAGAACCGGTGCGACCCACGTCGCCGGATGAACTCCGTTAGTGACCGAGGTGATGGGAACTTCTGCCAAAGCTTTGGCCGGCCACATTTTGTGCCAGAGTTCGCGCGACACTTCGCCATGCTTGACGCTGACGCCGTTGGTTGAGCGGCACATGCGCAGCGCCAGCGGAGTCAACCCAAACGACTCCTGCGAATCACCGTTAACTCGCCCCAACTTCAGGAATTCTTCGTGCGAAAGTCCCAGGGCTACCGCGGGCCAATCGCCAAATCCTTTCTTGACCAGCGAGGCTTCGAACTCGTCGTGCCCGGCAGCCACCGGCGTGTGGGTGGTGAAAACGCAGCGCTCGCGCACGCGTTTGGCTGCTTCAGCAAAGTTCACGCCCTCGGTCTCAATCATCAGCCTCGTCAGCTCCATCGTGAGAAACGCCGAGTGACCTTCGTTGAGATGAAACACTGCCGGGTCAATGCCGAGTTTTTCCAGGAGCCGCACGCCACCAATGCCCAGCATCATCTCCTGCACCAGACGCGTCTCACGGTCGCCGCCGTAGAGGTGGCCAGTCACGAGTCGATCAACCTGATCGTTCTCAGCCACGTTCGTATCCAGAAGGTAGAGCGGCACGTGTCCGACGTCTGCTCGCCAAACGCGCGCGTACACAGTGCGTCCGCGGATCGCCACGTCGATCAAGAGCGGCCGTCCTTCGGCGTCTTCGACCGGCTTTAACGCCAACTCGTCAGAATGGTTTTCGCGATAGTGCTCTTCCTGCCAATCATCGCCACGCAGGCGCTGTCGAAAATATCCAAAGCGATAGAACAAGCCGATGGCGACCAGTGGTAGGTTCAGGTCGCTCGCCGATTTCAAATGATCGCCGGCCAGAATCCCCAGGCCGCCTGAATAGAGCGGCAGAGAATTGTGAACGCCGAACTCAGCACAGAAATAAGCAATCGGATGCTGGGGCGTGATTTGCGACGAGAGTCTCAGCTTGGGCCAGGTTTGCCGATCGCTCAGGTAAGCCGTGAACCGCTCGTGCAGTGTGCGCACGCGATCAGCGAACGAGGGGTCGGCCGCCATCTGCGTCAAACGCAAATCGGAAAGTTGAGTTAAGAGCAGGCGCGGGTTCTGCTCGCATTGCTGCCAGAGATTCGCGTCGAGGTCGCGAAACACCTCTGAACCGTCGGGCGCCCAACTCCACCAGTAATTCCAGGACAAATCCTTGAGTGCTTTGAGAGTCGGCGGCAGCTCGCGGCCGCTCAAATCAGTTTCGGGGCTAATTTCGTTTTCGATGTCAGGGGTCATTGATTCCAGGGTTTAAGACAAAAGTAAGGCGGCCAACGCCGCCTGAAGAATGAGTGATTTTGCAGAAAGTTGCGGCTCCCGTCAACGGGAGTGGGTACGCACGCCGCTGGCGTGCTGAATCTAATCAGTTTAGGAGCACGCATACCGAGTTAAAAGCACGCCGGAGGCATGCGTACCGCTACTCGCTGAACTTCTGGTTCGCCAGAAACACTTCCGCATCCGGCGCTTGAAAGAATACCAGCCGCACTTCTTTCAATTGGCGGTCAGTGCCGAGAAAATCCTCGATCGTGCGCGACGAAACTTCGGCTGCCAGGTCTCGAGGATAGTGATAGACACCGGTCGAAATCGACGGAAACGCCACCGAGGTCAAGTTCTTTTCCACTGCCAGCGTCAGTGAATTGTGATAACAGTTGGCCAGTAACTCCGGCTCCTTTCCCCGATGCTCGCCGAAGATCGGCCCCACGGTGTGAATCACATAGAGTGCGGGCAGCTTGCCACCCGTGGTGATGACAGCTTCGCCGGTTGGTAAACCTTCCGGAAAACGCGTGCGGCGGATCTCGCGACACTGCTCGAGAATCTCAGGTCCCCCCGCGCGATGGATCGCGCCGTCCACACCGCCACCGCCAAGCAGCGATGAATTCGCGGCATTCACGATGGCTTCGACATCTTGTGTGGTGATGTCGCCGACGACGACGGTTACGCGGCCGTCCAGAAATGTCTTCACTTCGGAGCTCAAAACTTTCCTCTAAGCCGATGCCGGCGCGTTGAACCCCGCCGAAGGCGCGTCTCTCAGCACGTCTTTCGGTTTACGCCAGATATACAAGTACCAGTAAATGGGACAAGCAAACACGGACACCACCGCAAACAGGACAATCCAAACAATCATCATGGTCTGGTCCAAATGAGTATTCTTAACTGCGAGCACAATATAGAAAGGCATCTGGGCCGTCATAAGGAGAATAGTACCCATGTGAATGGTCATAAGGAAGAAGAATCCAATGGGAGCCAGCATTGAAACGACCGGATCTTCAACTGCTCTCGGCTCCGAAGTGCTTTCATCGATGGTGTCGACTCGAGGCCTCCCGTCAACCAACTCCTTCGCGTGCATCAGAATTTCTTCGCGGGAGGTATTGCTGGTGACAAAAACCTGGTAGCTGCAACCTTCTTTCCGGTCAGTGGCAATGATCTCTCTCGATCCGATCGATATCTTTTTGATTTCGCCGTCGCGAATTTTTTTGTCTAACTGAAGGACGTCGATCTGACCACAGCGATTTGCGGCTCGTTCCGCAGCGAATACCACTGAGATAATCACCACAAAGAAAACCACCATGTAAATAATCGGCCAGACAGTTGCCGCCAACAACAAAAGCTTGGTCGATTTCTTCCAGTTGCCGGCTTCCCAACTCCAGTTCACGATTCTTCCTCGCGCAGCTCTACATTGACCTCATCAAACATGTCCTGGCGCCGGAGAGCCTCAGCGACGCCTTTGGCCTTATGTTCGGTCAAAGGATGATTGGGATCGTCGCTGGCAATCTCAAAGATCCGCTCATCAATCATGTAGACACCGAGTGAACCGAGCGTGACGCCCGGGGTCACCTGGATATCATCCATGTTGTGAATCTTAAAGTTGCCGTGCTGCTCGACCCAGTCTTCGATGAACGGATCGCGCAAAGCATGTTCGGCTTCGCCTTCAGTTAAGTAGGCGCCTTCCACGATTAGGTAAAATTCGCGGACTTTATTTTCGGTCATTGTCGCAACAGAGTGTCGGGTGAAGCGCGGACGCATAGTCCACGTGGCCCAGTGAAGCGATGGCGAGTTTCTCGGCGGTCATGACTGTGGCCAACAGTAAGACAAATCGGCCTGTGTGACGGCCCATAATTTACCACTCGGCGCACCGCAAGGCCAGAGTTTTTGTGTCAGAACCGAGAGCGGTAGCGACCGGATCAGTACGCAACCAGACATTTCCCCCTGTCTCTTAACCCCCGTATCGCTTGATCCGGTCGCTACGGCTCTCGGTTCTGACACACAAAGACGCCGCGGGAATTTCTCGCCGCGGCGTCTGTTGCGCTTAAATCCAGTTGGAATTTACGAAACCTTATTCAACTCTCGTCTCAACCGGTCAAAGTACGAATCGAAGGTGACGAACCCGCTGGTGCCCTGGAAGAAGGCTTTACCGCCGGTATCGTGCGACACGCGATTCAACGAGCTTTGACCATAGCTGGCGGCCAGCCGGTTGTAACTCGTCAACCCGACCGTCGGAGCATAAAACGAGTAAATCGAGATGTCGCGGCGATTGGCTTCGCTGATCGTACGATCGATGTCCAGTGTATGGCCCGCCGTCGTCGCGTCGAAACCACGCGACGTGTCCAGTCCGTCAGAGATCAAAAGGACGGCTTTCTGTCCGGACCAGCTGGAATCAAACTTCTTCATCGCCTCGATCACTTCCACGTACGGATTGTACGGTGATGCCGACGTGCTGCCGATCGGGATGCGCAGCGAGTTCGCTGCCCGATTCAAATCAGTCGTAAACGGCTGTCGCACCTGCAACGTTCCGGTAGTGATATAGCCAACCATCACGCGTGAACCCGGCGGCAACGCCTGAATAAAATCTTTGGTGACGCGCAGTTCGTTGCCTACCCGAGAAATCAAATCATCCTGAATCAGAATCGCAAGATTAATCGGATTGCGCACCGACTCTCTTGTTTCATTTGTCCTGGCGTTCGCATTTGAGGTCGCGTTTAAACTCACGGCCACAAAGAGTGTTGCGATTAAGAACGCCGAAATCTTTCTAAACATATTTTGACACCTCTAACCAGCGAAAATTCGTTCACTGGTAACCCTTTCAATGATTTGTCTGGGTCGATTTTAAGATGCGCGAGGCTGCGTTTGGGTTGTGCCGTGCGCCCAGGCATGCGGCTGGCAGAGCGCGTGTCAGAAGCCCCACGCGAATCTCGACGAAGGAACGGCATCACCCAACTTTGCAAGTGGGTGAACTCTTGCCTCCGCGTCAACTTCTGAGAGAAACTGGCCCATGAACGACTAATCAGTTCTCTCTCTCTGGAAAGGTTAACAAATGAGGTATCTCAGCCTAATTGCTGTCTTACTGTGCTTCTACCCGAACCAGGCTCCCGCCCAAAATCTTACTCCCGTCGAAGAGAAGCTAACTCCTGCACAGATAACCAAACTCATCAACGAGTGCGGAGCCCGGACTACCGAAATGGCCGCGCGTGTTTACAACTATTCCTTTGTCCAAACCGAGGTCTATAAGACCTTTGATAAGAAAGGATCGGTCAAGGATGAATACACCAAAGTCTTTGAGGTTTATCCCATCACCATTAATGGCCGGGCCCGAATAATCTACGTCCAGCTAAGTGAAAATAACGTGCCTTTCAGTGCCGAGAAGATTGCCGCCGAACGTGAGCGCGCTGCCAAAGAAACGATGGACCTGGAAAAGCAGAGCCGCTCGGCAAGTCCTGGTCCGGTCTCGCCATATCGCGTCAAGTTCTGGTCCTATGGAATCAAGGCCGAGAAGCATGGAAGAATGTCGCGGACTTACTGGTATATCCGGCCAACGGATTTCCTGCTTGGTTATGATTTCTTCTCTCCCCAACGGGTGTCGATCGACGGTCGTGAGACTATTGTCTTGAGCTTCCGGCCCCATCCCGGGTACATCTATGACCCAACAAACGTACCTTACCCGGACGGTATTGAGGATTACGGCCGAGCGATGTCTCAGCTGGGCGGCCGCATCTGGATTGATGCACTCGACAAAGTAATATTACGCGTGGAAGCCAAGCCGGCGAGTGAACCTCCTGATGCGAGCTCCAGCGATCCAACCAAACCCGCAGCGGCGTTTCTCTTCGAGTTTCAGCGTCGGGCTAACGGAACATGGGTGCCCAGCAGGAGCAGCTATAACTCCCTGGGGCGCGAAAATATTTTCTGGAAGACGTCGATGACCCGAAGCGTAACCAACTCAGACTATAAGCTCTTCAAGACGACGGCGGACATGGACAAAACCGAGCCGGCCCCGCAAAAACCCCAGGGTGAGAAGTTCGATTAGCAAAACCCTGCCGTTTGAGAAACAAACGTACCCAACGAAAGCTATTCGGCAAGATCCAAACGGCGCTCAAGCCGCGCAATTCAGTCGCCGCTGCCGTCAGGCATGGTCGACAGCCTGAGATACAGTCGGGGGGCCCGTAGTCATCGACCCACGGACACCAGCGCGGACCGTTCGCCGGTTGAATTCGATGTTTCAAACACTATTTGCCGTACTGGCAAGGTAAAAATACCACGCCGATTTGCGCGCTTGCTTTCACTCTAGCGCTCGGATAAATTACCCCTAAATCCACAGTCACATCCTGTCTTTTCGTCGGCTTTAGCAAAGGATGTCTGTCGCTTTGACTCGATGCAATTCGATCTCTGAAAGGACTCATTCGTTCTTATGAAAGTCTACGCCACCGAAGCTATTCGCAACCTTGCGGTCATTGGACACGGCGACGCAGGGAAGACGCAGTTGCTTAGTTCCCTTCTCTACGTCGCAGGCGCCACACCCCGCTGGGGCAAGGTCGATGAGGGCACGACCGTCACGGATCACGACGAAGATTCCATCGCCCGCAAAATCACGCTCAACACCGCGCTCGCCCACCTCGAACACAAAGATACCAAGGTCAATCTAATCGACACTCCCGGTTACGCGGCGTTTGTTTCGCACGCCCGTCCGGCCTGCCGCGTCGCGGATTGCGGCATGGTGGTGGTCGATGGCGTAAAAGGCGTCGAGGTACAGACTGAGAAGGTTTGGAATTATGCGAATGAGTTCATGCTGCCGCGCCTGATGGTGGTCACGAAATTAGATAAAGAGCATTCGGATATCGGCATCGCGCTCGATAGCGCGCACAACGTTTTCAAAAGAGCAATCGTTCCCTTCACCCTGCCAATCGGAAAAGAGCACAACTTCAAAGGCGTGGTCGATGTCGTCCACATGAAAGCCTACGAGTTCGATGAACACGGCAAAGCTAAAGAGATTCCGATCCCGACCGAAGGCCGCGACGTCGTCGACAAGACTCGCGAGCGCATCATCGAACTGGTCGCCGAATCGGACGATGCGCTGTTGGAGAAGTATTTCGATCAAGGCACGCTGGACGACTCAGACGTGCTGCCGAATATCGGCAAGGCCATCGCCGCCAGTAAACTCTGTCCGGTGTATGCGGTTTCCACTACCAGCCTGGTGGGACTGGCAACTCTGCTCGATCACATCATCGAATTCGCGCCTGACCCCGCGCATCACGAAGCCGAACACGGCAAAGACGAAAAAGGAGAGAAGGAGTCACGGAAATATTCCACCAGCGAACCCTTCTCGTCCTATTGCTTCCGCACGATCGCCGATCCGTTCGCGGGCCGTATCAACGTCTTCAAGATCTTCAGTGGCAAAGTCGGCACGGACGCGACCGTTTACAGCTCGACGCGCAGCACCACTGAACGTCTCGGGGCGCTGCACACGATGCAGGGCAAGCAGCTCGACAAAGTTCCGGAGGCGAACGCCGGCGACATCATCGCCTGCGTCAAGTTGAAAGAAACGCAAACCGGGGACACACTTTGCGACAAAGCCCACCCAATTGTTTACGATCCGGTTGAATATCCGGAAGCGGCGATTGCCTTCGCCATCGAACCAAAGTCGCGTCAGGATGAAGAGAAGATCAGTGTCGCGATTCACAAGATCCTGGAAGAGGATCCGGCCCTCTCTTTCACCCGTGATTCACAGACGAAAGAATTTCTGCTGGCAGGCTCGGGCCAGGTGCACGTCGAAACCATCGTCGACAAACTAAAGAAGCGTTACAACGTTGAAGTGATGCTGCATCCGCCGAAGGTGCCTTACAAAGAAACCATCACGCAGCGTGCCGAGGTGCAGGGCCGTCACAAAAAACAAACCGGCGGCCGCGGCCAGTTCGGAGATTGCAAGTGCGTGTTTGAGCCTCTGCCGCGCGGCGGCGGCTTTATTTTCGAAGACAAGATCTTCGGCGGTTCAGTGCCACAACAGTTTCGGCCGGCAATTGAAAAAGGAATCATTGAAGCCGCGTCTCAGGGCGCGATCGCCGGTTACCCGCTGGTGGACTTCAAAGTCCAGCTGATCGATGGTTCGTATCACAACGTCGATTCCGATGAACACAGTTTCCGCGCCGCCGGCCGCAAGGCTTTTCGCAACGCGATGGAGAAAGTAAAGCCGACGCTGCTTGAGCCCATCATGGACGTGGAGATTACCGCGCCCCAGGAATGCAGTGGCGACATCATGGGCGATCTCAACTCGCGGCGTGGGCGGGTCCAGGGCATGGACACCTGGGGCAAGAACCAGTTGATCAAAGCCCAGGTTCCCATGTCCGAGATGCTCAACTATCAATCGACGCTGAACTCGATTACGGCCGCGCGTGGTTCGTTCCACATGCAGTTCTCGCATTACGATCCGGTCCCGGGACAGATGGCCCAGAAGATTGTGCAGCAGGCTAAGGACGAAGGACGGATTCGGGGCGAGGAAGAAGATTAGGCATATCCGCGGATTACGCAGATGAGGTCAGTACCGGGAGCGGTAGCGACCGGGTCGCCGATGGCTCCAAGCGTCGATTGCCGGGATTGTTACCCGGTCGCTATCGCTCCCGGTACTGACCTCCTGGCTGCGAACTACCCTCTCGGCAAACGGATTTCAACCACCAGCCCGCCATCGCTCGCATTGAAAGCTTTAATCTTCCCGTGGTGCAGACGCACAGCGCGGGCAGCGATCGACAATCCCAACCCGGCTCCGCCAGTCTTCCGATCCCGATCGGGCTCGACACGATAGAACGGTCGAAAGATTTCTTTGACGGCGTCTTCGGGAACGCCCTGGCCGTGATCGCGCACCTTAACCAAAGCCACGCCGGCTCCGTTGAGTGATTCGGACGAAAGTGAAACTTCGACGGCTGATCCTTCGCCTGTGTGCCGAACGGCATTACGCACGACGTTTTCGATCGCCCTGCGAATCATTTCGGGCGCACCCTTAATTGAGGTGGATTCGTTGCTGATGACCTGCACAGAGCGATTACGGTCGCGCGCCTCAAAGTCGGCATCATCGGCGATGTCGCGCACCAGCGCACTCAGATCAATCTTCGCATTCTCCAGCGCGTGAATTCCGCTTTCTAATTGTGTCAGGGTCAGCAGTTGACCAATCATTTCGTTGAGGCGCTCGCCTTCGCGCTCAATCCGATCGAGCGCACTGCTTGCCTCCGGCCCGGCTTTTCGTCGCGCCAGGCCCAGCGCCACCCCCTGGCGCGCCAGCGGCGAACGAAGTTCGTGCGAGATGTCTCCCAGCAGACGTCTCTGAGCTCCGACCAGTGACTCTATGCGGCTGGCCATCAAGTTAAAGTCACGGCCCAGATCACCGATCTCGTCACGCCGTTTGAGCAGCTTACTGTCGACCCGCGCCGTCAGTTTTCCTTCTGACAATTCCTGCGCTACGCCGCGAAGCTGTTCCATCGGAGTCGAGAGATACTTCGCCAGCCAATAGCAGAACAGACCGCCCACCAGCAAAATCGGCAGCAGGTTGCGTGTAATCGCGATTAGAGTAAACCGAAAGCCGAGCCTGGAGATTCCGAACCTCCCACGACGAAAGGCTGGATCCTCAGCCACCAAGACGTAAACGGCGCCGCGCGGCGATCTGGCGGCAACGGCGTTCAGTGGAACACTGCGAGTGAGGTCGTTAACCAAACCCTGCTTCGTTCTGGCGCGCTGCACGAGCTCCGCCGTTCCCGCGGGCAACGATTCTCCCGAAACTTCCGCACCGTTCTCGTCGATCAGAAAAGCATGGATTCCGGAAAGCTTTTCAATTCGATCGAAATACGCATCGACCGCGCCGCGGCCATCACGCTCGATCATGTCGGCAGCTGTCTGCGAATAGACTCCCAATGCCTGCACCAGATGTGGCGGCGCAATGTCGCGTGCTTCGCGTTCAGCGATCACACCGACAGCGAAAGAAGCCACGGCGGCCGCGATCATGGTGAGCCCAAACCACAAGAGAATTCTGAGAAAGAGACTTCGCATAATGCTTAACAAGCGAGCACGATCATTGGAGTGCGGCGACTAGTCGCCGCTTTCGAAAGCGCTGACCAGTCAGCGCACTCCAAATTCATTCTTCCGGCGCATAGATGTAACCAATTCCGCGAATCGTTTTGATTCGCTCCACACCTTTGACCTCGTGGCCGATCTTTTTCCGCAGATTACTCACGTGCGTATCGATGCTGCGATCAAAAGGAGAAAGCTCCCGGTGCAATACATCCTTAACCAACTCTTCGCGCGTGATCACCCGGCCCGGCGCCAGCAAAAACCTTTCCAGCAGAGAATATTCCACGACCGTCAACTCGATCGCCTGTGAATTGCGGCGAACTATTCGGGTGCGATTGTCCATTTCGATGTCGCCGTTCAGAATGACCTCGGGTTTTGACTTATCACCCTGAGGCTGCGCCCTTCGCAGCACGGCGTTGATTCGCGCCACCAGTTCAAGCGGATTGAATGGCTTTGGGAGATAGTCGTCCGCGCCGAGTTGCAGTCCGACGATGCGATTCATGTCGTCTCCACGCGCCGTCAACATCACAATCGGCACAAGCGAAGAGGCCCGCACCTGTCGCAGCACTTCAAAGCCGTTCAGGCCCGGCAACATATAATCGAGAACGACCAGTGCGTGTTCTCCCGACAGCGCGCGGTTTACGCCGGCGTTGCCGTCGTTAGTTGCTTCCACCTGGTAACCGTCGGGTTCAAGGTACTCGGCCACCAACTCGCAAAGCTCCACGTCGTCATCGATCACCAGGATTTTTTGCAACAGCACCGTCTCTCCTTAACCCAGCTATCTTAGATGCGCTCAATCGTTGCGAAAAGCCGGAATCTCCACCAAGCAAGCAACTTTGCATTTATTTGCACACGCTTCACTAAGTCTTCACATTTCACGTCATACGTTCAGCGTCAAAGCCTTGACTAACAAACGAACAGATTGAAGCGATGCTCGCGGTCAATCAAATGAATCAAATCAAGATTTGAAACGAGGATAATCAGGATGAAATCAAGTTGGAAAAAATTTGGCGTTAGCAGCGCCGTGACCGGCGCCTTGCTCGTTGCGGCCTCAGTTGTGTTTTCGCAAGGCCCGCCAAGAGGTGGTCGTGGCGGGCAGGGACCGGGGGACGGCCTGGGCCCGCTCGGACGAGACCTCAATCTGAGCGACGAACAAAAGACGCAGATTAGGAAAATTCAGGACAGCTTTCGCGAAGCCGATCAGGCTCTGTTTGATCAAATGAAGACGCTGCGCGAAAACGATCCGAATCCGATGAGCGATTCATTCGATGAAGCCAGGGTCCGCGCCGCTGCGGAAGCGAAAGCAAAAATCCAAATCGAGCTCGAAGTTTCCCGCGCCAAAATGATGTCACAAGTTGCTGCGGTGCTGACGGCCGAGCAGAAGGCGCAATTGGCGGCGAAACGAAAACAGTTCGATCGTCAGGGTCCACCTCCGGATCGTCCATAATCTGGCTAAATCTCAGTTTCAAAGGGGGAGGTGCGTGGGGAGTAACCTCTCTCTTTGAAGCGGGCCGGCCCTGGACCCAGGACGCAGCGACGTAGAGGCACTCGTTGTTCCTGACCCGGGGCCGGTACCTTTTTGGGTTCAATTCACCAAGCCCACCTCTTCACAAAACTTCACACGCGATTAACTGACTCTTTGCGTCACGAATTACGCGAGGAGCGTCATAGCAATGTTCGGCAAATCATCGTTCATAACGCTGAACTTCATTTAACAAGTACCGGTACTTGTTTAGGTACGAACGCCTCCGGCGTGCTGGGCAAAATCAATCATCGTTGCCTGATGGCCCGCCGGAGGCGCGCGCGCAGCCGCATCGTCAATGCCACGCCGATTCCTGATCGCACGTTGAACAGTTTTCGATTTTCAACCGGCATCGTGATCAAGTGATCGGTGACACCCGTGTTTTTCGCTGGTCAATTCACGGGCGGGATGCTCGGGTACTTCATAAGGAGACGAAATGAATATACGAAGATCCTTTCTGTTGGCTGTGGCGGTCGTCCTGTTGACAGCTGATCAACTCGTTGAATTAGACGATCAGACGTCGATTGTGGCGTTCAGCGGCGGCTTGAACGAAACCCGACTTAGGGAACTTTCCATGCGTCAGGCGATGGTGATGGCTGAGATCAACGCCACGATCGCCCGGGCGAAGGCGAACTTCTACAAAGTTCTGACGCCGGAGCAACGCGCAGTGGTTCTGGCGCAATACAAATCTGAACAGAGTCTGGGGGCTCTCAGCAACGTCGGGCCTTAAACGATGGTGAAATTATCGCTGAGCTTTTCACGGCGATTGTCATACAAACGGCTTCGCCTTGACGACTAATTCCACAAATAGGTAGGGCGCGGTGCTCGTAATCTATCGCAATACTTCGGTCATCAAGGAGAACGAACGTGAAACTTCATCTGAAAAAGATCAGCGTGGGCGGCGTTGGTGCGGCGATTTTGCTGGCCGCTGCGGCCGTTGTGTTTTCGCAGCAGCCACAGGGTCCGCCGCCGGGACCGCCGCCTGGTGGTTTTCGTATGGGACCGGGCGGGCCGGGAGGCCCTCCGCCTGATGGTTTTGGATTTCGCGGCCCGGGTGGGCCCGGACCACGCGAAGGATTCGGACCTGGAGGACCGGGACGGCCTGGCGGCCCACCACCTCAAGGCTTTGGTCCCTTCGGACCGTTCGGCCGGGAACTGAACCTGACCGATGACCAGCGGACCGCGATGCAAAAGATTGGTGAGAGTTTTCGGGAGAGTGACCGGGCGCTGCTCGATCAAATGCGAACGTTGCACGAAAACCAGCGCGAGTTGATGAACGGCGAATTCAATGAAGCCGCCATCCGGGCCGCCGCCGAAGCGCGTGCGAAAGTTCAGGTCGAACTGGAAATCTCGCACGCCAGGATGATGTCGCAGATGGTTGGCTTGCTAACGAGCGAACAGAAAGCCCAGCTCGCAGCCAGACGGCAGGAGATGCAGCGGATCGGCCCATCGATGCCGCCCCAACCACCGCAATAACTTTAATCACATTCATTGGAGGTTAGAGGCAGCCTCCGGTGATCGGCTCAACGAACAGGCACACGGTCCCGAAAGACGTGGCCTTTCGTTGAGCCGGTTTTTTTTAGTGTTAGAAGCCCGAGCGTGAGGGAGGGCAACTCTCAATCGCTCTGACCATGAACTAACCGGGCCCTCCCTCACGGTCGGGCTTCTGACACGCGGAAAATGATTGATCGCGAAGCCTTTAACTGCCAATCACATCCCCATCTTTTGTAACCAAATCCAAATTCACCTCGTCTTTAACTTCTGGGACGTTTCGGCAACGATAATCTAAGGAAAAACTCAGTAATGATACGTGTGATTTTGATTCTGACCCTGCTGTTAAGCGCCGCAGTGGCCATGGGTCAGCAGGGTAAAGCGAACCTGAAGGGACAAGTAAGCGACGAATTTGGCGGCGTGATCGTCGGCGCGACCGTGTTAGTCACGGATGCGAAAGGTGCCGCCAAAACCGCAACCACAAATGGCGACGGTAACTATTCGATAGCGGGCCTCACACCAGGAAAATATTCGTTGCAGGTAACCGCAGCGGGATTCGCGTCTTATGAGAACACCGAAGTTCAATTGACTGGAGCCAAAACTGAACCGCTTAACGTCATTCTGAAAGTCACCATCGAGCAACAGAAGGTAACCGTCTCCGCCGATAATGCAGGCGTCAGCACAGACCCGGAAAATAACGTCGGAGCAATCGTACTGAAAGGTACCGACCTCGAAGCGTTACCCGACGACCCTGACGATCTCGTCGCCGCGCTCCAGGCATTGGCCGGGCCGGCCGCGGGCCCGAATGGCGGACAGATTTACATCGACGGTTTCAGCGGGGGACGAATGCCGCCGCTCTCTTCAATTCGTGAAGTACGAATCAACTCAAATCCCTTTTCGGCTGAATACGATCGCCCGGGATCGGGCAGGATTGAGATTCTAACCAAGCCGGGAACCGATCGATACCGCGGCCAGGTCGCCTTCAACTTCAATAATCAAGCTCTGAATTCTCGCAATCCATTTGCTCCGACGCGCGCCCCGTACATGTCGCGCAATTTCAGCGGCAACTTCAGCGGGCCAATCACGAAGAAAAAGGCCTCGTTCTTTGTCGATGTTGAAAAGCGCGACACTGATGATCGAGCAGTCATCAACGCCACCGTGCTGGATCCGAGTTTTGACATTGTCCCGTTCGCGGCGACGGTGCCCATACCCCGAAGGAGTTGGAGCATAAGTCCGCGCCTCGACTATCAGATCAATGCCAACAACACTTTGGTTGCGCGATACGAATACGAGAAGTCACAAAACCTGACAATTCCAGGCTTGCCTTATTCGCTGCCCTCGCGTGTTTACAAAACTTTCACGACTCAACAAACTGCCCGTTTGACAGAAACCGCTGTTCTCAACAAGACGACCGTCAACGAGACTCGTTTTCAATTTAATCACCAGAAGACCGGCGACACCGCCAACAATACAATTCCGACCGAAAACGTTCAGGAAGCCTTCACCGGAGGCGGATCGCAGATCGGTTTAACGTCGAACGAGCAGAACCGGTTTGAACTGACGAACATCACCTCAATGATGATGGGAAACCATACCGTCAAGTTCGGAGCCCGAGCGCGCACGGTTAGCATTACCAGTTTCTCACCGCAAAATTTCGGCGGCACCTGGACTTTCTCAGGCACGCGCAATCTGGCTAACCCCGAAGGCTTGACCAGTATTCAGGCCTATCAAATAACTCAGCAGGGTTTGAAACAGGGACTCACTGGCGAGCAAGTCCGCCTCCTGGGCGGCGGCGCGACTCAGTTCTCGATTACCGCGGGCAATCCGGAAGCCACGGTTAAGCAATTTGATTTTGGCGGTTTTGCACAGGACGATTGGAAATTCCGGCCCAATCTTACGATTAGCGCTGGTCTGCGTTATGAGAATCAAAGCAACATCGACAGCAACCTGAACTTCGCCCCTCGAATTGGAATTGCCTGGGCTCCCGGGTCACAACCGTATAAGACCACAATTCGGGCCGGTTTCGGATTCTTTTATGATCGAGTAGGCGAGAACCTGACGCTCAACACGATTCGTTTTGATGGTCTCAACCAACAGCAGTACACGGTAACGAATCTCGCAGTTTTGAATACCTATCCGAACGTACCATCGCTCGCCGCTTTGGAAGCTTTTAAGACTCCGGTTTCGATCTATTCAATGGCCGATGATATCCAGGCGCCATATTCGGTCCAGTCAATTGTCAGCGTTGAGCACGCGCTGCCGCGTAACCTCAGAACCAGTGTAACTTTCAGCCATACGCGGACGCTCCACATGTTGCGGGCTCGGGCAATCAATGCGCCGTTGCCCGGAACTTTCATTCCCAATGTGCCAGGCAGTGGTGTGTATCCGCTGGGCGTCAACCGGTATTTTGAATACGACTCAACCGGAGTCTTCGATCAGAATATGCTGATTGTAACGTTGGCGGGAACCATCAATCGCAACGTCACCTTCAACGCTAACTACTCTTATGGCAAGGCAAACAGCGACACAGACGGGGCCGGAACCTTTGCATCGAATCCGTATGATTTCTCAAACGAGTATGGCCGGACCTCCAACGATGTTCGGCATCGCTTTACTCTGTTCGGTAATTTCAGAGCACCGTGGGGACTCAGCTTTGTCCCAACGTTAACCGTTTCCTCCGGCCAGCCATTCAACATCACCATTGGGAGAGATTTGAACGGCGACGTGCTGTTCACAGATCGTCCGGCACTCGCAACTGATTTGACTAAGCCGGGCGTCATAGTTACAAAATTCGGCGCCTTCGATATGAATCCTGCCAATGGCGCCGTGATCATTCCGCGTAACTACGGCGAGGGCCCGGGAGCAATCATTTCGAATCTTCGCATTAGCAAAACCTTTGGTTTTGGCAGCGAGCGGCAATCCGCGGCCCAAAACCGCCGTCAGCAGAATGGCCAGGGTGGCGCCGAGGGACAGCGTGGAGCTGATGGAGGTCGCGGAGGCTTCGGCGCCGCCGCAGCCAGAGGTGGCGGTGGTGGCGGCCGTGGCGGTGGTCGCGGCGGTGGTGGTGGTGGCGGTGGCCGCGGCGGTGGTGGCGGCTTTGGCGGCGGCGAGCCCGGCAAACGCTACAATTTGACCGTTAGCTTCAACTTCCAAAACGTTCTGAATCACGCAAATCTGGGCCGCCCGGTGGGTAACCTGAGTTCCTCGATTTTTGGCCAATCCAATAGTAGTGCCGGAGGATTTGGCGGTTTCGGCGGACGAGGCGGCGGTGGGTCGGCGCCCTTTAATCGCCTGATTGAGGCCCAAATTCGCTTTACTTTCTAGTGCGCAAATAAACCGATTGACCTGAAACCCTCCGATTTGCGAGAATCGGGCAGGCTCGGGGTTGCAGCGCCACCGAACCTACTGCCAGACGAGTTAATCGTCCCCTCGCTCGTACGACCTCAAAGTCGTAGAATTACCCCAAAAGTTTCGACGGTCGAAACAACATCAGTTAGACTTCTAATTTTACAGATCACGGACATGGCCGTGCTCCAGAGCCCCAATTCCTGGAGTGGAGAAAAACATGGAGCATTCCTCTTCATACCCACCAAACTCTGACCCCGACCAGAAGCGTAATCTATCAGGAAAGAACGGCAACGCTGAATCAAAGGATCCAGCCAATCAGCGCATGATCGCAGATCGACTGCTGGCGGCCCTGGCCAATGGCAATTTGGATCACCTGGCGCAAGCGCGTGAGGCTTTTCTGAAGGAAGCCCCTGCCCCAAAGAAAGAACCTGCCCCGGTAAAATCAAAACCAGTAAAAGAACGCGTGGTCGAAACCAGGAAAGAGGTTGTCCGCGAAGCCGCGCCGGATCTCGCATCATTGCTCGATCGTCGAGTCACACCGCGAAGTCCTGGGCATTCCTTCGCTCCGGTTGATGAACTCCGGAGGGAAGAGGAAGACCTAAAACGAGCGGAAGCCGAGCTTGAACGCCGACGGGTTGAAGTTGAAGCTGCCCGAAAAAGAGCCGAAGAGGAGGCGAAACGACGCGTCTTTGAAGAGTCGCGTCGTCAATTGGAACTTGAGGCGCAACTGCGTGCCGAAGAAGAAGAACACCAACTGGCAGACCTTCAGTCCCTCCGGGATCGTGCGCGGGAATCCGCACGCCGTCGCGCTCGTGAAGCCGAAGAACTCAGGGCCTCGTTGGATCTGCTTCGTAACGACGAACACGATTTACGAAAGCAGATTGCCGACACGGAAAACGAAATTCATGAACAGCAACAGGTCTGCCATCAGTTTGAGGTGGAAGCGCACCAGCGTTCAGAACGATCGCAATGGCTGTTGGCAGAAATCGAAAGCCTGAACAAGGCCGAGCAGGTACAGCTAAAACTAATCGAGCAAACCGAAGCCCGGATTCTCAGCCAACTTGAGGCGCGTCATCGAGCTGAGACAGAAGCAAAACAGCACGGCGAAACCGAACAGCAACTCAAACAGGAAGTTGAGGTACTGACCAAGGCTGAAAGCGACGCCCTCGCTCGCGTGAAAGAGGCAGAAGCGCGCGTTCAAGCGCTTAGCGAAGCAGTGCGAACCGCACAGCGTGCGCTGCAGCAGAAGTCTGAAAACATATCGGAACTAAAATCCCAAATCGCCACGGCAGAAAGAGATGGCGAGGTGGCCGCTGAGAAAATCAGCCAGGCTACTGCCTGGGTTACGGAACTGAATCGAACGCGCGATCAGCTGGCCCAGCAGACTTCCGCTCTGGTCGCAGACCAACAACGAATTAATAGCGGCATTGAAATGCTTCAGGCTGAGGAAGTCGCGCACCGGCAACGCCTCGAGGAGTTGAAGGTTCAACTCCAGATGCAAGGCGAAACGCGGGATATCGCGGCTGCCGGCGTATCCGAATTAGCCGGCAAGCTGGAACAAATCGAGGCTTCGATTAAGACTCTGCACGCGGAAGAACAGCAACTGCGCGCGCGCATCGCTGAAATCGAAGAAGCCTCACGGATTGCGGAACAGGACCACCTGAGAGCAAAGGTCGAGGCTGAGCTGCGCGCCCAGCACGAGGAGCAGCGTCAAAGTGAGCTGACTGTGCTGCGAACCGAATTGCAGGCTGCGGACCAACAGCGAGTTAAGAGGCTCGCCGCCGTCGAAGCCGAGACAGAGGCCCTGCGGACCGGGGAGGCCGAACAGATAGCCCGCATTTCGGAAGCTGAAAGCGCGCTCAACGTTCAGCAGGAAACCAGGCGGGCGGCTGAAGCCAAGCTGCAAACTCTGGTCGAGAGGCAGAGGCTCCTGGCAGCCGAACTCGAGCAACTCGCGTCGTCGACCGCAGCGTCGGCCAAACAACTCGCAGAAACCGAAGCCGATATTCGCGCGAAAGAAGATCTTCGGCAACAAACCTACGAACACATTCAGGAACTCATCGGCAAAAAAGATTCGTGCGTGGCTCAACTAGAGTCGCTCCGATCGCAGGAAGAGGACCACGTCAAGCGAGCTGCCGAAGCCGAAGCACGTCTGGCCGAGCAGCAAAAAGTTAATCAAAAGCTGGAAGCGGAATTCCAGGCGCACGTACGCACGGAAGCGCAACGGCATGCCGAGTTTGAATCCCAACGCTCGCAAGCTGAAGCTGAATTGGAGAGACTTGCAGGCGCAGCGCAGCAGATCAGCGCCCAAGTCGAAGAAATCCATCTCGCCCAACAGGAAAAAGCTAAGCAAATCGAAGAGGCGCGCGCCGCTCTGAAATTGCAGGAAGAGGCTCATCTACGCGCCGAGGCCGAGGCGGTTCAGTTTGCCGGAGAACAGGAAGAGAGACTCGCCGAGCTGAGAGAAGCCGGGAAGCGACTCGGGGCCGAAGCTCAGCAGCGGCACCTGACTGAAGAAGCGATTAAAGCCCAAATCGAAGACGCCCGGGCCCAACTCGCTAACGCCGAAACTACACTGAATGAGCAGCGGGCTAAAGTCGATGAGCTTACCGGCAAAGAGCAGTCCGTTAAGGTTGAGACTGAGTCGCTGCGTCAGTCTGAGCAGGACCTGCTGAAACGGATCGTTGAAGTCGAAGCTCTCTTTGTCGAGCAGCGCAAGACACAGCAGCTGACGCTCGCCCAGGCTAAGCAGCAACAGGAAAAAGAAGACAAACTAAAAGAAGAACTCGAAGCACTGAACCGGGTTAAGCAGGAGACGCTGGCGCGCATCGAGGCTATAAAGGAACAGATTCCGCGACTGGAAGAGACCCGCCGTCTGGCTCAAGAAGACTTCCATGTTCGGGCCGAGCAGGAACAACAATTGCAACTCACGATTGGCGTCCTTCGTGAGCAGGAAGATGAGCAGGTTAGACGAATTGAGGACCTTCAGGCACACCTCGCGGCCCAGGTGAAAGCTTGCTACACGGCTGAAGCCGAAGCACAGGGACACGCCGAACGGGCTGAGCAGGTAGATCTCGAATACGACAATATCCTTAAAAACAAAGAGGACTACGTTAAGCGCGTCGAACAGGCTGAGAGTCGTCTGCGCGCGCTGGAAGAAAGTCGTCACGGCAGCCAGATTAGTACTCAGCGCCGTTCCGAAAAAGAGCAGCAACTCAATGCCGAGATTGAAGCGCTAAGGAAGGCCGAAGAAGAACAGATCCGGCGAGTTGAAGCAGCCGCAATACGTTTACGCGAACAGCAGAAGGCGCGTCAAATGGCCAAAGCCCGCGTCAAAGAACTCGCTGAAGAGGAACAACGCGTAATTGACGAAGTTGAAGCGCTGCGCAAATCCGAAGTCGAGCACCTGAATCGGATTAAGGAAACTGAAGCTCGGCTGCCGGCTCATCAGGAAGCGCTGCGACAGGCTGCAGCCCAGGCCCAGCGGCAAGCTGACGAAGAAATTCAGAGACTCAGCCAGCTCGAAGCCGTTTACGAAAAGGCCCGGGCCGAGGCGGCAGCACGTTCGTCGCACGAACGGGAAGTCTTCAGCCAGCTTGGAGCTATCCAAAGCCCGTTGCTGAGAACGGCCGAAGAAGATCATTCCCAGGAAGTCGGCGACGCCGAAACGCGTTTGCGCGAGCAGCAAGAGGCCCGTCAAATGGCCAGGGCCCGCGTCCAGAAACTGGCGGAAGAGGAACAACGTGTAGTTGCGGAACTCGATGCGCTGCGCAAATCCGAAGCAGAGTACTTGAGTCGAATTAAGGAGGCTGAAGCTCGGCTGCCGGTCCATCAGGAAGCGCTGCGCCAGGCCGAGGAGCAGGCTCAGCAAACAGCTGAGGAGGCAGTCCAAAAGCTCGGCCAACTCGAAGCCATTGATGAAAAGGCGCCGGCCGAGTCCGAGCGCGCAGTACCCGAACTGAGTTTCAACGACGAGCTGGAATCAATTCAGGGCTCTTCGTCAGTGACGGACAACTTCGAAGTCATCCTCGACCCGGAAGTCGAAACGCTGGAGTTGGCGATCGAAGAGAATGTTAACTCGATAACGCCGTACGAAGAATCAACGGAAGAGCCGTGGTTGACTATCGATTTCGATTCAAAGAAATCAGTTGCCGGGAATGAACGCGAGATCGTCGCGGTCGAGACAGCGGCCGACTTGCTCAGTCTCGAAAACATCGTCGCGGAGCCCGCTAAACCGATCTCGGTTGGCGACACGGTTGCGGACGACGTCATCCCGGCGGACATCTCCGAGCGTTTGCAAAGCGCCGACTCTTCTCAGCGCGCGGCGGCGCTGGTTGATTTAGCCGAGGCCGGCGGAGATGAATCGTTTACTTTGATTACCAAATCGTTTGATGATCCCAGCGTGGAAGTCCGCAATGCAGCCGCGCGTGCACTCTATAGCCTGCAACCTGATCTGGCCGCTTCGTTCACGCGGGCTCTGCGTGAGGCTTCGGCCGAGCGGCGGCGCAAGATTGGCGCAGCGATCGCCGCTTCGGGCCTGGCCGCCAACGCAATTAACAGCCTGACCGGCGAAGGCCGCGATCGAACCTACAGCGCTTTTTCAATCCTGTTTCTGATGGCCAAAGCCGGAGAAGTCCAGCCGTTGATGCAAGCCGTTGCCAAGCACCCAAATGTCGAAGTTCGATTAACCTCGGTGAAATTGCTCTCGCTCAGCAATCAGCATCAGATCCTCCCTGGACTGCGCACGTTAGCGTCGCGAGATGCGCTGCCCGCTGAAGTTCACACCGCTGTGATGGAAGCTATCTACCAGTTGAGTAATCAATCGCGGGAAGTTGCGTAGCGGGAATGGAGTTGTTCCGGCAAATGAGGGTCGCGGCATTTTCTCATTTACGCTGATTTACCCACAGATTAAGCAGATTTCACAGATTAGAAGAAGACGGAATTCAATCCGCGTAATCTGCGGATGGCGCTCTGCGGCGCTATTTCGCTTCGATCAGACCGGGTTACTCTCGATAAGACGAATCGATGCGATCAAGCTTACGCAGCAGTCCGGGCCAGATCAGCGCTGAACCCTGACCAACCGTAACCGCGCTCAGCTGTTTCGCCGTGAGATTGATGATGGGATCAGAAACCGGATGGAGTTCGCCGCCACCCGACTGAGCGAGAATCTGAATCTTGCAGGCGCGCTCGAGTATGTACATCCCGAGAAAAGCTTCAGCGGCGCTCTTCCCTATCGTCAGCAGTCCGTGGTTTCGCAAAATCAGGTATTGTTTGTCGCCGAGGTCTGCCGCCAACCGCGGCTTTTCTTCTTCATTCAACGCGAGCCCCTCGTAATCGTGATACGCGAGTGAAGCCAGAGGAAACATCGCCTGCTGGGAAATCGGCAGCAATCCATCCTTCTGGGCCGAAACCGCAATGCCGTAATCGGTGTGCAGGTGCATCACGCACAGAGCGTCCTCGCGCGCTTCATGTACGGCACTGTGAATCGTGAAGCCGGCAGGGTTGATGAAGTAGGACGAGTCCAGAACCTTGTTGCCGGACAGATCGATTTTAACGAGGCTCGAAGCTGTGACTTCTTCAAACATCATCCCATACGGGTTGAGGAGGAAATGATGATCGGCGCCGGGCACCCGCGCCGAGATGTGCGTGAAGATCAAATCATCCCAACCGTAGAGCGCCACCAAACGATAGGCGGCAGCGAGATCGACACGCGTCTGCCATTCAACGTCTGAAACTTGTTCTCGGATGGTTAGCGATGTAGCAGGAGCACTCATAAGGTACCAATCGCTTCGTTGCAGCCAGGCCCAGGTTTGCCAGCGCCGTCAGGCGCGAAACCAGACACGCGACCCATTCTTACTTGAACTCAAACGACTTCAAATAATCCGAATAGGCCTGGTCCCAGTGGGTAATCGTCTTCGAGGGCCCGGCCAGTTTGACGAAGTAATTCCCTTTCGGCGTCTCGATTACTGCCGCTCGCAAACGGTAATTCTCATCGTTATGAAACGATCCGCTGCCGGGCGCCATCTCGGCGGTATAGGTTCCGGTCACATCAACCGTAGTCACCTTCAACCCATTAACGGTCATCGTTTCGGTTTTCGCTTTGTCTTTTGACGAGCTGCCGTCGGGCTGCTGCATCTGACCGATCCACCGATCGATGTTGGCCTGCGCGGTGCCGCCCTGACTCGCTCCAAAGTAATAGAGCACCAGACTGCCGTCGTCCTTGTCGCCTTCAATCCTGGGCAGTTTGTATTGCGCCACGCGCATTGACGAAGAAGGCTTCTCGGTCACCCAACCTTCCGGGGCCCTGGAACGCAACTCGCCGCTCGTATTCGTTTGCGCAGAGTTGGCTTGCGGACCGATGGTCGAGGTGGATCCTTTTCCCTGGCAGGCAAAGCAGGCGATTGCAGCAATCAGAGGGATTGCCGCCAACATAACTTTTGTTTTCATTAGTGCAGAGTCTCCGCGGAGACTCTACACCGTGCGGTTTGGATTCGGCAACGTCACGGGGGCCAGATGATTTCCTGGTTCGTAGTTCGCTGTGCCTCCGTGAATTCTTTGTGTCTCTGTGGTGAATTTGTTTGAGAACATTTCACCACAGAGACACGGAGCAGGCACAGAGACGCAGAGAAGAATCACAGCTGAACGCTACTCACCGCTGCCGTGCGCAGCTTTCGCGCGTTGCTGCATTTCTTCGACGGACACATCTTCTTTGTGCGTAGCTACATGCCAGACATGGCCGAAAGGATCAAGGACCGTGCCCATGCGATCGCCATAAAATTTGTCCGTCACCGCATCCTTGACGGTGGCGCCGGCGCCGACCGCCTGATTGAAAGTGGCGTCCACGTCTTCGACGTAGATCATAATACTTCCCGCTGAACCGCCGAGTGTCAGCGGTCCTTTGTACCCCATATCCGGGTGTTCATCTGCCAACATGATCGGCGAATCGCCAATCTTTATTTCCGCGTGACCAATCTTTCCTCCCGGAGCAGGAAAGCGAAGCAATTCTGTTGCGCCAAAAGCCTTTTTGTAGAATTCGATCGCTTCGGTCGCACCTCTAATGATCAGGTAAGGTGTAACTGAGTGATAGCCTTCGGGAATTGGTTTAACTGACATAATCTTTTCTCCTGTTTTTCAGTTTGACTTCAGTGTGAGTGTCAGAAGGCCGGACGTCAGGGAGGGCAACTTGTTGCTAACCAAGCCCTCGCTCACGCTCGGTCTTCTGACACGGTCCGACTCACTTCCCCGTGAACAGTGTCTTCTCATCGACAAAGCATAGACCGTTGCCCCAGGGATCTTCGACATAGAACGAGAGTTCGCCCCACGGCCGCTTCACAATCTCGCCGGCCTCCTGATCGTGATACCGATCCTGCGCCAGACAGTTCAGGGCCTTCGCGCGTTCATAAACTTCTTCGAGATTGTTGACCGCGAAATAGATGTAATCCGGAGTCGGTTGCGGTTTTTCGCCGCCTTTCGCAACGTCAACCAGGGCCAGAATCATGCCGCCACAATCGAAGTAATGACGCGATCCGCGCGGGATCGGGATACCCGGATCGGCAAGCAGTTTCGTGTAGAAGGCTGCCGCTTGTTCGAGATCCGCTACCTGTAGAGCTATGCGAAACATTTTTGGAGCGCCCATAAGTTTCCTCTCGCTTTCTGTTGATTGTGCTTCTGCCATCTTCACCTGCGAAGCGATATACCAGACGTTATCGAACGGATCCGTGATCGAGCCGACGCGCGCGCCATACGGTTGCAGCTTCGGCGCATCTTTGGCCACGGCACCTTCTGCTTTCGTCGCGCGTTCATACCAGGCATCGACATCATCGACATACATCATGAACACCGACGGCTTGGGCTGCCATTGCTCGTGTGCTTCACCCATTTCGATCACGGCGCTGCCAACGCGAATCGATGCGTGTTGCACCACGCCATCGGGTGATCGATGCACGCCGATTTCCTCGGCGCCAAATGCCTGCTTCAGAAAATCAATCATCTTTGGCGCACCGACTGGATGCAAAAAAGGCATCAGGTTGTAGGCGCCTTCCGGGACGTGACCACCAGTCAAATGCTTAGCCAGATACCATTGATTTCCACCGACATCCTGCACGCCGCACTCGCGATCGCCGTACGGCTGATCCACCGGAGCGTACAGCGACGTCGCGCCGGCTTGCAGCGCTTGATCGTAGACCGAGTCGACATCTTCGACGTACAGGTGAATCGTTCCTGGAAACGGGTTGCCTTTCCAGGCTGAACCAGCGCCCCCGCCGCCGACCATGATGGTCGATTCGCCAATCTTGTATTCGCCGTGAAAACCTCCCTGCGTGCCGAGTCCAAAAACGTGCCCTTGAGCTCCGAGAGCCCGGGTGAGAAATTCAATCTCAGCGTGCACGTCCGGCACCACCAGATAAGGTGTGATCGTGCGGAAACCTTCTCGCACCGGATTCACTTCTTGCGTGGCCTGTTTCGTTGCTTGTTTCGTAGCGGTGCTCACTGCTGCTTCCTCCTCCAATTCGTTTTGTAAACGCGCCTTGAAATCCGCGCGCGGCAGATCACGCAACTCGACAGCGATGGCGAGCAGATCGCCAACTCGCGGATCGATACTCGCCGGCACCTCACCGGTCGCCATCATCGCTTCGATCGCTTGATCAAGCTGCTGTGTCAGGTCAACTTCACTCATTACTCATTCACTTCGTGTCGATTTTCGCTCGCAGATTCTGAAATGCTCGAAACTGCAACTGCTTTACGGCGCCTTCGGTGCGATTCAGCTGGGCAGCGATTTCGCCAATCGATTTCTCTTCGGCGAACCGCATCCGCACCACGCGCCGCTGATCCTCAGGAAGTTCATCAACCAATCGAATTACATAGGCCCGCCGTTCTGCCGCTTCAAGATCAGTTTGCTGAGCCTGAGCAGAGCTGCCGCGGTCCGCTAATTCGCTTGCGTCCGAGTGCCCTTCGCGGGCCACGCGCTTGGCTCGATCCGCGATCAAGTTCGCGGCAATTCTCAACAACCAGGCCCCAAAAGGCGCGCCGGTCCATTTGAATCGCGGCAAGTGCGCCAGCGCTTTGCGAAACACTTCGCTGGTCAGGTCTTCGGTGGCCGCGCGGTCGCGCACGCGCCGCGCAACATATGCATAAACCACCTCGAAATACTTCTCGTACACGGCTCCAAAATGCGCGCGATCCTGTTGCGCCGCTTCGACTAAGCGCCGCTCGTCCGCCTCGCTCAACTTCCCAAGGCGCGGTTTCTGTGCAGGTTCACCGCCCGCCATTGCTCCTCACACTAGATAAAACTGCTGAGTGCGCAAAAAGTCACGCAATCGCGAAAAAAATCTCTACGAATACGGTAACGCAAACTGTTAGTTTGCGACGCCGCGTCATAGCACAGACTGTCCAGTCTACGCTCCTCATTCGTAAGCTAACAGCTTGCGTTACAAGAGCCTGACTACCGTTCCCGTCGATTCCTTTGTTATGTTTGGTTTGTGAAGAGCGAATCCCGAACCGCAGTGATTGCGGCGATCGCCGGTAACCTGGCTATCGCTGCCACCAAGTTTGTTGCCGCCGCGATGACCGGCAGCTCGGCAATGTTATCCGAGGCTATCCATTCTCTCGTCGATACCGGCAACGGCGGGCTTCTGTTACTCGGCGCTCGCCGCAGCCTGAAGCCTCCCGACGAGACTCACCCTTTCGGCTACAGCACCGAAATCTATTTCTGGTCGCTGGTGGTGGCGATTCTGATCTTTGCGCTGGGCGGGGGCATGTCGGTTTATGAAGGAGTTACGCATCTTACGACACCCCACCACATCGAGAATCCCACCTGGAATTACGCGGTGCTGGGCGCGGCCATTATTTTTGAAAGCGCGTCGTTCTTTTTCGCCTTCAGGGCCTTCCGCACCGAAAAGGGCAAGCAGTCGGTGGTCCAAACCATCAGAGCCAGCAAGGACCCCACCACGTTCACCGTGCTCTTCGAAGACACGGCCGCGTTACTTGGGTTGCTGGTGGCGCTCGCCGGAGTCTTCCTGGCCGACCGTTTCAATGAGCCGCATTTCGATGGCATCGCCTCGATCGTTATTGGCGTGATCCTCGGTGTCGTCGCCGTAGTGCTTGCTTATGAGAGCCGCAGCCTTTTGATTGGAGAAGGTGTCAGCCCGGAAATCATGGCGAGAATTCGCGCGATTGTGACCTCAGATCCGGCAGTTTCTGAGATCAAGCAATTTCTCACGCTGCACTTTGGCCCGACGGACGTGCTGCTAACTATGAACCTGCGTTTTCAAAAAGAATTTACCGCATCCGAAGTGGCTGAAGTCATCGCGAGATTGGAGGAAAAGATTCGCGAACAATTCCCCGAAATCAATCACATCTTTATCGAGACTGAGTCGCTGCGGCAACTGTCAGAAGCCCAACCGTGAGGGAGGGCCGGCATTGGATGTCCGACAAACTTCAGTTTGTCGTCCGAAGCTTCGACAAGCTAAAGCTTGTCGGACATCAGACCATCAGTGCGCTCGATGATCTTACTATCACCAACTGGCCTCCTTCATGGTCGGGCTTCTGACTATCCTTGCCGCTACTGCACGACCGGCAATTCCACAAAACTGGCTTTACCCGGCGCGTGATAGACGCGCTGAGTCGCCTTCTTAAAATCTGCCGGCTTGGCCCAGAAGATATTCGGCACAAATGTCTGCGGATTGCGATCGTAGAGCGGGAACCAGCTCGATTGTATTTGAATCATGATGCGATGGCCGGGCAGAAAGACATGATTCACGGTCGGCAGAGACCAGCGATAAAGCAACGGCTCATTGGCAGCGATCGCTTTTCCGGTCTCGAAGCTTTCGCGATAGCGGCCGCGGAAAATGTCCATCGACACGGCGAGTTGATAGCCACCCATCTGCGCCTCACCGGCGACTTCGTCAGGATAGACGTCAATCACTTTCACTACCCAATCGGAATCTGTGCCGCTGGTCGAGGCGATCAAGTTCACCATTGGCTGTCCGCTTATTTGAACCCGTGAAGTAAGCACATCGGACGTGAAGGCGAGCACATCGGGGCGACCAGAAGCCTCTCTTTGATCGTCAACCAGCCAGCATGGCCACTGCGCGCACGAACTGTATCCAGTTGGTGAAATCGGGCGCGAGCGAAACGGAACAGGTTTGGCGGGATCGGAAACGTATTCTTCAAACGGTACGCGGTCCTCTGGACCGCTTTCGAAGCTAGCCTTCATTCCGGAATGAAGATACAGCGGTGTTCCCTTCACCGCGCATCCGGCGTCGCACCCGGACGGCCACGATTTCAAACTTTGCCAATGGTTCGTTCCTGTCTGAAACGCGTTGACCGGCGCGACATCCATTTTCGGCGCATCAGTCTGTAAATAATGATCGAGAAACGGCCTCAGAATGTGCTGGCGGAAATACAGCGCGGTGTCGCTGTGAAAATTTATCGCCCCCAGCTTACTGCCGTCGGCAATCTCCTGACCGTGATGCCACGGCCCCATCACCAAAAACACTTTGTCGTTCGTCGTGTCTTTGGGCTCAATCGCGTTGTAGACGGCGATCGCGCCATAGATATCTTCCTGATCCCAAAGGCTATGAACCAACATGACCGGAACTTTCAAGGGTTCTTTCGCGAGCAGTTTGTCGACGGCTTGTGCTTGCCAGAACGCATCGTAGTTCGGATGCTCAAGCAGCTTTTTCCAAAATCCGATTTGCTCCAAACCGCGACGGCGCCCTAACTCGCCCGCTGAACCGGCTTGCAGGTACATGTCGTAATCGTCAGCGTGGGTCGTCCACCATTTGTATTCATTCGTGCGCGAGCCGTCCTGCTCATAAATGTAAGGCAGGTTCTGTTGGCGAAAGGCCCCGTTGTGAAACCAGTCATCGCCCATCCAACCATCGACCATCGGGTTCATCGGCACCGAAACCTTCAGAGCCGGATGTGGATTCACCAAGGCCATCAAAGGCAGAAATCCATCATAAGAAATCCCGAGAATGCCGACCTTGCCATTGCTCTCAGGAATGTTTTTGACCAGCCAATCGATCGTGTCGTAAGTGTCCGTCGCATGATCCACTTTCGTAGGATTCAACGGTCCGCGCAGCGGCCGATTCATCACATAGTCGCCTTCCGACCCGTACTTGCCTCGGATGTCCTGAACCACGCGGATGTAACCACCTTCGACAATCACCTCGAGCGCGTTGTCATAACCGTTCAAGATCGGTCCGAGATGTGAGCTGTTAGCGTGACTGGTCAGCTCGGTCGCGTTGTAAGGCGTGCGCGTCAGAAGTATCGGCGCATTGCGCGCGCTTTTCGGCACAATAATGACGGTGTGCAGCTTGACGCCGTCGCGCATCGGGATCATCACGTCGCGACGCGTGTACTCGAAGCCGTCGTTGGTCGGCTTGAAATCTTTGGGTGTTTCGGAGGGGAGCGTCTGTGCAAATGACGGCGAACAAGACGACACAATGAAGATGATCCCCATAAGGCAGACGACAGTACCGAAAATATTTTTTATCGTCAGTGACTTGAGCATTGATAGCACCCTTTAACTCGTATCGGATTCAAACACATCAGGCTTGGAATGTTTATGGATCAAGGGCGATTGGAAGAAGTCTGTAGTTTGGGCCGCGTTTTGGCGAACGAGCGCGTAAAACATCGCTCGCTAAATTGCCAGAGTTCCGCTGACACTTTCGGATGTTACCTCACTCTCGACTACTAACGGCTTATAGCTGGTTTCCAATGTCCCGACTATTTCGTCATAATTCATCACGTTCTTCGTGGCCAACATGACTTTGAATTCTGGTTTGTCTTTTTGCTGCACAAATACTGATGCTCGCTCACATATGCCATTCAGTTCAAGCCACCTCTTGGGACCCAGTACAGTGATTAGACGGGCCTGGTCGATCCAGTCTCGCAGCCGGTCCGGTTTTATCACCTGGCTGGAAATCGACTTTGATAGCTCTTGATAATCAGCCTCGGCCAGAGCCGACAGGCTATCTATTCCTTCCTCCTCGAGTCTCATTACCTGCCAGGTCGAAATGCCTGGGATTGTTGATAACGAGGTTTGGTCTTCGCCCATGCTGAGGCGCTTGTTTCCGAATTCCGTCAGCAGCGTAACAGCCGATAATGGAAACATTCCAACGAGGAAGACAAGGATCATAGTCTCTGTGCTGGCGGCGCCGATACCGGAGAAAATAAGGGCCACACCGATCACAAACAGAAATTTCTTGAACAGCACGTTGTAGATTCGTGTGCCGAACACGTCGGACTTGTCGAATCTATAAATGAAATAGCCGAGCAAGTATAAATACCAGCCAAGCACTGCGACTATCGCATGCTTAATCGACGAGTCCCTGAGATTGAAGAAGAGTGGTGCCGTGTCATTGGCAATGACGTTGTTGTTCAGCAGCCAGTCATTAATCGCACTGGCCGCTTGACCATTCGCGTTAAAGGTATAGAGCCAACCAAAAGCGATAATGAAACCTACCAAATACTTCATAATGAAGGACCTGGTCGCAATCGTTCGGTAGCTTTTGTACCGGTGTTTCTTCTCTGCATCAGTCAGAAGATCCTCGTCGTATTTGAGGGCCAGCCCCAGGGCCAACAGGCTGAAAGGCAGCAAACTGAGAGTTGCAATGAACAAGCCGTTCGAAATCCAGGCGTCGAGAAAGCTCTTTCGCATCGCTCCCTGCGACGCTTGATCGCAATTACTCCATCCCTTTGCCTTAACCGCTTCAACGATCTGCTGTCGTTTGGTTGGAGGGCTGGGCGTTGGGCCTGCGGTTGGATTCTTCAAATCTTGGCAGGCGTTGGCCACCACAATTGGCGCGACTTCGTAGTGCACCCTGCTAAAATTAACGGCCAGTACAAAGCTCACCGCGATCACACCTGGCAGACAGTAATAGGTGAAGAGCTTGCTTCGACGCCACAAGGTCATTTAGGCGATCCTCCGTCCTGGTTATGACTCAGCTAAACGCTTTGACCCTTCCTGGTTCTCAATCGCCGGACTGAATTCCAATTGTTGCTCTGCGACCGCCCGAGCGAGTTGGAGCGGGAAGAGCATGGTGAATTAGGCTACGGGCGCCGATGGCGCGAAGTATTTATAGTCGAAGAGGGATCAGAAGAGAAGTTCAGTTCCGTCAGGAGCAGCATTCATTTCCTCTCTCATGAAGCGAAGACGGTCGGTCGAACGTGGGAGCTGTGGACATACGATTCGGCCAGAGTCGGAAGCCCTTAACCACCAGTGTGACGTGCTATTTCCGGCAGACGCCGGACAAGCGATAACTGGCAACTGGGAATCACTTCTACGTATTTGTTCATTGGCGGACTTGTCACACTTCGTCGATACGTTGAGCAAAACCACGTTCTTAGCAGATCACCGTGCGCAATAACGGAATGAATGTTACGATGAAAAAACAATTTCAGAAGAGGTGAATACTATGGCATGGGACGGCGACGCTTTGGCCGGACAAATGGAAGAGGTACTTGAACGGCAACAATTGGCGGCTGATGCTCGCGCGGTCAGGGGCACGTCCACCGTTAACGAGCGCGCGCGCAGCGCCAAGTTTGAATCACTGCGAGTTTCACGCTCTCGGCTGATGACGCAACTGGAAGCGGCGACGAACCCTGCACACCGCACCGTTCTCGAGCGCGGCCTGAAGTCTATCAATGATCAGATGGCCGAAGACGAAACGAGCTTAGTGACACCCCGAACAATCCGAGTTGAGCACATTGAGGATTCCGCTACTTGAAAGCCAGTTGATAATCCGAAATGTTCTGGCACGGCTTTAATTCGATTTGAAGCTTCGAGGCCTCGCCTTCGCGCCTGAGCTTCGCCCGCAGTTCAGTTTCATCCGGCAGGCGTAACTTCGACATCATATTTGAATCACCGTCCGCGGCTGGCGCCAGAGTCAGCCAATAACGTCCGGGCGGCAGGTTCGTCAAAGCAAACCCGCCATCCTCGGCCGCTAACGACGCAAAGTACCGCACGATGTCCTCAGCCCTGGCCGGCTCGGCCGGCGCTAAGTAAACAAACAGCCGCGCTGGCAACTTCATTCCCTCACCGGCTTCGACTTTTCCGCGCAGCGATGCGGCGCCTTCCGCAAACGTAATCGTCAAACCCGTCAGGCGTTCACCCATGCGCACGTTCGTCCAGTTGCGTGCGGCATCGCGTGGCCGATCAGGCGCGTCGCCTTTCGCTGACGCCGAGGTCGCTCCGGTGGGCCACGACATAGATTTCAGATACCAGTACTTTGCCAACGGGCGGGCATTGAATCGATATTGACCGGGTGCCAGACTCCCCAAAACAAACCTGCCGTCTTTGTCCGGCAACACCGGCGTTCCCAGACTCCACACAAATTGAGGTTGATCCTTTCGCACCGCCTTTTCATTGTGCCAGGGACCGATAACAGTCTCGCTCACCAGCGGCCGGCGCTTGCCTGCGCATTCGGGAAGTTTGGACTCTTCCAGCACCAGACTGCCGGCAATTGAAGCGAGCGGCTTCACGATCAACTCCAATCCGCTTACGTCCGCGCCTCTGACTTGAATGCGGCGCGACTCGGAAACGATCCAACCAGCGGTCCCGGTGTACTGTTGAGCAACGACGTCGTAGTCGCCATCCGCCACTCCGGAAATTGCGAACCCGCGCGCCTGCGGTTGCTGGAAGAAGGTGTAGCTGGCTTGTGTAACTCCGTTGAGATTCGAAGCCAGCGTAATATTGAAGCCGCTCGGTTGTTCGTTCGCTACCGTGGAACTGGCACTTCCGCTCACTGTGTGCCCTGGCTCTTCGCGATAGCGAATGTCGACGTTCGCCACCTCTTCCCCGCTGGTCACCGACACTTCTGTCGCCGCGTCGCGCGGGGAAGATGGAGCATACGTCGGCACGTCACCACCGTACGGATCGACCGAATACCCATTGGTGTTACCCAGGCCACCCGCCGAAACTATATAGGCGCCCGGCGCCAGACCGTAGATTCTATAGACGCCGCGATCATCCGTCTGACGCAGCCGCGTCAGGCTGCCATAACGCGGTTGCCCCCTGGCGTCTCGAATCATATACGCCCGCACCACAACGAAGACCACCGGATCGCCATTGGCCCTTTTCACGCTGCCGCTGATTACGCCGCCCTTTACCAATTCGATTCTGGCGGATTCGCCCACGCGATAGAACCCAATCGGATTAGCGTCAGGGTCGCGGGGCGTGGCGACATAGCCTGGCATCGCTGCCGAGACCGAATACGCGAACGGGTCCAGCCCGCCTACCTGAAAATTCCCTTCACGATCGGTGGTCGCGGTTCCGCCGGGCGCGTTAACACCATAGCTGCGCACGTTCACCAGAGCATTCGCAAGCGGTTGTCCATTCTGATCGACGACGCGGCCGGTGATCGCTCCCTTCGAGTTATCACTGTTGGTCTCATCGCTCTGTGACTGCGAGTGAATAATCGCAGCGTGAAAGCTCAACGCTAATGCGAAACAACTAATTGAGAGGAACAGGCGTTTCATCGTTCGATTTTATTGATTTGGCGGCGGCGTCAGATCGAGTGTCAGGGTAACATCCGCGGCCGCGCCCTCATTCACAATGACGATTTGCTTCGCGGACATGGGCGGCCGCACGCGTTGGCGTTGCATCTCCTGCGAGTAAGCTCCCGCACGCAACTCATAAGTGCCGGCAGCTAAGCCTTCAATCAAAAAATGGCCGCGCGCATCGACCTCGACCCCTCTGGCAAATTGACCTTGTTCACCGGCTTTCGTGACCTGGACGTTGATTCTCGCGGTGGGTGGCAGCGTTCCATTTTCGATCCGGACGACACCGCGAATGCTGCCGTTGCTGAAGGTCATCACCAGCCTCAAACCGCTTACGCGTTCACCGTTCTGAATTTGAATCCCATTTGGTTGCGGCACGCCGTCGCGTTCAACTCGCACCAGGTTAAATCCCTTGCTGGTCATTGTTTCGACACTGAAATTGACAATACCTGCAGTGAGCCCGCCCGCGACGAAAGTACCATCCGGCCGCACCCTCGCTGACTTGCCCATGCCGGACCCGGAATTAGCGTCGCTCCGGGTCTGGATCATGATCCACATTTGCGGTGGCAATGGTGTGGGATTGCTCTTGCTGCCTTCGAAGACGACCGTGCCCGCGACCGTCGCGCCAGTGGTCGTTTTGATCAACAGGCCCGTAACGTCCTGATCCATCACGTCGAACCTCAACGGCGCATCTGTCCGAGCATTCGATTCGTCAGGCGCATACATATTCAGATCGTACTTTCCGGGCCGGACGTTCGTTAAACGGAACTGCCCCTGCGTATTCGTCTGCACGTCGACGGTTTCGCTAATGACGCGCGTATTGCTACCAGTAGCTTCGATTCGCGTCAATTGGATATAAACGTTGGCGATGGGTGTGCCGTTTTCTCCATCGACGACTCGGCCCGCCACCGAATAACCCGGCGGTGCTTCGCCGATAGTGATGTCGATCTTATTGGCCTCAGATCCTTCTTTGACTTCAACGACGCCGGCCCTAGCTAAATCGGTGACGTCCGGATAGAAAGTCTGTACCGTTGCCCGCCGGCGATTTCCGGGGTTGAACCGCGGATCTCCGACCGACACTTTGTAACGTCCGGCCGGCAGTCCAAAGATGCGATACACCCCGCGATCGTCGGTACCCATTCCGCTGCCGCTGCCATAGTAAAATGGCCGGCGCTGATCGCCCTCATCTGCCGGCATCAGGCTGACGCGCTCTTCAATCAGGGGCTTGCCCTCACTGTCGGTAACTTTTCCAGTTATCACGCCCCCGGGTACCAGATCAAAATTGATCCCCTCGATGTTTTCACTTTCAGTGATCACCACCGATTGTCCCTGTGCACCAACTTGGGAATCGGCAATCACAAATGCGGGCGTCACGGGCGCGACGAAGTAGTTTCCGCCGGCGACTCTGGAGATGCGATAGACGCCTTCCTGGTCGGTCCTGGCCTTGTAAGTAGACGAGAGCTCATCCGGCCTGCTCAGGCGCATACCGACTACGATGCCGGCGGCGGGTTTGCCTTTGATGGTTACTTTGCCGGAGACCGTCGCATCGGCAGTTTTGCTTTCAGGCTTAATTTGCGAGTTGGCCCGCTGCGACAAAGTGACGACGCAAAAGGGGATCGCCAGAACGATTAATGCGCGGGACGGGAGCTTCATAACTTTCCAGAGGCGAAGGCGGGCACATCATACTCAAGTCCGGTTGATTTGTCTCGCTTTCTTGGCGGGTACGCACGCCTCCGGCGTGCCGGGCGGAGATGCGATCGACCTCCCCACCTGCACGCCGGAGGCGTGCGTACCGAAGCGACTTCGGACTCATGCCCTCAATACTTCACGAACTCAAACTTGAGCCGCAGGTTTATGCCAGGACTGTTATAGAAGCCTCCGAACTGCGGGCTCGCGAGGTTCGTTTGCACATCGCGCGGGTTAAAGTGATTAGTCAAGTTGAAGATGGTGATCCCGGCGCGTCCCCGGTAAGTCTTGCCGCGAAAAGGTATTTTCAATCCCTTCATCACCAGCAAATCGAGCGTGAATAAGTTGGGAAAGCGGCCCGCGCCGTTTCGCGGACCCACAAAATCCTGTTGCTGATTCAGCGCTGAAAACGGAAAGCCGCTGCGCCAATCAACTACCGGCGTCAGCACGATGTCATGCGGCAGAGCAAAATCACCCCAGAACAACAGACGGTTCGGCGCATCGAACGGTTGGCGTCCATATTCGTTCGGCCTGATCACGGGCTGGCGCAGGTTGCCAAAATAGGTGTTGTAATCGTTCAGATCGCCGCGCGCCTGTGACCGCACGTACGAGACAAAGATGTTACGGCCCTCCTGAAAGCGAAACCGTGCCAACGCCTGAAATTCGCGATAGAACGATCGGCCGTCGTTCAGCAAACGCAGTTCATTCTGTTGACTTGCCGGCTGAATCAGAAAATCACGATGCGAGTGCCTTTCTTCATATCCCAGGCGGAACATCAGGCGCTCGGTCACTTGATGATCGACCTGCCCGTTCCAGGCGAGACTGTAAGGGTTCCGTAGATCGTTTGGGGGCGTGTTGCGGAATAGCCTTGGGCCGTCCGTCACGGTCAGGCCATTCGCCGCAAATGTCGTAACGCGCTGGCTGGGGTACTGAGCAAACGCCCCAACGTTCAGCGGAATCTTGTCATAAAAAAGGCCGGCGCCGCCGCGCACCACGGTGCGTCCGGAAGCAGTTGGCAGGAACACGATTCCAATTCGCGGCGCGAAATTATTCTGGCCGCCAAGCTGATCGCGATCAAAACGCAGGCCTGCGTCCAGCGTGACCCGCCGGCTCACTTCCCACTTGTCCTGAAGGAACGCCGCATACTCATTCTGGCTCTGCGATAGAGGGCGGCCGTTAACGAATTCAATCAGCTGATACCTCGTTGCATCCGCGCGCACGATGGTTATGGGCTGACTCGTGTCGGTCCCGGAAAATGATGTGTGACTGTAGTTGATTCCCACTTTCAGCGAATGCGTGCCTTGCCACTTTATTGGCGCAAAGCTGTAGACCTCGAGTAATTCATAACGGCGACTGTCCCGATGCTGGCGATCGTACCAACCGCCGAAGTTGCGTTCCGGGGCGATCCGGTACTGAGTTCCGCTGTTGCCAAAAATATCGCCGTCATACTGCTTGACGCTGAAGCTGGATTGCAGCAACGAACCGGATTTGAACGCCGCCTGTTCGTTGAGCGCCAGAAACCATCCGCGCTGATGAGCGTTGGCCGTCGTTTCGATCGGATTGAAGGTGTTCAGGTTGAAGTAATCAAACTTCTGCGGAAAGAGTGAAAAGCTGACAGTCAAGCGATGTTCGGGATTGATGACATAGTCCAGGCGTGAAAACGAGTCGAAGCTTTCGCGCTTGATATCACTCGGCTGATTCAAATCTTCCAGGCTGGGAACGTTCGTCCGGACAAACCGGTATTCGAGACTTTGGAAGAAAAAGAGCTTGTCCTTTTTGATCGCTCCGCCGACAGCCACGCGCGGCGTCGCGGCGGCGATGCCGTAGATATGGCCTTCGCGCACGCGCGGCCGCGGCAACGTCCCGGTTACCAGGTAACGCAGCTTGTTGCTGCCGGACCGTGTTTCGATCGCCGTAACCGCACCGGTGAACTTGCCGTATTCCGCCGAGTAAGGATTTGAGTACACGTGGACCGTCTCGACGGCCTCGAGCGGCAGTTCGATCGCTGGATTACCAGTCACCGGATCGGTCACGTTCAGACTCGAAACCAAAATGCCGCTTTGACTGGGCCGAGTTCCCTTGATGTTCAAAGTGCCGTCCGGCCCACGCACCACGCCGGGAAGGAGCGGCAAAGCATCCTGAAATTTCTGATCGATGAGCGGCGCGTCCCGGAGCGCCGCAGAAGTGAGAACACCCGGAGTGGCCGTGTCGGTTTTAGTGACATCGGTCGGATCCTGTTGCACCGTGACGGTCGCACTCACCGGAGTCGGTTGTAGCAGGATGTCCTGCTCGACGGTCGCGTCGATTAGGACACTGATCTTCTGTTCGTACGCCTTGAAACCGTTCAAGTCGACAGAAACCAAATAGTCGCCGGCAATCACCCCGGCAAATTCGTAGCGGCCTTCTTCATCGCTTACGGATTGCAGCTTTTTGCCCGCCAGCCGGTCGCCACTCAAAGACACAATGACGCCGCTGAGCGCCTTGCGCCGGACAGGAATGTCTGCAACAACTTTGCCCTTAATGTTACTGCCCTGGGCCGCAGCGTTGGAAGATAAGCTGAGAACAGAGACCACGACCACTGCCGCCATCGCGGCGACATATCGTAGAGAGGATCCCGCCGGAAGAGTGAAACGGCGAAGACGAAGCGGTAGTGGGTCAGTTTGATGTTCGACAAGCTTTAGCTTGTCGAAACGTGGCGACAAACTAAAGTTTGTCGGACATTTGTTTTCAGATTGAACCACTACGGGACGAAGCAAACCCATTTGATCGACCCCTTGATTTTGATACCGGAACATTCGAAGTTGCCATTAGATGCGTCAGAGCCCTAAACGTTCCGGTATAAGTTTGCAAGGAATGTTCCAGCCAGGCAAGTGCCGTTCTTTGGGTCATGCGAATCGCACAATGTCAGGTTTCGGCAACAACAGTCAGCGAGGTCCGGCATGGTAATGCGACGACACTTCAAAACTGGCTCTGCCACTCCGATGCGCGGCAAGTCTGCGACTTGCCGTTAAGGTCCCATTAAATCTACCGGTCTCTGACCGGCGTGGGTCGGAGACCCGGAGAAGAAGGAAGGCGCATTCGGCAAGTCATAGACTTGCCGCGCATCTGAGTGGCAGAGCCACCCACACCGTAACGTAGTTTACCGAAGAGAACCGGCGCTGACTCATATCCGAGACCCAGGTCACTCCCGCCAGGCTCTCGGTGTCACCGCGCCTGGTCCGTGAGGCTGAATCCAGACGTACTTGCCGGTCCTGTCCTGATAGCCGTACACCGTTTGCCGGCCGTCGTGAGTCTTATTGAAGTACAAACCGTCGACAAAACCTTTACCAAACGCTCGGCCGTAAAACGAAAACTTTTGCACCAGTTCATCATACGTCAGAGGCTCGCCGCATTTTTCGATTACGACTCTGCCACTGCGATCGATGCACGAGTAATACTTCGCTTCGTTATCCGCGTACTCTTTCCAACGCTCAGGCGTGATGTTGTAGTCATCGATTGGTAGTCCGTGGCCGACGCGGACCACGGCCAGACCTTCAGAAAAATCCTGAACGCGACTAAACCGCGCCTGGATCACCAGCTTACCTGTTTTGTCGATGAAGCCGCGCGCCGAAAGGTCTTCAATATCGTCATAAGTGTCGCGTCCGATCTTGATGAGCACGTGTTTACTCTGGGTAACGTGGACATGAGCGCGGCCGTCATGAAAGTCGCCTTCCGCTCTGGTGTTGTCGGGCAGCTTGAAGACAATCTGACCCTTCCGGTTCATGTAGGCAAACCGAGAAAACCCCGCTGTGCCATCAACAATGATGCCCACCTGGGCCAATCCCTCACTGAAAGACGCGGCCGGTATATAACGATCTCCATACGTTTGCACCACGCGGTTGGGTCGCAGATCGATGACTGTCTGCCCTTCGTTGTTGACGAAGAACCATTTGGTAAAGTCTTCGATCAGCGCCAGTCCTTCCGAGAAAGGTTTGGCGACTGACAGATGACCTGCGACAGCCGTCAGTCCCTCCTTGTTCATGTAAGTAGCGTAAGACTCGCCGAGAGAGCTGTCATATTCTTCCACCACGGCGAACCCTTCCTGGAATTCAGTGCAACTGAATTTTTTCTGGAGCTGAATGACAAACTGATGGGCGTGGTCGATATAGCCACACGGGTGGCGTCGATTGTTCCCTGTCCCCTCGATTATCGAAACGGCGGCGACGCCGTCAGAGAAAGGGTAAGCCGTGAAGTATTGCAGCGGCACCACAACTTTGCCAGAAGTATCGATAAATCCTGCTTTTCCCCCGATTGAGACGGCGGCTAACCCTTCGGTAAACGGATAAGCATAATCGAACTGTGGCTTGATCGCGACGCGTCCGGTTTCGTCCATGTAGCCGAACTTGCCCCGCTCGTCCCAGATGACGAATCGTTTGGGCTGAGTGCCGGACTGCGCGCGCACCTGAATGTAGTTAAGCGAGATGAGGAGAGCCAAAACGAAAAAGGTAGCAATTCGTTTGCTCATGAGGAGAGAACGAATGCCAGGTCCTAACTTGCAGCCGATTTGGAGTGCGCTGACTGGTCAGCGCTTTTTAAAGCGGCGACTAGTCGCCGCACTCCAAAAATTAGCCCCGCATCTTCCGCACGACCCAATTCGACATCGAGCGCTGGTGCTGCACGACCACCGTCTTGAATGGCTCGATCCATTCACCGCCCAGGTCTGCGGTCGTCGTCAAAAGCATTTGCTCATCAACCAGAAAGCGGGTGCTGCCGTCGGGAAGATGATAGCGCCGGCCTTCCAAATGTTCGGCTTCATCTTCGATTCCAATCGTCGATGCCAGGCGCGCGAACAAGATTCCGCCCGGCTTTAACACGCGCCACATCTCGCGCACCATTTCATGCCAGTGGTCCTCATCCTTTGCAAAGTGGAGCACTGCACTGCTGATGACAACGTCAAAGTCTTCGTCCGCGAACGACATCGATTCAACCAGCTCGACGCGAAAGTCATTCAAGGGAAGATTAGGCGCGAGCGCAGTCACCAACGTCCGGACATGGGCAATCGCTTCCGGCGATTTATCGATTCCGCAGACTTCGAATCCGCTTTTCAGGAGGTAATTGAGATTGCGCCCGCCGCCACACCCGGCATCAAGCACACGCATCCCGGCAACGAAGCGACCCTTCAGCAGTTGATCAAACAGATAGACGTCGAGGTCGCCAAACCAGTTATGTAAATCTAAAGGAGATGCCATATTTGCAAGACTGTCATCTCAGCCGAGAGATGGAACAATGCCTTCCGGTCTGGTTTCTTCGACGTGTCTCGATTCGCAACAAGTATCGCACAAAACATTACAGCGAATTTCGCAGTTTGCTCCAGCAGCCGCTTTAGGAGTTTGTCGGCAAAGTATTTCTCTGTGAAGACTCTGTGTTCCTCTGTGTCTCTGTGGTGGAAATTGCCAGGAATTCATTCACCACAGAGGCACTGAGATCTCACAGAGGTCCACAGAGACCAATTTTCCAGCGGACTCCTTAACTGGCTGCATACCCCCAATTTTTAACTTCTGCTGGCATACGAGTTGTACTGAAGATTCCTGAAGCAAAGAGGCGGCCGATTAGCCGAGAAGGAGGACTTAAAAACATGGCCAGCAAAGCTAGTATCGGTGGACATCCGCTTCATCCGATTCTGATTCCGTTCCCCATCGGGTTACTGGTGTTTTCGGTAATAGCGGATTTGGTCTACTTGTGGCGCGGCAATCCGATTTGGCAAAACTACATTGCCTTCTACACGTTGCTGGGCGGGATTGTGGGTGGACTCATAGCAGCCGTACCTGGATTGATTGATTGGGCCACCCTGACTAATCCCACGGTAGTGAAAATCGCCAACTGGCACGCCCGCGTAAACATCATCACCCTGGTAATTTTTGGCGCCAGCTTTTACCTGCGCACCAGCAGCGGCGCTCAATGGATCACTGGCGTCCAATCGCTGCCGATCTTCCTTTCAGTGGTAGGGGTGATCGGCCTCGGAATCGCGGGTTGGCTTGGAGGGGAAATGGTCTTCAAACATCAGGTGGCCGTTGCGTCCCCAGCCGAGCACAAAGGAGACGAACCGGTGACTCATCATCGAGCCCGAGCTGCTTAGACGTTTCAGGCGTGGCTTCCTGATTACAGCGGCAACTCGACCGGTGGTCATTCCTTTCGCTCCGGGCCGGCGAGCTCGTCCCAAATCAGCACATGATGAGTCTCGCGCAACAGCAAGGAACCGACAATGAAGGTGATCACAGCTACCACGATCGGATAGTAAAGCCCTGCATAAATGTTTCCGGTTTGGGCAATTACCGATAAGCCGATCAGCGGCAGCAGTCCGCCAAAGACCCCGTTTCCGATGTGATAGGGCAACGACAGCGAGGTGTAACGAATCTTCGCGGGAAAAGCTTCAACCAGATAAGCCGCAATTGGCCCATAGACCATGGTCACGAAGATCACCTGAATGAAAACAAGGAACACGAGTTTCCAGGCCACGAAGCTCTGAAGCAGAGTTGCCAGGTCAATGTATGTCAGCACTTCTTTGGCGGGCTCCAACGTTCCGTTAACCATTGTCATCGGCGTCAAACTAATAGCACCGGTTACCGGATGAGGTTTGGAGACGGCGGTGACAATGTTCGAGCCCGCCACTGCTTGCATCGCGTGATAAATGGGCAAGTAAGAAATCGCGGCGAGCAAACAGCCGAGCATCATGATCCGCTTTCTTCCCAAACGATCTGAGATGGCTCCGCATAAGACAAACAAAGGCATTCCCATCAACAACGCCACGGCCACAATGTAGTTAGCTGAGGTCGCATTCACTTTGAGAATCGTCTGCAAATAAAAGAGTGCGTAAAACTGCCCGGTGTACCAGACCACGCCCTGGCCGGCAGTCGCGCCGAATAGGGAGATCAGCACGCGCTTCAGGTTTTCCCACTGGGTGAAAGCCTCCTTCAGCGGCTGGGCCGAGGTCATGCCCGTGCTCTTAATGTGCTCAAATATCGGCGACTCCTTCATCCGCAAACGGATATAGAGCGACACCGCGACCAGAAAGATCGAAATGATAAACGGCAAACGCCATCCCCATGACGCAAACGCTTCTTTACTCATGGTGTTCTGAAGAGTGAGGATGACCACTAATGAAACAAACAGGCCGAGGGTGGCGGTGATTTGAATGAAACTCGTGTAGAACCCGCGCCGCTCATCCGGCACATGCTCGGCGACATAGACCGCGGCGCCTCCGTATTCACCGCCAAGAGCTAAACCCTGCAAGACCCGAATCAGCAGGAGCAAGATCGGTGCGGCAATACCAATCGTCGCGTAAGTAGGCAGAAAACCGATCAGGGCAGTGGCACCACCCATGATGAGCAGAGTCACCAGGAAAGCGTACTTGCGTCCGACCAGATCACCGATGCGTCCGAAAAAGAGCGCGCCGAAAGGGCGGACGACAAAGCCCACGGCAAACGTCGAGAGATAGGCAATCAGCGCAATTGTGTTATTGCCCTGCGGATAGAAGAGCGGGGAAATTACCGTCGCGAGACTGCCAAAGATATAAAAGTCGTACCACTCGATCATCGTGCCGACTGAGGATGCGCCGATGATTTGCCAGATTCGGTAATCCCTGGGGACGGAGTTTCCCATGTGTCTCAAGCCTTTCAGGTTTCGCTCAGAATCAATTCCGTTAGCAATAGAACGCATTTTGGCCGCAACCATATATCATCGATTCTCTTTTCAGTCGATTGTTTACGGCGCCTGACAAAAAATATTGACACTCTCTCCATGCCGGACTAAGCTTCGCAGACCTCGCTGATTCGACTTTCAATTAAGGCGTTTCATCTTTCCCTGCACTGTCAGGCGGCGCCTTTTCGACTTCTGATGAATCTCCACGCAGAGGTGCTTCGAAATGCAACGAAATCTCAGAATCATTCGCAACCTCCTCGCTCCGGTGTGCTGTCTGAAGCTCGGCCTGTGCCTTTTACTTATCTCTGGCTCTGCGAGTTTTGCGCAAAGTCGCAGAGGTAACTCTCGTCCGACCCGCAATCCTGCTGCCCAAGGGCGCACGCCATCGCCTACACCCACGCCGACGCCGACGCCAAACGCTTCGCCGCCCGCAACGCCATCAGTGACGGTTACTCCGATGGGCAGTCCTTCCGTTGGCACCGGACCACAAGTTAGTCCGAGTGTGATCCCGACAAGCACTGCTACTCCGAATCAGTCTGATGAGGCGATATTCCACCTTGGCGATAGCTCGATCCAGGGTCCATGGTGGCTCGTGCTGTTGATCGCTCTCGCGCTGATTGCCTCGCCCTTGGTCATGCTTTGGCTAAAGTCCAAAAACCGCGGTGGCAGCAAAGATGGTAAGACTACTTCTGTTGTCACCTGGGTAATTGTCGTGCTCTTCGTGGGCCTCGGCCTGTTTCTAATACTGGATTTGCTTGGCCGAAGATCAGCCTCGGGCAATGATAAAGGTATCAATGTCAGGTTGCCCGGTCCTACTGCGACACCGGAACCGTGTCCGTCGCCAGAGGCGGCGAAGACGCAACCGCCCCTGGCGGCGCCACCGCCGCAAAGAAAAACCGGACCGACTCCTGCGCCCGCCGCCACCCCAACGCCGACACCGACGCCAGTTCCGAGTCCAACGCCAACTGCGACCCCCGTCCCGACACCCTTTCTTCTGAGCATTGCCAGCGTGAAGCTAAGCGACCCAAAAGAAAAGGTCGCTGGTCTCGGGGACACGATTATCGTCGCGGTCAAGAATCTTGACGCTGAGCTCAAACGCGAGGAACTCCTCCCATCAGAAGCCGAGCGGGTCGATCCGCGCAAGTACGTACTCTTTCTCGACGACATGGAGATCAAGAAGCTTTACCCGATCTCGTTCGATCCCGGTACGAACTCCCTGACGTTCAAATTGGCTCGCCCGGGTGAATCGAAGGAGGCATGGGCAAGCTTGCTTGCCGCGCAGACCAGTTCCACCCGCCTGGCTCGAGCCAGTGTGGGCCCTGAGGGCAAAGCGCCGTTGCCAAACGGACAGACTTTCAATCTAAGAATTTACAATCCCCTTCTGCTGAGGCTCGGGTTCCTTCTTTTCCTGGCCGCGGTAGCCGGTTTCATTGTGTTGGCAAAGAAGACGCCGGTGATCCGCGACTCAGAACCAGCGCAACCTGTCGGTGGTCCGCTCTCTCGTCCCTATAGTCTGGCCCTTACTCAGGTTGCCTGGTGGTCCTTCATTATCCTCGGTTCGTTCTTATTCATTGCTTTTGTGACATGGGACTTCGACACCATTACCACGTCGTCCCTGGTCCTGTTAGGCATCGGCACGGGTACCGCGCTGGGATCGAGACTGGTTGACAAAAGCAAGCGCGAAGCCACGAATGCCGAACTAGGAACTCTTGAACCGCAGAGGGATGCACTCAAAGTCACCATCGGCGAACTGGAAAAGAACGTTCAGGAAGTTGAGGCACTGAAGGCGTTGGATCCGAGAAAAGAAGCACCTGGGCCGTCCCAGGAGGAGTTGAGTAACCTACCTGTTTGGAAGACTCAGCTCGCGGCAAAACGTGCCGAGCTGAAAACGGTGAGAAAGCAACTGGTCGAGGCTCAATCGCACCAGGAGAGGCCCATCACCGATGGTTTCCTCAGTGACCTCCTAACCGATGCTAATGGCGCGACCTTCCACCGTCTTCAGGTGGTAGTGTGGACAGTCGTGCTGGGAATAATCTTCATGTTGACAGTCTGGCGAACGCTCTCGATGCCCGAGTTTAGTGAAACCCTGCTGGCTCTGATGGGCATTAGCGCCGGCACTTATCTCGGCTTCAAGATTCCGGAGCGACAGACTTCGCCGCAAGATACTCCGGCTCAGCCAGCGTCTCCGCCAATACCGCCGCCGCCGGCACAACCTAAACCAGCCGATGAGTCAAAGGAGAAGGAGTAAGTTGCGCGAGTCGGATAAGCTTGCCAACGGGTAACAGGCGATTTTCACTTTCGCGGCAGCATTCCGACGAGCATTTCAAACGAGTCGTGCACCGCACTGAACGAGGCTTCAAGTTGGGCGTCCGTGCCGTCCTGCGCGTGCTTGCTGAAGTCTCCCAGAGCGCCTTCGAACTTCTTCAGCTCTTTCCGAAACTCTTCCTGGTCCTTAGAGGGCGTGCCGCTCGGCAGACCAACCTGAACAATCGCCTTGCCGCGCTTAACCAATTCCGCGGCATTCGTCCTGATGCGCTGAAAATCTTTTTTGGGAAGCGCCTCGTGCTGCAGTGTATGAAGCACCTCGTGAAATTCGTTGTATTCCTTGACGCTGAAATGGTCTTCTGCTCCGGCGCGGACATTCAAGACCGTTGCCGGCAATAGTAACAAGCAAAACAGGAACGCCCCCTGGCGCGAAAATGTTCGGACTAATCTCACTTTTGTCTCCTTACACGAATCGAATTGCAGGAGTCAGTACCATCCGCGTGAGCGGATGGGCCAACCTGATCCAACCCGCTTACGCGGGTGGTCTGACTGTGCCTCTCTCTTCACGCCACGGCAAAGGCCGCAAAGAATCCGGCAATGTTAACACCAAAGAACAGGGCGGTTTCGCCCGCAAAGAGTATCAATGATGTCAAAAGAGTCCAGGGCCACGTCTGTCGATAGACTCTACGAAGCGCCAAAAGCAGATAGACGAAAGCCACCGGATAAAAGAAATTCAGAACCATCGAGGGGACTTTCGTCCCCAACGCCGCCGCCCCAACAAACAATAAAGCAAAGACGCTCTTACAGAAAAAGTCGAACGAGTAATAGTGAAAAGAAAAAATCAGATGCTCGACATAGTACTTCCGAAGCCGAAAGTAGAGCAGCGCCAGGAAACCGCCGGACACGAGCACGCTCACAAACCGCAGCGCTGCGGCTACTCGCTCCGCCCTTTGATGAATTCGCTCAGCGAACATCAACGGATCGACATTTCTCTTGCGCGCCATTTCGATCACGATCGGAACGCGGCTGGTTCGCTGGGCGCCGCCGCCTCTGACGTCTGACAGCGCTCCCCACGCAAACAGAAAATAAATTGCACTGAAGGTCAGGTAGAGCCTGACCGGCCCAATGTGAAATCCTTTTTTGCCGGCCAGATATTCCGACGTCAACTGACCGGGCTTGAAAAGCAGAGCCCCGAAGGTTCGCAGAATCTTGTTCGACTGAAGATCGGTAAGCTCATTGATGACGTGACCAAAGAAACGTCTGACTGAAAGATCGCGACGGTCAATCCTCTTTTGGCCGCACCTGGCACAATATTTTCCGGTGAGCGCGGCTCCACAGTTCGGACAATCTGCCGCCGGCTGGTCACTCTCGTTAGTTCCCACCGCTTGCGAAGTTGTGGCCATTTTCGTCGGGGTATTTCCTGGTAAAATCTGCGAAATCTGCGGATGGCTATCTCGTCAACTGGCGATACTTAATCCGGTGCGGCACCTCGGCTTCGGGGCCCAGACGCGCTTTCCGATCTTCTTCGTAATCCGAATAGTTCCCTTCAAACCAGACGACTTTGCTGTCGCCTTCGAACGCCAGCATGTGCGTGGCTATTCGATCGAGGAACCAACGATCGTGCGAGATGACTACAGCACAGCCGGCAAAATCTTCCAAAGCCTCTTCCAGAGCTCGCAGCGTATTGACGTCGAGATCGTTCGTCGGTTCGTCGAGCAACAAAACGTTCGCGCCTTCCTTCAACATCTTTGCCAGGTGGACGCGATTGCGCTCGCCGCCGGATAACATGGAAACTTTCTTCTGTTGATCCGAACCGGAAAAGTTGAAACGGCCGACGTAGGCGCGCGAGTTGACCTCGCGATTGCCGAGCTTCAAAACATCTTCGCCACCGGAAATCTCTTCCCAGATCGACTTGTTCGAATCCAGCGTGCGGCTCTGATCGACGTAAGATATTTGCACCGTCTCACCAATTCTGATTGTCCCGCTGTCAGGCTCTTCCTGTTTCGTGATCATGCGAAACAGAGTTGTCTTCCCTGCTCCGTTCGGACCAATCACGCCGACGATTCCGCCTGGCGGCAGCGCAAACGTCATATCCTCGACCAGCAGTTTGTCGCCGTAGGCCTTGGTCACATTCTCGGATTCGATGACAACGTCACCCAGGCGCGGCCCCGGCGGAATCGGGATCTCCAGGTCCTCGCGCCGTTTTTCGGACTGCCTGTCGAGCAAACTTTCGTAAGCATTGATGCGCGCTTTGCCTTTGGCCCGGCGCGCCTTCGGCGACAGGCGAATCCATTCCAGCTCGCGCTGCAGAGTCTTCTGCCGCTCGCTCTCGGATTTTTCTTCGCGCCGCAGACGTTCCTGCTTCTGCTCCAGCCAGCTGGAATAATTTCCTTTCCACGGAATCCCTTCACCGCGATCCAGTTCCAGAATCCACCCCGCGACGTTGTCGAGAAAATACCGATCGTGTGTGACCGCGATGATGGTCCCTGCATAACTCTGCAAGTGATGTTCGAGCCACGCTACCGATTCCGCGTCCAGATGGTTCGTCGGTTCGTCCAATAACAGGATGTCAGGCTTTTGCAGCAGCAGGCGGCAAAGCGCCACGCGTCTTCGTTCACCGCCGGAGAGCAATTTCACAGGCGTTTCCGCCGGCGGACAACGCAGCGCGTCCATGGCCATCTCCAGACGCGAATCCAGATCCCACGCGTCGAGATGATCGAGTTTCTCCTGCACGACACCCTGCCGCTCGAGTAGCGCGTTCATCTCGTCGTCCGACATTTCTTCGCCGAACTTCGCGTTAATCTCTTCGAACTCCTTTAGCAAACTAACAGTTTGCTTTACCGCTTCTTCGACGACCTCGCGCACGGTGCGCGAATCATCAATCAAAGGTTCCTGTTCGAGATAGCCAATGGTGTGGCCCGGCGAGATGACCGTCTCGCCGTTAAAGTCTTTATCAACACCCGCCAGAATGCGGAGAAGTGAAGACTTACCGGAACCATTCAGACCGAGGACGCCAATCTTCGCGCCGTAAAAATAAGAAAGATAGATGTCTTTGAGGACCGGCTTTTTATCGTAGAACTTACTGACGCCGACCATTGAATAGATGACTTTGTTTTCTGTTGACATGGATTAAGTTAATGATCCTCTAACTGTTCTAGTGACGTGATCAACTGCAGCGACCGACGCTTGACGTGTTCAGACGCTTCCGGATGTTCGAGAACTGCGGTCAAGGCCACTCGAGCATCATCCAATTGACCCATAGCCGCAAGCGCGGCCCCGGATCCACCGTAAGCCTCTGCAATCGTTGATCCGCTTGCGTCATCTTGAGCGAGCGCGCTGACGAAGTCTCGAAGCGCTTCCTCGTCCTTCCCGAGCGCGAAATACGCATTACCGCGAAGCACAAGGGCATCGGGTATAGCTCCCTTAAAGTTCAATGGAGACTCTACAACTCTATCAAGGTCCACGATCGCATCAGCATGCAGTTCTTGCTGCCGCAATATCCAAGCACGAGCCAGATGGGCCTGCATTTTTTGCTCAGGAACAATATCATCCGTACGAAGGATTGCAACGAGATCATCGAGTGCCTCGCTGATCAGTCCAAGTTGAAGGTACGCGCTACTCCGTCGTATGCGAGCAATAAACCGTCTATTGTAAGATGTTTCGGTAAGGTTCAGAACACTGGAACGATCCATAATCGACCTCTCTAGATCGTTCTCTGCTTCGAAAATATCCGCCCGGTTGTTAAAGGCACACGCTCGTGCCTCGTCAGACGCATTGGTCATTGCGATTACCGCTGAGAAGTCCGAGAGCCCTTCGCCTCTGGAACCCAGAGACAAGCGCGCAATTCCTCTATTGTTCAGCGCATTGGCTTGAATGTCCGAGTCCGTCGCCGCAATGCTTATTGCTAATGTAAACCGCTCTTCTGCAATCCTCTCACTACCGACTTGGAGGAGTAGAGTCCCAAAGTTGAATTCCGCTCTTGCCCGATTCTCTATCAGTGTGAGCTCTGAAGGATACTTGAATGTAAGGTAGCGTAAAGCGGCAAGGTTATGAAGGCCTTGCTGATCATCGCTGGCGATTTGGAAGGCCACAATGTCGGCCACAAGCCCAGACCATGCTTCGCGTTGCATTTTTGTCCTAGACACTGGCTCCTGCAACAGCCGCGCAGCGGTATCACCTGGAAAGTCTGTCACTACCCTTCTTACGAACTGACTGACGGCTTCGGGATCAAGGTCCCAACCTGCATCGACTAATCTCCTGGTCGACTGTATTGTTCCCACCGCACCCCTTAACCTGTCTAACAGGAACGCCTCTCCAATAAGATCGGGTTGAAGCCCTTGTATGTTGGAATCGCCTGTTGACCCGCCGGCGATTTCCGCATACTGCCGATCATCGAAAAAATACTGGTCCGGCAGCAACGGACCAATCTGTGAGTTCCACAGATCAGTTGCCACGTCTCCAGAAACATTAAGTCCGCCGAGAATCGTAGCCAACGCCAGTAAATTCAGAGCCCTCTCTCTCCGCTCAGTGTCAGGAATTAATGTCCTCCAACGAGCGGTTTCCCGGGCGAGAACCGAGCGAACAATTTCTTCTTTGGTTTGCTGTGGTATTCCAACGAGCTGAGCTGCGGCCGCAATCATTGCAAAAAGCGGTCGTCTACCTGGGTCAATCTTCTTCGCAAGCGCTACTATTTCTTCTTGATCAGATTTGCTCAACTCGGTTGCGAACCGACGCGCTACTTCAGTGGCAAGACTCAGCATCGTGTCATCCCCAACGCTACCTAGGCGAATTGGGAGACCGTACTGTGAAGAAGCCAGGTCAACGCTCTCTGAATATGCCCCTTCACGCATGAAGTCTGACCACCACGAACCTGTAAGATCACGCTCGACGAGAATCATGCGAACCGACTCGCGAAGAGAACCCTTTATCCGTGCAAGTTGCAGCACTATATCGCTGATTTGAACTGCTCGACTTGCGACGTAATCAACTACTATGAGGGTTGGCTGTGTTGGACTCCAATGTGTCCATTTCGTAAACGACTCGACTCGACTCAGAAACCCTGCGTCCCAAACCCCTTGGACTGTCTGACACAACTCGAGCGCGAGCCTGCTTTTGCCTGACCCTGCCGGCCCGGTGACGCTCCACCAAAGGAATCGCGCCTCAGCTTGAAGAAACGACTGGAGCGATCGCAACTCATTTGTTCGCCCGCTGAAGGTGGTCGATTGTGAAACGTATGAAAGCCAAGACGCTGATTCGGCTGCAGACGGAATGATGAGTGTTGGACCTAATTTAGCGGCCGGTGAAGGACGCTCAAGCTCGAATCGAGCATCTTCTTCCGCCTTGTTTTTCCAGTCTCGAAGAAGATCGACATGGTAGCGCTCTGCGTCATTGTCTACTAGTTTCCCGTGGTCTTGGCAGAGCCAAATCCCGTTTGAGATGGAACGCCTTTCGGCCTGAGTGAGACTTGGATCGTAACGCACACCGCCAAGTGACGCCGCTGTAATGTGGGCAGCTACTCCAATATTGACAGATTTCTCCGGATGATCCCGTGGTCCGCTTGTTAGACGCCCACAATCCGGGTTTGAGCAACGGTGGCCGACTCTTTTCGCAAGTTGCTCGACGGTAGCTCTTGAGAAATCATCCCGCATAACGTTCGCACGGCGCGAGATCATTCAGGCGCGTGCTCCGGCCGTGGTCGTCTTTCGTACTTCTTGATCAAGACACCTACAATATCTATAGGCGAGACTAACGGCTGTGTTTTGTGTACGTCGATATTCTGCATCTACTCATTCGCTCCAGCGCAGCTCGTCATATTCCCACCGCGTAACACTGTGCGAATCACCAGCGTACCCCAACCCGTCCTAGTTGAATGTTAGGCGTCCGATTCAGGTGATAGCTAAGATCGGAGAAAAAGAAGTAAGCGACGGTCGGAAAGCTATAACCAAAAACCAGCCAGTTACCGACGCGAGGATTATTCTCAAAACGGTAAGCTACTAACACGGTAGTCAACGCGCCTAAAAACGCAATTGCCAAGAGATTCCTACTGCGTCGTTGAAAACGAATGATCGCGTCAAGAAGGCGCCCACCGAGGCCGACCCCGAGCATACCGTCAAAGTGCGCCCCGTAAATGTCCCGGACGATCAAGGTCCTGTAGTGCCTGAATCCATTTTGGTAGGCAATTGCAGCCCACAACTGAATGATCGAAATGCCAAGTCCAAATACCCAGGGTCTGGATCTGATCGCGAGTATCGCCATACCCTGAAACACCGCGAACGACATCGGTATTAGAGTATCGCAAGGCCTCAACCTCCAAGCGACGTACTGCGTTTCAGAAATGTAGCGATGCCAGATCGTATTGATGATTAAGAATGCCAGCACGAACTTGGGCCAAAACATTGAACTCACGCGGTAAGTTGGATCCGCAAGAACTACGAACAGACCGCCGAGAGCAAGACCCTGGACAACGCTGATGAGCGTATTGTAGGCATCCGAGAAATATGAGGAGATGGGATTTGCCAGCAACTTGCTTAGCGATTCGTTTGAAATAACTGACGGAGATTGATCATTGTGCATGACAAATCCTCGCAACCGTTATGAGGCCGTTTTCTGAATCTCAGTTTCTTACCCCGGCTCAATGTCAGCCTGATATCTTCTCACCTGTTTCAGAAACTCGATCGGTTCAATCACGGTGAGTGAACGAAATCTCTGACGGAATTCTTTGCAACTATCATCGTGACCCGTCATCAAATCGAGCAAATCATTGTCGCGGCTGACGAGGTAGTTTGCTTCGGCTTCGATTGCGAGGTTCAGATACGGTTCGTCGTCGATGTCTCGTGGGTAACTAAATCGTCTGGGAAGATCGCCGGATATTTCGGCAATGCTTCTTAGCGCTTTGAGGAAGTCCTCAACGATCTCATCTGTTAACTCGGGATATCGTGCTCGGATCGTGGGACGCTTCAATACCTCGGAAACCTCAGTCAAAATCTCTTCGCTGAGCAGCAACTGCACCAAGCCTTCTTCAGCCAAGCGCAGACATGCGGCGGCCGGGCCGGTTTTTCGCGCGACAGCTTGCAACAGGATATTGCAGTCAAAGACCACGCCCAACCTGGGCCTGTTTCTCACCCCTGCTGCCTCTCTCGTCTCTCCATTGAGACCTCACCCCGCGCGTCCGCAAAAAGAGTGTCCAGTTCCTGATCCGAGATTCCGCTTCGCTCCACGGCGTCGCGAAAGGGCGCGAGAATCTCGTCGAAGGTGCGTTCGCGATTCACATCTCGCTCGACAAGTCTCTCCACATAACCCTTAATGTCGCAGCCTTCGGCCCGGGCACGCTTTTCGAGAAGCGATTCAACTTCTGGTTCAAGTTCCAGTGTTACTGTCATATCAAACTCCCCGGGTAAGACGCTTCCTTCGGCATTCAGAAATGTTCTTTAGCTGTCGGCGAAACTCCGTCGCAATTATGATCCTTAGGCGGCTGCACATCAAGGCTCAGTAGCGGAACCACCCTACGGTCGGGCTCGTACTCCGCACTGCGCTCACACCCAACTCATTTCCTCGCCAGGCATTCAGTCAGCTCCGGCGTTTTGGTAAAGCCACAGTTGCCGTTCGCCTGACGCTCGCACGTGGCTTTCTGATAACAGGCGTACTCTGGGCGAAACTCACAGGTGGAAACCACATTATGATCGGCGCAGATCTGGCTGGAACAGCCGGTCTTGATACACGGCTTCATTGAGCCACGGTCCGGCCCCGTCGAGCCACTATCAGACTTAGTCCGGACGTAGACTTGGGTCGCTTTTAGTTCGAACGATCTGCCGCCCGGGCCTTTCACGGGAGAGTCCTGGCCGGCGACGATCACGCCTTCCGGTCCCGTCATCGCCGCGTTCACAACAGACGCATTCTCTCCCAGGCCCGCCGCCTCCAAATTAACCCCGGCAATGTTCCGGCTGAAGCTCGAGTTCAGCTTCGCTTCGTGATGCGTCGGACAGGGGAAAGCGATACAGCGAACTCCGCGGTCGCGGACGAGATAGAAAGTACCGGCCGGCTGGTTAGCGCCCAGAGACTTCCACGATTCACTCAAGCGCAGCGCTCCCAGATGTCCGAATCTTTCGTAGCGCCTGGCAACGATTTCGCCGCGCACGAGCTGCGCGCCATCGCTCTCTGCCTGAGCGTTCCCGTCTAGTTCGGCCACATAGCACTCAGCCCTGAAGCGTCCATCTGCACAACGCGTGGAGGACATATTGACGCGCTTGACGAAGTAGCCGCCACAGAGCGGCGAGGCGCACCGGCGCAGATCGGGTCTGACGCTATAGAAAGTTGAAGGTGCGACGATTGGTTCCGGCGACCCTGACTCTGATTCGATCGCTGCGTTGGCAGTGGTCGCAATGTCCGCCATGTGCGAACTGGCAACGCCGGACAGTATCAAAGCGGCGAACACCGCACCCACCAGCGCGGCACGGAGATATCTGAATCTGAGCATGGCAGGGCTAGCCTCTCTTCTTGTCGGGCCTGGGCAGAAAACCGGTTTGCTGCCTGGGTTCCTTTGGGGGACCGGGTTTCGATTTTTGAGTGGGGCTGGTTCGTTCTAATTGTTCTTTCTTAATCGTCTCCAGCAGACGCTTCTTCGCACGCTTGTTCATAAGGAGATTATAGCGGCTTTGTCCACAAAAGTTAGCTCAAGCAGAAGAAGGCCAGCTCAAACT
>Ga0105243_10000168_pt1 | contig 74992 bp, 118 predicted proteins | sample KBSM34metaG_FD_81525 | JGI IMG/M metagenome (GOLD analysis project Ga0105243, IMG submission 81525) | Miscanthus rhizosphere microbial communities from Kellogg Biological Station, Michigan, USA - KBS M3-4 metaG | ecosystem: Host-associated > Plants > Roots > Rhizosphere > Soil | place... | reverse complement strand
CGTTTTCCATCACGTAGATGTAGCCAGCCACTTCAGCTAGAGCCGGAGCCGTGAGCGTGGCGTTTTCCCTCACGTAGATGTTGCCAGCCTTCACTAGAGCCGGAGCCGTGAGCGTGGCGTTTTTCATCACGTCGATGTTGCCAGCCTTCACTAGAGCCGGAGCCGTGAGCGTGGCGTTTTCCCTCACGTAGATGTAGCCAGCAAAGCTAGTGACGTATGAAAAGTCTGGCGTCACGTCATTTTTCATCGCGGCAGTCCAGACATCGTGCCACTTTTCGGTGTCGGAAAAATACGTGTCCAAATATTTGCCGGAAGTGATAGCCTCTTGCAGCTTGGAGTAGTGCGACCGAATGCGCTTAACCAAGCGTTCGGGACACTCGGCGCAGTTACGGATCAGTTTTTCACTGGAAGGCATGTCGCCTTGGCCATCCCATTCGGCCTCAAAGATGATTGTCTTTCGATTCGGTTCGTTGTCTCGCCATCCGGCAGCTTTGATTGCTTCCGAATGCGAGTTTGATGGCAGGTGAGCGCACTGCATGTCTTGGCCGATCATGCGCCAAGCAGTGCTATTAAAATCGCACATTTGTTTTCCTTTGGTTGGTTGTCATAGTCCGCATTCTTTCCTTGCGCGTTTCCGCGCTTGTTTTCTGTCCACGCCTTCCTTGATGAGTTTCTTGCGCAGCCTTTCGGCGTCGCGAGTCGCGTTGTCGAGTAGCGTCACATAAAGCTCGCCGATCTTGCATGTTTGTTCGGTGCGCAGCGCTCTGCCCGACTCGCGAAAGCCAATCAAATTATTTGGGTAAATCGTGACGACGATTTCGCTTTTACAGCCGTGCGGGACTTGCGCGTGAACGCAACGCCTGATTGGCTTGGTTGAGAGTTTGGTCATAAGCACGAGTTGTTTTGCGTAATCATCCGGTCATCCGCTGGCCAGCCAAACATCGAATACCCTTGCATTAGCTCGGCGGTTTCAGGGCCAACGCCCAAGGATTTGTTTTTCTTGTCTAGGCACTCTTTGGCGTATTCCTTCTGCCACGTCCAATCGGTTTTGTAATAGCCTGTTTCTCCACGCTTAATGATGATCGGGGTGACTTCTTTCACCGATGGATCGGCCATTTCAATATCCAGCAAGCCGTAGCAGACTTCGGGTAATGGTGTTTTCATTTCAGTTGCGCCTTTCGGGTTTCAAGTTTCCAAATCTCTCGGTAATCGGACATTACGAGATTCTTGCAATCTGGCGGCAAGTCTTGAAACCGAATGCGTCGCCCCAAGTGGCACTTGCGGCCAATAGCCGGCGCAAATCCCGACTTGTTCACGTCGCAATGATGCCATTTCGTGCTGCCCCACATACCGATCCCTTGCGGGTGAAATGGGTCACTAGACATGGCCCGATATGAATACTCAGGATCAGATTGCCTGTCCCGTCCGCGCTCTACTCCTGCCCGTCCGGTAAAGCAGACTGTATAACGGTCGCCTGAACCGCCAACTTCCGGCCCGCCGTTATCATAACAGCGGACATACTTCGGCACTCCATTCGGCAATAGCGCCGCAAGCCGTTTATCAGATCGCCTTGAGGTTTTCATAATCGCAGCTTTCCATCGTCGGAAACATAAAGATTGCATTCGCCGAACGATTTTGCGGAAGCCGTAAGAAACTCGCACTGCTCCGGCGTGCCAAAATCGTTTTCCCAAAATCCGGCTCCGTGGCCGTTGCGCGTCAACCAAAAGTCGTGTCCAGCTTGCTTGGGAGGGTAGCCGTCAAGCCGGTTGGACGCTTGGAACTTGGCGCAGTCATTCACTATCTGTTCCAAGGCTTCCGGTGCCAGGTCCAGCCAAGTTTTTTCGCTCATTTCTTCACTATCCGGCCCCGCTTCCGTGAAGAACATTGCTTCGATGTATGCGAGCGTGAAGGCGTCCACGTCGTGCTGTAGGTTTCTGATTTCAGTTACAGGTTTCATTTGATCGTTTTGTTTTCCGGTGCGTGATTGCAACCAGATTCGCGGGCGGGAACTATCCGCCCGCAGTCTGGCGGCTCTTGAGTTATTGGATTCCTGCAAGTTGTTTCGCCGTTGAAACGTTGCGCTCGTTTCGATATGCCTGCCATACGCCAAGAGAAGGTGTCCACCGAAAGCCGGAAGATTTTAGTTGAGTGCGAACATCAACGGATGGCTTGCCTGGAAACGTAAGGCGAACTCGGTTTTCTGCTGGGCAATCTTCCAACGTCGCGTTGCTTCCCTGTGCCTCGCTTGCCGGCGTATCCTGATTGCGGGCGATAACCACAAGCCGGCCTTTCATCCGTTGAATATTGGCGTTGTTGTTGGTTAGTTCATAACTTGGAAAACCAAGGCGACCGCAAAAATCAGGCTCGAAAAGAGCTTTTGCAACACCAGCCGGGAAACCGGCTTGTTCAAGTGCTAATCGCCCATTGGAAACGTCATTCTTGAACTTACGGACGATCACATTTGCCGCCTTCATTCGCTCCTGTAGCTTTTCAGCATCGGCGATCTTGGTTTTCAACCGTTCCGTTGCGTCTGAATCGCCCGCCATAATTGGCCGTAACTCAGGGCAAAGTGTTTTGCGGATTGCTGCCAGTGCTCGGTTTCTGAATTCCAGCAATTCTTCAAGCCGCTTGTGGGCAATGTTGTTTCGCTTTTCGTTTCGGCGCGTCGGAAAGTTTGACGGCCCGGTTATCATAACGGACATGCAACGCGAATCACTCCGCAGCTTGGCAAGATACCTTGCCTGGTAGCCGTCACGGTAACGCGCAAACTCAGCCCGTAGGGTTTCGGCCATGCCATCCTTGCCGACGGTGAGCTTTGACAATTCTGCGAAGTCTTGCGCCATTTGCTCGGCGTAACCGTCGCGGACTTGCTCGGCGCGTTTGTCTGGTGTGAAACTGATGCCAGCATAAGCAGCCCGCGCAATGTCGGTTGGAATATCGTTTGTGAAGGTTTCTGCGTTCACGCTGCCACCTTCCCTTCCGCCGCTTCATTTTCGTTCAACGTTTCCAAGTGTCGCGAGACAAGCTCCAATATTGCCCTGTCGCGTTCTGTCCTTGGGAATTGCTGCTCGGCAGTCGCGTGATAAAGCGCGTGATCCGGTGCGTCTGGATCATCGTGCCAGTCGGCGTTATCTTTTGACGCGCCTTTGCAAGTTTGATCCATGACGGAACGTAACAGCGTCACGCATGCCCGCACGCGGTCAAATTCTTCTTTGGTGTTCTGCACACGCCCAACCAAGTCGTCTCCGTTGAACGGAGACTTGATCTCCTTAACGTCTGGCGGTCCAGCGTGCCCGAATTCAAAGCGGTCATAAAGCGCCGCGCTTGCCGCTTGTGGATTGTCGGCGAATACTTCCGCCGTGATAGAGTAAAACTTGCCGATTGCGCCAAGCTTTCGGCCCGTGAATTTGATGCTATAGGTTTTCATGTTGATCGTTTTAGTTAATGTTTACCGTTACACGCGGACGGTAAATTCAGACAAAGCGCAAGTCAACTCAGAATTACGCAAGCAAGTGAAGTACTCAGGAAACTTATCCCTACCATTAGCCAAACTACAAACGTCGAACGGCTGGACAAGTGGCACAGGGCAAGCTTGATGGCACTCAGAAAATTTGTGTTGACAATGACTGAGCACCGTTTAGGATTGCGCAACGGTAACAACAACATTCAACAACGATCAATGAAAACAATCACCCCGCACCCTGATAAACCAGACTGGTTTTTACTGACTGAAGCTGGCGTTACGCTTGCCGCTGGCAGTCTTGAACATTGCCAAAAGTTCGCCACGATCCGCGAATGTTTCGCCGATGGATCGACAATTGAAACGGATGAGACAACCGGCAATCGTACAGTTGTCGGAAGAATGGCCCACGCTGCTTACTTTAAGCGTCTGCGCGAAGAAAAGATTTTTAACTCTACGCCATGCGCGGTAATTGACTTTTGCGTGAACCTTGACGGCACGCGCAAATGTGAACTGATTCGCAAGCTTGTCAGCAATCCAATTACCGCCGCCGAATTCGGCCCGTACGCTTACGAAGTGTGGACTAATGACGATCCGCAGAACGTTGTAAGGTACCTAGATTTTGAACGCGCCAACAAGGCGTTCCGCGCTGCGGCTGTTAACGGAACAAACGGTTTCGGCGTATGAACGACACCGACAAAGCCCTGAACTACTACAAGTCAATTGTATTGCACACTCGCCCGCAATACGTACCAGCCAAGGTGTCTCTACCGTTACGAGTATCAGGAGACTCTATATTTGATTCGGTGTCCGTTGAACCGGGAGAATACGAGTGCAATAGCAATCAGTGGGGCGCAATCTCCGTGCAGGCCGCCAACGGCAGAAGGCTCGGCGTTAAGCCGTGTGAATTCGAGGTTATTGAATGGCGTCCCAACGATAGCAAATAACCACCGTTTCACCACCAGCCGCAGCACACTGCGGCGTTTTTGCGTACAGCGCACCAGACCGTTTCCACCGTCCAAGGTAGCACCAACACCAGAAAAGCTCGCCCTGCGTCAACGTGGAGCGATTTCCGCCTACCGTAGCGAGACAAGGAACCTGCCAGGACAGCCAAGCCAACCGCTAGGCACAACATCGTACTGGTTTCCCCTAGGAAAGAATTGCCGATAGGCAGAATTTGCCTAGTGGTTGCGTTCGTTTAATCACTGCTCGCTTGTGAAACTTTTCACAATCTCTATACTTGAGTAACCTAAGTGAGTTACTTATGTATGGATTTACTCTCACCTGGAGTCCGTCACACCGTTGGTAAGCAACGTGTTATCAACGTGTTGCATACAGTGAGGCACAACTTGTGGTGTTGCGAGACTGGCGTGACCACAAGCGAGCGTGCAAAACCACCACAAACAGGCCACCGGGGCGTGGGGTTTGAGTTGCGTACGCGTGGAGATACGTAGGAGGTCCTGCGCGACTCAGGCTCATTTCCTCATATTGACTTGTGCCTATATGCGTTATGGGTGATATAGGTTTGTGGGATTGGTTGGGTTTCGATGGTTCGTGATTCAGTTCTGTCGGTGTGTGGAAGCGTGTTTTCCTTGTGGCGTGGATTTGAGCTTTGTTTTGCAGGTGTACACAAGACACCCACAATAGGTAGGAACAGCCTTTCGGCTTTGAGCGAGTCTAACTGGCAACTGGCGGGGTATTGCATTGCCCGCCACGTAGAGCGCTCTAAGTTTGCGACTGGTTGGTAACGGTTGCGACCAGAGCGTGGGTTTTCGGGGGCAAGAGGGCTGAACCTCTATTCCTATCACACGTCGAGGCGTGAATACTCCCGCCGTAAGGCGGAACCACTCCGTTAGTGGTCGGTTGTCGGATTCCTGCGGCAACGGTGCTCTGGTGGTCGTCTCGGTCGCGAACAAAAGTGGGTTTCATCCAATGCCAGTCAAAGCCCAATTCTTCGAGCTTCTGTCTGGCTTCTTTTGGATCGGTCATCTTACGCATCCAGCGCAGATGGTGGGAAGCGGAGAGGCAACGGACGGGCTTTTCTACTGCCCATGTGGCGGTGGCGCGTGCCGTGCCTTTGGCAGCGAACAGGGCGCGGGTCTTGATGCTCATTTGTCGAAACATCACGTAGCGCGGAACTCGCTTCTTCCATTCGTTCTCCATAAAAAGGATAAAACCGTACCTCGACCTGAAATAGCACGCCCCCGCATCAAGGGCTGGTCAAAGTACGGCTTTATCCACATGCGGGCCGGTGCTATCCAGCCAAGTGATGCGCAAGATAACCAAACCTTATACCTTGTCAATGGATTTATTTCTGTTTGCCGCACTGGCCATCGGCTGTTACTTTTGAAGGACCAAATGCCAACACCCGAAGAAATCGAAGCCTTCTCGCACATGGTCGCCGAGAAAGCCGAGACACCAGAAGCGACCGCACGATTGGAACAACTCAATGCACGCATTGCTGACATCACTAAACAAATCGCTGACGCTGACAATTCCGGGGTGGCTGACGGCGATCCTGCTGCTTGCCGGGATCGTGCTCGCGCTGCTTTTTCTGCGCTGGCTGCTGACGTGGGGAAGCGGCAAGTGGTAGGTGAGCCGAATAACCTATTCAACGACTTCGTTCGCAAGCACCAACTGGCGGTCGAAAACCTGACCGAACAGCAACTCGCGGAGGCAATCCGGCAGGCAATCGCCGCTGGCGACTTCCAGAGAAACGTGCTCCAGGACGGCTCTGCGCAGTCGGTTGTTTACATTCCGTACAGAGAATCCGAGCGCTTTCGTGGACTCTACAACGAACTGCTTTTTGCCGTGGCCAGAATATACGAAGGCGAGACTCGTCACGAAACGGCGCTGCGTTACATCCGTGAACGTGAGAGCACGACACCAGAGGCGCGTGTCTCAACGCAGGAACTCGCCGACAATTCTTGGGACATCGGGATCGTATCCGGCGTTCTTCAAGGCATCGAATGCACTCCGACATTGCTGCCGAACCAGAAAGAGGCGATTGCGGATGCTCGTAAAGCCATCAAGCGCATCGAAAGCAGAAACAGCCGTTTGGTGGTTATGGCGGTCAAGCCGGACGCCCAGCCCTAATCCCATCGTCAATTCTTTTGTCAACTTTGCATTGACAAAGAGTGTGGTCTGGCGCACGATGCCTGAATGATCGACAACAGACTACAGCCCGGAACGGACGAGCCTGAAATCCCAGTGACGCAGTGGGTGGGTGAAGTTAATCCGGCCCTTCACTCTACAGTTCCGTTGCCGGACGGTGTTGTTATCGGTGGTCCTTGGCCGCACACGATCATCACATGGCCAGGTGGAAAGTCGAGGCCGGCAACCAAAGTGGAGCACGACTTGTTTCAGGCGCTTGAAAAGGCGAATGCGGAGGCTGGAGTATTGAGGGCGTCCATTGCGGCGATGCACTACCACTCAGCTAGGCCAAAGGTAAACAGCGACACTGACATGATCTCTCAATTTTGGTCTATTCGAGACGAGTGCGAGCGGTGCATTCCAGAATTGAAACCTCTCCGGCCATAGAAAAAGCGCTGGCGGTTTCCCACCAGCGCCTAACCCGGCTTCTCACGACCGCGCCATGCCACTGCTGTCCAGTGCTTCACCATGCCGTCGCATCGCGAATCACCGCTTCACTTCACCAACGCAGTTCTGACACTACGACGCATTGCCTTTACCGGACGTTGCTGGACTATTCCCAAGCGTGTCCTCGCGCTGCCATGCCTTCGCGTTGCTTACCCTAACCGTGCCTCAGCGTTGCTGTCCTCTGCCATGCCTGAGCATCACTTGTCTTCGCTTCTCATATCCCAAGCCAGACCCAGCTATGCCACTGCTGATCCTTACTCTGCTACTCCCTTGCCTTGCCTTTGCCCTTTCGCGCTTGGCCTTGCCCGTCGCGTTACTTGTCCATTCATTGCTAATCCGCCGCATAGCGTTTCGCCGCTTTGCCTATGCCCGTCGGTTCTCTGCTTTTCCTAGGCTTGTCTCCACGTTGCTGTGCCATGCCTCCACTGATCTACTCTACGCTTTGCTGAAACATTGCTTTATTCACTGTTCGGACTACTGCGTTTCATCACCATGAATGACCGCTCGCAGTTCGGGCAGTGCAGGCAGTCTGTCCAGTTGTGTCGCGGGCGAGGCACTGGATACAGCGTAACGCCGTCCGGCACATCGCACTTTTGCTCGCAGTCTATTTTGCAAGGCCCAACGTAGTCCAAACCATTCTCGTCAATCTTCATAGACATAGCACCACAGCAGTCCGAATATTATTCCGATGGTGAATCCCAACATGGCGACTTGCTTTTACAGTTCTTTGTAGCTGAAACGTCCAAATGACCCTCCGCGCCACTGGCCATAACCCTTCATTGCTCCGTACTCCAATGCCTCGATGATCGAGTCCTTCGTCAGCACGGCCAGATTCGACTTCGCGTTTGTGCCTTCCAGCAGCGTGATCGTGAACTGACAGTTTGTGCCAGCCGGAAGCAGTTCCGACCGCGCCAGTGCGATCCTATCTCCCTGCATCGTTGACGCTCGCAACGGCCTTTCACAAATCGACTCCGGTTGCATGATCGGCCTGTCCTTGTCGTCACGGAAATAAATCCGTCGCGGCGCAACGAACACCAGAGAATCCACCGACCGCTTGCACGACCACTTGGAGAGCTTCTTCACGGACGCCTCACCGAGTTCGATCAGCACGGAAATAGACTCCTTCAAGAATCCTCTCCAGGTGTAGTCCCAACAGAACAGCCCTTTCTCGTCGCGAGCGAAAACCGTGGTCGCCTTCTCAATACGCTCGTCCGCCGTGTCAGGATCGGAAACCGCCGCAATTTTTTCGGCTGAGTTTTTCTTCACGATGTCAGGCGTCTTGCCTTTATCCTTCGCCATCTTAGTGACGATGTAATCTTCCATGAGTTGTGGATTGCCCGGCAGAGAGCCGAGCACCGATTCGGTGAATGTCACCGCGATTTTGATTTCTGTTTTTGTCATAGGTTTACTGTGTTTCGGAAAATCTATCAGTCCGCAGGCTCGATTCGCGAAAGCACATGGGCGTAAAGCTCGACGATCTTCAGTTCTGTCTTTGTTGGATTGAGCAGCGCGTAGCCATTTGGCAACATCTGAATTCCGGTGCCGTTAAGTGCCTTTTGGAACTGCTCTTTGTTCGGGTCGTTGGCCTTAACAATACGACCCTCAAGCCTTTTCGCGCTGGCCTTCCACGCTTTCCATGCAGCTTCCAATTCCAGGTTGATAATATTGTTCAGCACCGTCTGCCTTCCATTGATTTCCCAACAGCCTTCTGTAATCTCAGTTTCCGAGACTTGCCGGATTTGCGATCTGTTCCATGTTGGCGTAATGGCCAAGCCATCAATTGAGCTACACCACTGCTTGAACGCCTCGTGCTCCGAACCGTATTCGTCACTCATCTCAGCCCTTTCGCCTTCATCAATTCTCTCACGCTTCCAAACCACTGCTGTTTCCGTTGAGTCTTGGCGTGAAGCCGGTCAAACAGCATGGCGGTGATGTTGCGGCCACTGCGCTTCCCGTGACTTGAAAACACGACGCTTTTCTTAACGATCCTCTGAGTGGTTGGTTTCATGCAGATCACATTGGCCATCTCGGCTCGTTGGCGCAACGCGGTTGCCAGACTGGAGGCGGTTCGGCGTCGAGAGTGCCTTTGTGCCAAATTCGGTAGCCGTCGCCGTTTATCTTCCGCGTCTCAACCTTAATTCCCATCTCTTTAGCTATCTGAGAAACTTGGCGATTCGTTGGCCACGTAAAACTCTGATCGGCAAACATCGAGCGCAGCGTTTCATACAGCACGCACCCACGGCTTCCCGGCACCTTGCGCGAAGGAATCGGAATTCCGCTTTCAACGACAGGAGGATTGCAGGCAATCGGTTTCATTCGCATCCGGCCTTCCAACCAGCATCGGTCGGCGAGTGCCAAGCTTTGCATTTGTGGCAGTATCGTGGTTTCTCGTTCGTCGAAATTGCATCTATCGCCGACTTTAGTAGGCGTTGTCCTGATTCAGCTTCCATGTATGCCTGTTTTAGATGCCCTGCTTCGGACATGCGGGCTGCGTTTATGAATGAGGACACCGCGAGGTCTTGCATCGAGGCGTATTTGTTTTCCTCTGGCTTCGAGACTCGGAAAACCGTCTCACGGCCACACGTATCGCACCAGCCGCCGACCATCCCATGCGTGATTGCTTCCGACTTGAAGCCGTCCATCCATCCGCAGGCGACGCATTGGCAGTCCACGTATTTGGCCGAACAAGGCGTTGCACCTGATGAAGCATCCCCATTTCCATTCTTCTCGATGAACTCGCCGTGTTTCATTTTAGCAGGCGCAATCTTCGTAATCGCCTTCATCCTTAACAGGAGCCTGCTCTTTGAACGCAGGATGGCTCCAAGAATGCCGCAGATCGGTGACTGTGTTCGGAAATAAAAATAGCCAGCACGTCTCTCCAAACCAAACTGGCTTTGGTAAGAACGGATCGACGACGCCGACATGTGGCAACACACACCCAACAACTCCGTTTTCAATAAATCCTACACGCTCTCCGGGAGAAAGTGTGCATCCAGCCATCACTGGCGCTATGGCCACATGAACTGCATCCCTATGCGCCTCGCCTTCGATTATTTGTCCGAGTTTGATTTGATCTTTCATTTGAGTTTTGCTTTTAGCGCTTCGATTACCTTTTTCACTTCACTTTTCAACAGGCTTATTGAAGTCCATTGCGTGCCGTTGCTGGTTACGCTCAGACACACTTGACCATCTTCCAGAGGATGCCTTTCAAGCTTAACCTCCACAGCGAACTTTTCTTTTCTCCACTCCAGAAGCCGAGCGTCAATATCGGTTTCGTGCCGAACATTAGGCTCGCTGAAAATTGGTTTCATGTGCGCGACGATACGCCTGTTTTAGTCGTTGTCAACTGAAAAGTTTCGCGCTAATCGAACTCTAAATTTTTCCCGACGCGGCCCAATATTACAAAACACAGGACGGCGGTTAAGAAGCCGGCAAGGAATGCAAAAAGAATGTCGATAGTCATAGGGTTATTTTATCGCCTTGAAGATTTCACTGATATGTCTCGTCTTTCCCTCCGGCTCAACGTCCGGTGAGATGGAGCGGAATTTCCAATCGCGCACGTATTTCAGTGCTGTGAAGATTTGATTTCGATTGTGGGCCAAGCACCCGTAATGCTCGTGAGTATTTTCAGAGACTATTTTTGCGAGGTTCATTAGCTGCTTGTTTGTCAGACGCTTCATGCCTTAAAGTTCAGTTCTCCCATAAGTATCATCGCGTTCTGTAATCCGGCACGCCTTCGAGATTGACGTGTGTTGCGTTCATTTTATGTTCTTGAAGATTTCGGATATGTGGCGTGGTTTGCCCTCCGGCTCAACATCTGGCGAGATAGATCGAAACCCGGCCAGTGCTTTTTGCTTCTCGGTCACGCGGATTCGGTTTCGTTCGTGCGCCCGCGCCTCGCCGAGAAACGACGCCAGTCGGCCCATGTCCGAAAGCAAATTGTGAATGTTAAGCCGCTGCCTGAATTCTGGTTTGCGCTTCGAGTTCTGGTGAATGATGAATACCAACACGCACCTAAGATCATCTTGCACAAATCCGTTGTTGAAGAAATCCCACAGGTATCTTTCGACGGCTTGATATTTCAAGTCGGCTGGATTCTGTCCGGTGATCCGACACCATTCGGCGTGGAGTGCTTTTAGTTTGTCAGATATGTTTGTCATGTTTGTGGTCATCCTGCCGCCACCATCGCTTCCACGTCCTTTGGATGCCAAACTGCTATCTCACCGCCGCACGCATCCACCAAGGCCAGCAGACCATCAGGATACAGAGTGCGGAGTTCCGATAGCATTGGCACTTGTTCGGCAGCGTTGCGTTGTAATCTTTTCTTAATTGGAACTTTACCCGTCCTAAGAACAATTGCGTAATGAGCCGAGCCAGTCGGTTCAGACAATGAGCTTGGCGACCGGCATTCGTCGCATTCCTCATAAGGTAGCGCGTGCGGACATTTTCCGGTCCTTGGTATTCTTTCACTCATGGCTCGATCTTGGGTTTTAATAGAGTTGATTGTAGGCGCATCGTTCTCCCCACTCGTCTTGGAGCAAGCAAGTATTCGGTGAGCGCGCAGCGCATGTTTGCAAAGCGGAGAGTCATCTTGAATTGCCTCAGTAATGCGAGCGACCTCGGCGAGAGCAGCTATTCGCACGTCTTCGAGATTTAGGATCACATTGGCCACTCCATGATAAACGTGCTTGAAGTGGATTTCTTGGCACTCCAGTGAGTTCACCCAATTGATTGCTTCCTTTGGTGTCACTCTACACCTCCCGCTGCGTTGTGTTGCTCGATCATTCTGCGCACATAGGCCAGATGCTTTTCAATTGTGTCCAAGGCTGCCTCGTGCTGCTCGTCACCGTAGCAGCATCCGCCGCCGAGAGAACCGCTGTTCATAATCGACTTTACCAATGCCAGTGGGCTTTGATATGTCTCGATTTCCATTCCTCGTCCGGTGTTTTTCACCACCGCTATTACTTCATGTGTTATTATTCCCATGTTGTCTCCTATTTATCGTTCTGGCGTATGGAGCGTAAGTGGTGAATCACCTGTACGAGTGCGCTCCTGTGGCCGTCGAGTCGGTGGTATCTGTCCCATTCACCGTGGTCGCGAGCGTTTATCATCGCGCCTTCATCTTCTAGGATTTCGATTTTGAGCCACACTCGCAGTTCGTCGATGACCCGCACGTTAGACATCATCGCCTCCCTCGTAATGCTTCACCATTTCCTCAGTGCAGCAGCTTTCGAGAATCTTCCTGCGCTGGTGCATTGGGAGCTTCAGGAAGTCCGACCGCATCATCGGTTCACGAGTCCACCACCATGAGATATGCAGAGGCACACAGGGAATCAGGCAGACCCACAGGTCTATACAGTGCCCTTGGCGTTTCCAGAATGCCCCAACCCAGAAGTCTTGGATCTTCCATTCAAACTCGGCACGCCATTGGAAATTGCGCGGCGGCCACAGCATCGTTTTGTTTTGTGTTGCCATAATCTTATTTTAACGTTTAGTGAGGCGTGTCTGAGACTCGCTTATTCCACAGTTCGACCGCTCCACGCGCTAGCGTAGTTAGCGGCGAGAGTATTCCCGCATCCGTGCGCTGGCATCGGCAATCAGGACATTTGATTATTACGGATCGTTTTGCTGTCCTGTCATTGCCTTTGAAAATCATCTCTGGCTTGCCGCCGCAGAATGGACACGGTAAAAGGTCGTTATTGCCAATCTGGTCCATAGATTCCCCATCGTTTTGCGAGTGTTACAGCCGTTGTGAATTGATCCTTTGCTTTGGCGAGCACGGCGGCATCTTCGTCGTCACAGTCGCCGCACACGAAGAAATTTCCTGTGACCATACCCGGTGTGCCATTCGCGTAAACCCAGCGAGCTTTGTCGCCTACCTGTAGAATGTGCCCGCACAGTTTGCAGTTGAGCAACTTCTTGATGTTCTTGAAGCCTTGGTGCGTTTCAGCGGACAGAATAAAAGGTTGTCGGTTGAGCCATTGGCTGTGTTTGCGCTGCTCGACTCGGCCACTATCATTGGATTGGAGAGTGGTTGTCATACTTTGTTATGGCGGATTATTCTGGTCATTACAAACTCGGTATGGCGATTGGACCGATCCGCATTTCCAGCACTCAGTCCGTTGTGTGTATCGCACCCTGTCCGTATAGACTTGTTCATGCCAATGGCTTTTATGGCGAAGGCGACACCAGATCGCCCTAAGCAGCCCTTGCATCGAATGAGCGCCAAGTGAGAGGATGTGTATTGGACTTGGTGTTGTCATACAAGCAACTTTCTAGCTTCAAGAATTTGATTTAGTTCGTCAATAAACTCAGTGCCCTTGTCGCATTTGGCGGAAAGCATATAATGACGAACCTTGTTTGTTGGGTTTATTCCAACACTTTCAATGGCTTCTTTTTCTATTTGATAGCCGCGCAACTCAATCTTTGCGTCCAATAAGTCAGATTCAACCTCCGTTGTAGGAATGTGTGAAACTCTATTGATCTGCTCTGCGTTTAATTTCATACAGTCTTAATGCTTTTCATCATTGTCGGACGGTAAGGACACGGAAACGAAACAGCACCTTACCGCCCAAAGAGAATGGGTGGATCACGCGGTTAGCATTCTAAGCCCAAACTCGCGTTCGCGTTTCGCCACGATTCGCTTCAATCCTGTCTTGCGGTATTTCTTGCCTTTGCGATTACAATTTGGGTGCGTTGCCTGCCAACCCATCGGCCTCTGTGTGCCGTCCACAAGTTGAAAGTGGAACGGCTTAACTGCGTCGCCGCGATCAAACGCCAGAATCGCAGCCTGTGCTTTCGTCGGAGTGAAGAACTGATAACGCTTGCCGGTTTTTAAGTCAGTGAACCGAATGGATTGCGTGTCCACTTTGATGTACTTCGCCTGTTCAAATCGCGAACGAATGGCGTCGGCGATCATGCAGTGTTTCGAGTCCTTTTTAGTTGACTCGTCGATGTGTTGTTTCTTTACGTTTAGGTATATGGATTTCATAGGTTGTTTGTTTGTCAGGCGCTTCATGCTGGATAATAATTAAAACGAAACGAGAGAAGAAAGAAACCCCAACCCCTTAGAGTAGGGGTATCGAAAGAAGTCAGAGAGCAAAGGAAAACCGCAATGCTCTGAACTGGCGGCCTTCGGCGGGATTTGAACTCGCAAGCCGCATCGGTGTTGTGTCCCGTTTGGCAGGCTGGAAACCTCATCACAACGATGAGTCTTGCGGCGAAATGTCCGCAAGCCGGGGCAGCAGCACGCCGACACCCGTATCTTTACACTAGCCCGTGTCTTTACATTGCACCACGAGGCCCAGCAGTTCAAAGCACTGTCGTTTTCCTTCCACGTTGGCCGGTGAGATGTTTGTTTCCTCGCGTGCCCTAGCCGCAGCATCCTTCGCGAAGGAGCCGCGCATGTTCCGGCGACCGTATGGCATGAAGCCGTTTCACGGTTCGGTGCCTTAAAAATGGAAAGGCCGCTCAGTCGTGAAAAACCGCTAACTGCGGTGCGAGCCTCGCGGCTTCGCATGACTGAACGGCCAAAAGTGGTCTTACGTTCGAGACTTACAGTTAGCTGGTTTTCACTCCAGCATCCGAACGCAACCAACATACCCAACCTGATTTTGGAGTCAACCATTTTGTTTGGTGTTCGCTGAATGTGAATCGGAGTTCGTCGTACCTCTGAGCAATTCCGCCCCGCTGAAATCGAATCAGCGCAACTTGTTGGCTTTGTCCAAACGGGCAGGTAGCTAGCAAGCCCGTTGTTGTCCGTGACAAACTCACGGAAAAGTTTACCGCCATTTCTGGCCGTTGAATACTCCGTCCGATTCACATTCAAAGAACATCTCATTTTGTTAGTCTTTCCACTTGCCGGTTTCACGAATCAGCGCGTCGCACAGTTCTTCGGGCGTTGTGAAAATGTCCGTGTTCTCGATAAACCACAAGCGGATGCCCAATGGCTGCTTCTCAAGCACCGGCACAATCGCGTCGCGGGAGTTGAGGTAGTCTGGAAGATCGTGCTGCGTTGCGTGAGTGTAACTGAGACTGTCTTTCCAGAGCTTCGACCACCACACAGAGTCAACAGAACCTCTGACCCATTCATCCAACTCTGCGATCTCGATTCTCTTTTCGGCTGCTGTCATTCACGCGAAGGTATCAACGCCGCAGTGATTGTCAAGCAACAAAATCATTTGCGCGAAAAATGTTTGACTCCGCCGCCGACGGTGATAGCCTTTGTCAATGAAGTTTTACAACGCCGCCATGAGCGACGGCGAGAAAAATGTATGAGCAAGAAATCCAAGACCAACTCTCGAACGGCGCGGGTCGCCGTTCGCTCCATGAAGTGTTCTACAGCATACGCGGTCGAGTGGCAGAAACCGAACGCCAAATGGGAATGCCTCGTCGGGCAGCGCGACAACCAATCGCAGGCACTTGAATATGCCAGATGGTTCTTTAAGGACTGGCTGGAAAAACCCAAAATCCGATGCGTCGAAATCAAACACAGCGAGCGGGTGCTGTAGAACGACAAGCCCACCAACAGCCCGTAAAAATGAAAAAGAACTCTCTGTAACTGTCTGCATATAAAACCGATGCCTGTTTTTATCATCGCGATGTTGCTGGCGGCTCCGGTCGGCCCGCCGCGCATTGAAATCATCCGCGCTGGCGACGCGAACGTTATCAGGCCGTCCAACATCAAGATCAACCGCGTGTATCTTTTGGAAGGCTCGACCGACTTGGTGACTTGGTATAAAATAACGTGGAAGATTTACTACGGCGAGAAGTATGACAAAGGCGTGGAGGTTCCTATGATTGACGCACGCGAGTTTTACAGGATCAGTGTTTTTTGATCGCCTTGGGTTAGCGCTTCAATGGCCTTCCGACAGTCGGATTCGCAAACATCTTTCGCAGTAACGCAGTTGTCGCTAATTACTCCATTCGACTGAAGCCAGTTCATAGCCTCACACTCATCGGATTCGGCTGCTTGGATAAACCGCTCAAGAGAGTTCATAAAAGTCCGCCGCCAGCGTCTAATTCACGTCACTGGCTCAATCAGAAAAACCAGCGGAGTCGAACGAGAACACGGCGGCGGAAATTACCTCATCGCCTTTTTTGCAGCGACGGTGAGTAGGATGTCGTTCGGGCCGGCCTTGTCCTCGCCAAGCTTCGATGCAAGGTTGAGTTCGTAACCCCATGCGTCGCGCTTCAAAACGAGCAGCTTGCCGTAGCCGATGCCGATAGAGATAGGGCCGAGTTGATCGCGCAATTCGAGCGCGGCAGCGTAGGCGTCGCCAATGCGGTCAAACACGCTGAACGAATCGTCACCGTCGTATTTCACGACCCGCCCGCCGTTGCGACGGATGATTGGCCCGATCTTCCAACGCAGGTTGTGAATGTGTTGCTTGGTTTTCAGCGGGCCGTGCGCGCGGATGCGACGCCCGAATCCAACCATGTCAGTTACCAGTACGGCTTTCTTTTGGAGGTAGCTCATGTGAGAGGACTTTCTTGGTTGTGGTTTCGACTGGCAGAGGGCGAGAGAAGCCTTTCTTCGTCAAGCTGTCAGTAACGCACCGCAAACACAGTCCGCTTGCCGTTGCGCCGACATCGCCACATCTGGTGCAGTTCTTGTCGTAATTTACGGTGACGGTGTACATTAGCGGGCCAGCCTTCCGCGATGCGATTCAAGCTCTGCCACGTCGGCATTCAGCCGAGACATCTCAGCCGCGTCTGTGGACACCATAGCGCGATTACGCCGCTCTCGTATGATTGACGCAAAGGTTTCATCCGCCAGTTTGTAGGCTTCGTTGACGGCAACGCTGCTTCGTCTCCAGAGCCAAATCACTACGAACAGGATCAGAAACCCAACACCGAACAGGACCAGCGCAACGGACATCGGCAGCTTCTTTTTGAAGAACGACGCGCTTTCCAATTCCTGAGAGGCGGACTGATTCGACGCGGTGTTGAGCGTGATGGTTTCCCGATACGTGTTCGTTGGCTGCGGATTGACCGCCACGGCGATTGAATTGCTCGAACCTGTCACAGTGACGTTCGGCGCGGGCGGCGTCTTCTGTCCGTCAATGGTGCGATTTAACAGGGCATTGTTTTGCGATGCCAGCTTTTCAGCGGCAGCAACCGATGTTCCGCCAGAGCGCTCTTGGACGCCGCCGAGGCAGCCGCAGAGAAGGATTAGAAGTGCTAATGACAGTGATTTCATTCGTAGAGGAAATCGTCTCCTTGACGAACTCCACCAATAATCACGCTCTGATTGCCATTCAAGATGTCAACCGCGAGATGGCGAAGCGCGGTCACGCAGGCGTTTCGACGTTTATATCCTTCGCCGCTATCTGCCACGATCCTGCCTTTGCGCTTGGCCCTCCAGCGCCACTCCTTCTTTCGGTCTTTGTAGATTTCAAATGTTGTCATTGGATTGCCTTTGTTTCGGGTTGCTGGCCTTGGACGATGAGGTTGACTTGCTGGTTGCCTGAGATCGGCGTGATGGTGGTGCCGGGAGCGAAGGACGGCACCGGCATCTTGCCGTCGTTAGGCTTGGGCGCAGGCGTGCGTTCGGCGAGTTGGTTGGCGAGTTCCGACTGAAGCTTCAGAAGGTCGATGCAATGTTTGGCGGCGACCATGCGAATTTCACTGCCAGCCGGCATGGAATCAAAGTCTTCTTCTTCGATCCTCTTACGAAGCTGGTGAGCTTGATCCAGAGTCAGGAACACAATGCCGCGACCAACGTGGGCCGCTCCCAATGAGTCCAAATATTCACCGTATCGCTTGAGCGACTTCGCATTCTCAGCCTTGAAGAACCCAAGCCCAAGCTTGCGACACACCGCACGCGCCTCGCGGTCGGTTTTGAACACCGGCTGCGAGGTTGAGATTTCGATGGCGTCGGTCACGGCAGATCAGACTATTATTCCACCCACCCAAAGTCAAGTCCATTTTCACGCGCCCAACACTGCGCCCGCTTGTAACGCGCCTTCTCGTAAACCGGACACCAGCACCCAAGCGACATTGGCCGACCAGTCTCAGGATTGAGAAACGGTTTGTTCGTCTCCGGGTCCATCGCCAAGTCGCCCGGCTTCCCGCACGTCCAATGTTCCACATGGAACATCTGGCAACTGCGGCACGTCTTCAACCGACGGAACCATAAGCGGCGGCTCGCTCGGTTCGCCTTCGATGCAAACTTCAACGTCATAACCTTTAGGGCAGTACGGCATAACTCGGCCACGCCGTATATCTGGAATAAGCACCGGCAGACGACCATCCTGGCTTTCGCCAATGCGAGCGCCCGGCCTGCTCGCTTCATTGCCATAGTGCCGAAACGCCGCCAGAATGTATTTGTAGTTGCGCTTAACATAACCCATCCATCGTTCGCAGTACTTGGACGCGCTCATTGACGCCCTGCGCCGCTGTTCCGTTGTGATGCTGTGATAATACCACGCTTTCGCCGGCAGGATGCACAGCGACCAGTAGATGAAATGCTTCTTTCGGTCGATGGCAGCAAACCAAGTCTTGTTCAATTCCTGAGTGAATCCGTTCTCGATCAGGTAAGGATCAATCAACTCACGCTTAACTTTGTCCAGATTGGCCGCAAGGCTGGAAAACCGAGCGGTGAGGATCGCCAGCCAGTTGTTGCGATACGGCATCTGGAATATCTGACAAAACCCAAGGTGCAAAGGCTTTTGCTCGTTTATTAGATACTCTAATGCACAACGATTCTGTTCTTTCCAGAAGGCTTTGAGCGTTGAGTAATCGGCGATGGACGTGCGCGATGCCATGAACTTGATCCAGTTGGCCGCGTCGGTTGGGATCACTTCGCCGTCCAGCGCGACATCAATCGGTTTGTCCGCCAGTTGTGGTGCGTCGTTCGGCCAGCGTTTGTAGTAATCCGGCTCGACGCCGGGTGCCTTGACGCAGAGCTTTTCGAGCTTGTCCCAAAACAGGTAGTGGAATTCTGGTTCCGAGTTTTGCTTGTGCGGCGCGAATGTGGCCAGAATCTTCATGTGCTGCATGGGTGAGAGCGTGCTGGAGGCGGATTGAACCCATGCGTAACGTTGCTCGAATCCGGGCATCTTCATCGGCGTGGCATACACCGGCAGGCAGTAGTCCTCGCCGTTGATGAGCCAGAGTTCCCGGCAGCCGTCGGATGTGAATGTGGTGACTCGGCTGGTTGGTTGGTGCTTAGGCATTGACTAAGGCAAATCAATCGCCGATTGGAGTTGCGGCAGTCTTCGCTCCGCGAGGCAGATCGTGTCATTGTGTGCACCGCCATGACAGCAGAGCATTATTTCGATTTGTTCAAATGCGTGGCGCTTACCCATACCGACCGTGTTCCATCCAAATGACAAAACGATTGCGTCTTCGGTTGCCACTGGCACGATTGCGTCGCGAACGCGCTGATATAGCAGCGCAGATTGTGTTTCCTTCATGCCAACCTCCATACCGATGCTTTTATAGCACTCGCTGATCTGGCGCGGGCTGTATGGCGGGTCGAAGATTATCAGGTCGGCTTTCACGCCTTGTGAACCTAGCATCAGCAGGAACTTTTCGGCATCCATATGGTGCTCGGCTTCCGTCGCGGGATTCAGGTCGTTGGTGTGCGTTGCCCATCGCTTGTTTCGTGCGAACGGGTCTATTGAGACTTTCGAGTTGGTCAGATACGACTGCACGAAGTCATTGATTGGAGGCACGCTGAAGGTGTCACCGTTCGGCATTGCCCATGTTCTTGAGAATTTCACTTGACGCAAGCCTAACATTAGGCAAACTAACGTCAATGCAAAAATCTGAGTTGCTGGAAAAAGCCAAGGCATTGCCTCCGGGGAAGCTGATTGGAGACGCTCTGTTTGCGCTCGGAGTGGGTTATCGTGAAGGAAGGCCAATTTTGCGCGAGGCTGGCTACAAATTCACGGACGGACGCGGGCGCTCGTGCTGGAAGGTGTCGAAGCAGAAGTGGGCGGACGTGGATTGGCTGAGGCGGAACGATGCGGACATTGGCAAGCAACTCGGCGTTTCACGCGAGCGTGCCGGGCAGATTCGAGAGGCGATGGGCAAACCGCAATCGGTGAACTTCCACAGGCCGGTGAAGACGACCAAGATGACGGATAGGTTCAGGAAGATGAAAGCCGAACTAAGCGGCCAGAGCCTTGACCAAATCCGACGCCAAGTGCGTATGCGGCTATCCGACTGGCAACTGAAGAAGTATCTGGATCGGGCGGGAATCAAATATCGAAAGAATGGCAAGGCGTGAACTGGCTTCGCAATCTGTTTCGTAAGCACCCTCAAGCCGTGTCGGTGAGTGGAGGTGTGGTAGTGTTTCTGGACACCGACTTTCTGACAAAAGAGGAAATCGACCTAATAAAGCAAAGAATGACTCCGGTGTTTGTCGAATACTCAGGGCACAATGCGCGGCACATGCTCATGGATGTTCGGAAGGCCGTTTTGGTTCTGCCATAAATGAGCGGTGACTGGTGCCGTGGGGTAAACTACCCATTGTTGGTGCAGTAAGGAGAAACTAGTGTGAGTCGTCGTAAAAGCGACAATTATGTTTAGAATCTTGATAACCGTCGTCATTTTGATGGCCTACACCTATTCGGCGTATTTGCTTATTGCAATGGCCACAGAAACCAATCCCGCCAGCTAGGGCGCAAGGCAACTATGTTCCGAGAACTTATTGCAGCAATTTCATCCCTAGCCCGTGCCGTGCACGGGTTAAGTGAAAACACAAACAACAAATCCGTCCTTAAAAGGATGGAAGAAATGGAGAACAACATCATGGTAAAAGTATCTGAAATCAAAGCAGCCGTAGCCTTGGCTGCGAAGAATAACCGCGAGGCATTTGGTGAGCTTGGAACTCGAATCGCCGACCTGCAAAAGCAGATTGCCGATCTCATCGAGGCGAACGTTGACCCGTCAGTGACGGATGAAACGTTTGAGGCCGATCTCAAAGCATTGGGCGTGGACGCGCAAGCTTTGGCCGACATCGTTCCGAATCCGAATCCGACAACTCCGGCGTAACCCGCTCGGTTGAACATTTAACCCGTCGTGCGAATCACCGTGCGGCGGGTTTGCTGTTTACGCCGGCACCAGCACCAACCTCGCCGGCTGCTCCGTCTGAGGAAGGCCGCGCTCAAGATCGTGAGGTTCCTCGCCGCGAAGCAGGTAGCTGAACGAGTCAAACGAATGCTTCAGCGTGGCCGGCAGAATAAAGTCCAACTTGCTTTTGCCTTTGTAGAGAGTCTTCAGCATGACGGTTGTGTGCGTTAGGTTGGCAGACACAAATATGCGCTGCTCGTGTAGCAGCCGTCTCACTTGATCCACGCGGCCAGTGACACTTCGCTTGTCGATTCCCAACAGAGTGATCCGCCCTTTTGAAACATTGCGCACGATCTTTTCTTCATCGCCGCCAACCGCGCTTTTGTAGCTGAACGCCGACGTGTCAGACCAGTGCCGCCATCGAAACACTGTTCGCCCAAACGCCTCGCGCATGAATTTTTCCCAATGATCCATGCGCTCCAAGAACGCCTCGGTGAATTCTCGAATGCTGACTTGCCGATCAATGCAGAACAGTTCGTCGATGAAATCGTAAGCGTATTCGTCGTTATCAATCGGGCGCTTCTGAGCGATGTGTGCCGAGTGGTTGACATCGCCCAAGTCCCAACCTGTCATTAGTTCCATAGTCTGCTCTGTGGGCACGATGATTTGCCACTTCGCTGAATCGTTGCTGCTCACGTCACCTTGAAAATGGATGTTCGGCAAGAGCACATCTGAGAAATGTCCATCGCGCATTCCCTTAACCCACTTGCCAAAGATGTAAGCCGCCGTCTTTTCCGGGCTGTACGCGTAGTTAGCCTTGAGGCTCCTGATGGCCTGTGGCTCAAGGAACGGGTTATCGTCAATCATCACTTCGATGACGCTCAGATTTTCGATTTCCTCTTTGTCCACCACCGGATCGTAGCCCTGTTTTTCGTAGAACAGCTTGTAAATCCAGCTATCCTCTCCGAGTATGTAGTCGGGATTCGTGTCCGCTATCCACAGGTGCTCTTTCCACGGCAATCCAGGCATACGCAACTGCTGGACGGTTGCGGAAAACACTTCCCGCTTGTCGAAGTTCGTTAGCTCGATAAACCAGAAGCCGGAGAACCGCGTGTTTTTCACCTTTTCTTCAATGTCGTCGTCGTAATCCAACGAGAAAAGGTAGAACTCAGATTCGCCGCCCCAATAATTGCGTATTTTGAAGTAGTTCGTCCGCGTATCACCCATCTGTTTTGGTGGAATCGAGTACTCGAAGCGGATGCTCGCGTTCACGCCGGTTAAATTCGCAGATAGCCACTCTGGAATGATGAGCTTTGTTAGATCGTCGTAAGAACCACCCACTTTTGCACTCTTGATCGTGCGAGCGAACGCGCCCATGCGAGCATTCTTCGTAATCCACAGGTGCTTCACGACGGCGTGCTCAACACCCCACGACTTGCCGCTCAAACGCGGGCCAGAAACCAACTGATAACGCGCTCGGTTGTTTTGAATGGCTATCTGCTTGGGTGAGAGATTGGGTATCCAGTAGCCGTCGGGATGCAGGGGCATATTTGAGGTTAACTATTAGATTGCGTTATGTCTTGGTCAAGTTAAACTAACCTGCATGAAAAGCGAACTCTCTCTCGATACGAGCGATCCTGACGTGCAGGCGTTCCTTGCGGAGTGCAAGCCGGGTGACGAAATAATTGTCCGCGTCACCACCGATTCACACGAGGGCGGAACGATAAGCGGCACGGTGAATTCCGCAGAATACGACGAGACATCCGACGAGGAACCGGAAGCCGAGGAAAAGGAATACGGCGGCAAGGGCAAGATGCCGAAAGGGCTGATGATTGTGGTAGGCGCGAAGAAGTAATGGCGGCAATCCAAAAGGCCAGACCAAAAATAGTCAGAATCGAGGAATGCGATGGCCAGTTTTACCTATACGCGAGAATCGGTCCAGTGGTTCGCCGCCCATCGCCCAATGGCCGCGTGTATCATCTTTTGGACTACGAACGCGAGCTTCCACAAACCATCGACTGCTTTGGCGTGCCGTTAAAACCAAAGGTTGTGTTGAAAGCCTACATTAAAATTCCTCAATCGGTCTTCAAACGTGTGCGCAAGGCTCAGGCGCTCGCGGCTGCGCGGGCTGGATCACCAATCCTGCTATGATTGATCCGAAAGTATTCGAGAATGCCGGGATGACGCCGGAGAAATATAAGGCGAAGTTCACGGCTGAGAAAAAGAGCGAGAAGATCGAAGCCCTACTCAATCGACTTAGCAGCAATACGCAGGATGGCGTTCAGTTCACATGGGATAACGCTCGCGTTTATTGGGCCGTTGACCGCGCTTACGATGTTCCGTTCTATCAGACCAGCGCCACGATGATGCGCGGGTTGGTGGATAAAAAGTTTTCCACTGAAAAAGTGTTGAGCATGGTCAACAACCTTGGGTTGACCCACATGCTGACCGATATTCCGTGCACTTGTGGCGACAGCGATTGCAAGCATCCCAAGAAGCAAAAGCTGCTTGATGTTCCGGTGTTCACGCAGATTTTTTATCCTCTCGTGATGTCATATGTGAAGATTCGCTGGGCGAAAATCTTTGACGACCGCGACCTGTATCCCGTCTTTAAGTTTGAACCGCTGAAGCTCACCACCAAGGAGCGATTGCGCTGTGAAATCCTCACGGATCGCGGGCAGAAGGTGAGTGCGCAGATGGGCTATCGCGAAATCAAGCGCAAGGTGATCTTCGACAATCTGCTCTACGGCATTTGCCTTCAATTCCCGATGGAAGATTGGTACACCGAGAAGCAGAAGGATGTTGGCGGCAAGACAGTCATCACCAAGGAAGGCATCCGCTATTTCATTCCTCACCCGTCGAAGACGTTCTACGACATGGCGCACCGGCCCGATACGATCAATTCGGACACCGGCTGTAATTACTATGGTTACTGGAACATCGTGCGGGCGCGTGAACTCCGGGCGAACAAGGATTTCTGGAATCTCGACGAGATAACATTCGGAAGTGATTGGCTCGGCACGGCGGCAACCGGATCAGCCTACGACGCCTATCGGCAGTTATTCCCATGCACGGCAAATTTCCCAACAGTAGAAACCGTCGGAACCGGGAGCGGCGATCTCGACCGAGAAAAGTCCATTTACCGATACAACACCAAAGAGGCCGACCAACAGGCCGTCATGGTGACGAATCAATTCGCCCGCCTCATTCCGAAGGACTATGACTTGGGCGACTACGAGTACCCGGTGTGGTTCCACTTCGTAATGGGCAACGAGCGCACCGTGCTTTATTGCAAGCCGTACGCCTACACGCCCGGTATCTACTACGGCTACGACGCGGACGGCAATCGTTCCCTGAACGCTGGCATGGGCATGGAGATTCTGCCCACGCAAGACATGCTGTGGAATTATCTCACGCAGTATCTCTACACGGTTAAAAAGAACCTTCGCAGTGCGGTGTTCTGGAATTCTGACGGCCCGCTCACGCAGACGGAAATCGACAAGATTCAGAACCTTGGCGACAAGATGATTACGGACACGGCGTTCATTCCGTTTTCGATGAAAGAGCGCGGTTGGGCGCAACAACCGGACGCGCAGAAGCAAGCCTTCTGGCCAGTTAACTTCCCAGAGCAGGACACGTCGCAGATGGCCAACGCCATCAAAATGCTCATCGACATCATGGAGCGCACTCTTGGCGTGTCGCCACAGGAAGTCGGTCAGGCGGCATCGCACGAGCAGTCCGCCACAGAAACCCAAGTCGTTGCTCAGAACGTCAGCACGCGACTCGCGTTGACGGCTGGCTTTATCGACGACGGTTTGTATGCGTGGAAGCGCCAGCTTTACGACGGCATCATGGCGTACTCCGACGACGAGATGTTTGCGCAAGTGGCGAATCTGAACGATGTCAGCAAAAAGGCGCTGGAAGAACTCGGCTTCAAAATCGAGGAAGAACCTGTGGCCGGCGAATCACACGCTGGCGTGCGCGGTAAAAAGGCATCGCTGACGGTGGAAGGCATCGCCAGCACACGCGATAACAAGGATCGCATCAATAATCCTCAGATCGCCGCTGCGATGGCGCAGATCACTCAGTCGATGCTCGCGCTGCCGGAAGTGCGCTCGGCTATCGGTGTGAAGCAGATCGTCGATTGGTGGAATACGATTGCTGAGTTTGCCGGCGTGCCACGCGATCAGAAAGTCACGGTGGTCAACAACGCCACGCCGGACGAACAGGCGCAAGAGTCCGCGAAACAGATCGCTCAAATCTCGCAGCAGATCGTGGACAAGAATCTGACGGCGATGGCGACCACGCTGAAGGAGCAGGTGTTTGGGCCAATGCAGCAGGCGATTCAGCAGCTTGGCCAAGGCCAGCAACAACTCGCCGAAGGACAGGCGCAAGTTGGGCCTGTGATTGATAATATTGTCACCAGCCAGACCCAGATTGCGGAAGGCCAGCAAGCACTGGCGCAGAAGGGCCAGCAAACCGAGGCGGCTGTGTTGGCTATCCGTGAGATTCTGGCGGGCATGATCGCGCCGCAGCCGCAGATTCCAAACATTGTGGGAATGCAGGGAGCGATTGCGCCGACTGAGCTTGCTGCCGCACAACCAATCGCTTAATCCGTATGAAAATGACCCAACACGAAGAAATGGAGCTGCTTCAAACCTCACTGGACTTGCTGCCGAAAATATCTGTGTGGATCAAGAGCAAGCAGGAGCAGTTGATCGCTGGCGGTCCATCTCCGTTACCACCGCCGCACACGACTACGATTCAAGAGTCGGTTGAAATCACCTCGTTGAAGGACAAGCTGGCCGATCAGGTGAAGGCGAATGGGTTTCTCAATAACCAAATCGCGGAGATGTTTAATATCCTGCGCTCCATTCAAAACGTAAGCGGCCAGCCGGTTAGTGACGCCATCGACGCTCCGCGACAAACAATCGACACCTTGCCGCAGTGGATCGAAGGCATAATGAAAGAACGTGCCGAACTCAGAAACCGTTTCAAGTGAAAACAACAAAATAGAAAGGTAAATTATGTCAACTGGATTAGCTTTTTGGATTCTCATGCTGCTTTGGTTAGTATTTGGAATCGTGATCCGTAACAACCCAAATCCAAGAGTGATGTGGGGAGGCCACGGATTGTTCCTGTTCATACTGCTCGCACTTGTGGGTTGGAAATGCTTCGGCCCGGCGCTTCACAATTGATGATTTCCGTCACCTCAGAACCGTTGGATAGCGGTCGGGCCATTGCACTCAACCAATGGCTCAATCATCCATCAAAAGCCGAGCTTGTGGCTGTGTTGGAGTCGGAAATCGTGCGCCTAAACCACGAGGCGTCTCATCTAGCGTTGACCGATCCGATCAAGACGCTGCAAGAGCAGAATATTCCGACATCTTCGGCACAAAAACTCATCGCGTCATCCCGTCTCAAAATCTGCCTTGAGGTGCTGAGTGAGATGACGGCTGGAACGATAAAGATTCAGACAACTTCCGTGTCCGTGACCAGTTAAACCATCAAACAACCAACCTATGCCCGCCGTTATCGAGAAAGAACTAGCCAAGACACAAACAGCCGCCGTGCCCGCAAAAACGGATGCTACCGCTACCGTTAAAGAGCCTGAAAAGAAGCTCGCGCCACAGGAGATTTCCAAGGAAGTGACGGAAAACCTGCTGGCGATGATTGCCGGCAAGCGGCCATCCAAGAAAGAGAAGGCGGAGCCGGAAAAGGCGAAGGTTGAGCCAGAGAAGGCTGAGGCGGAAAAACTGGAAACAAAGGCGGAAGCCGAGCCTGAGAAAAAGCCAGATGAACCGGCCAAGCCTGCCGCGAAAGCCAAGAAGAAACCTGAGATTGACGTTGAAGGAATCGCCTCTCGCGTCGCCGCCGAAACCGCTGCCGCGATCACCGACCGAACGACGAAGGCCGACGAGAAGAAAACCGCCGATGCGCCAAAGCCGGAAGACTCGCTCACGTCCGCGCAACGCCGACGCTTCGACATCTTCAAAGAGATGGAAGCTCTTTCTCCGCAGCGCAACGCCGGGCTGTCCGCCAAGTATCTCGACGCCGTGAAGGAAGCGGAGACTCACCGCAAGCAATGGGTCAAAGAGAATCCTGGAAAGACGTACGATCCAGATGCCGACGAACACGCTGAATTTTTCGACAGCATCGAGCCTCGTTACGACGATGACGATTACGATGACGCCCGCGCCGCGCTACGCGAAAAGCCACTCAAAAAAGAGTTGGAAGAAACCAGGGCGAAGCTGGCGGATGTTGACGAACTCAAGAAGAAATCAACACGCGCCGAATTGGAGCCAGCACTGAAAGAGGCCGCAAATAATGCCGCTGCTAAAACCCTAAATCTAATTGACCCTGAGTTATTCGAGGTCGCTGCCGATGAGGCCAAAGTGCGCGAGAAGCACGCCGCCGACCCGGTAATCGTCGGGTTGAAAATAGCCACAAGCAAATTTGCCGGCCAGATGGCTCAGGAAATCATCAAGGTTTTTGAAGGCCACGCTGATGTTAAATCCGAGTCGTTTCAACAGTTTCAAAAACAAGTCGCCGACATTGAGAGTCAACTCAAGTCTTTGCCCGCCGAACAGCAACTCGACAACGCTGGCAGAAGGTTCGCGACATGGGAAGAATACCACAGGCTGATGGGTGAAAATCCTGCGAACAAGGCGAAATACTGGTTCTTGGATCGCGACAAACTGCTCGACGCCATTCCTGAAAAACTCGCCAACAATCTGAAGGATTACGTGTCGGAAACCGAGAAACAGATCGAGTCAATGGCAAAAGCGCGAGGATGGGAAAAGAAACCTGCGACACAAACGACGCAGAACGGAAACGGCGAACATAAAGAAACGCCAGCGCCAGCAAGGCAGCAGTCGCCTTCTCCGGTTACAGGAAGAACGCAGATCGACGCACTTCAAAAGCCGAACACCGAAAAAGCAAAAACTTGGGAAGACGTCTTTCAAACGAGAATGCAGGGTAGATAATGTTGTTCATTAGAAAAGCTGATATGAAGTCAGCCGCGCACGAACAACATTATGGCAATTGCAACCAACCTATTTGAGAAGTGCGTCCCGGCAATCGGGACTGACATCAAGCGCTGTGGCACCGTCACAGCCTGTAACATCGCAACGGCAACAGCGGACACGCTCGCCGACATCTTCACCAACGATGACGGCGATTTTCGCAACATGCAGTCGTTGCTCGTTTCGCAATTCGAGTTGAAGGCGTGCGGTACGCGCGTCAACGGCCTGTGGGAATTCCTCATGGCCAACAGCCGCGTCAAGACCAAGAGCTTGCGCAAGCTGCCGATGGACGATTTCCAGACGAAGTTCAACGTGGAGCCGTTCATCATGGCCGACCAGCAATCCGTCATCAACACGAACTATTGGCTGTTCGATAATGGGTCTGATCCGGGCGGCACGCCCGATTGGCAGGTTGACGCTTACTCGAATCAGGGCATTCCGCTTGACATCCGCTGGTTCAACACCAAGACGGTCGTGTTTGCGAACGGCGTGAGTTCTGGTGGTAGCGTGACGCGCACGATGTATCGTGTGCTTGGAGCAGAGGTTGTGGGCGCTCGCGTCCGGCTCTCGCTGGCTGCCATGAACAGCAGCTTCACGGCTGCGGCCAAGGTGGAAAACCCGACGGAAGGGTTTATGACTCGCGGCGCGAACAACGTCAGTGATTTTGACTCGTTCTGCGAACAGATTCCGGGATTGAACGGACTTAAATCCGTTCCGTTCTACATTCAAACCAGCCGCTACACGACCTGTTGGGATGAGTTTTATGGCGGATACTTCGCCGACCTGCAAAAGAGCAATGCGTTCTTTGCCAAGTTCGGCGACATCCCGCTCGCCAAGCTCAACGCGCAAATCTACACAGATTTCCAGCGCACTCAGATGGAAGCGTTGTTCTGGAACAAGCGGATTTCCAGCAATCAAACCCTCAATCTGTATCGTTCGCTCGACAACATCGAAACGGCGTCGTCCGGCGACTTGTATCTGCCGAACGAAGGCCGCTGCGTTGGCAAACGCGCCAACGCAATCGGCTGGTACGAGCAGTTGGCCGAATGCGGTCGCGTATTCGACCTGCAAGGCAACACGCTCAACCTGCACGAATTGTTTGAACTGATCTACTCACTGAGCCGGTCGCGTTCGGACAACGGCGGCAATGGCGAAACCATCGACGTGTTCACCGACCGCACCACGCGGGCGAACTTGCAGCGGGCGTTCATCGCTTACTTCAAGAACGAATCCATCGACACAATGCGGATGAACACCGAATTCGCCCTCAAGGGCGATCTCGGATTCACCTACGACCGCTATCATCTCATCAATCCGGCTGGTGTGACGCTCAACGTCGTCACTCATCACTTCTTCGACGACATGAAGGCGACCGCGCAGGCGGGCGGCGTGGACCGAGCCGGCAACGTCCTGTGGTTCCTCGACTTCAACACGATGTATCTTGGGCTGATTGACTCCAACCGCGTGGAGAGCCGAACGGGCGACATCAAAGACCTGTCGAAGATCAGCACCGGATGGGCGTGCGTGATGAAGAATGCGATTCAAACCGTCCAGATGAACTCGGTGACGTGGACGGCCATAGTGGAATGCCCGGCCAACTCCGTCATCTTGGAAGGCTTCAATGATGAAGTGCCGGACCACACCGGCAAATCCGGCAGCTACGACGATTACTACACGGCAGTCTAATTTTCCTGCCAGTCCTCTCGCGAAACCGCCAGCTTGTCATAGGGCTGGCGGTTTTCTTTTTGACATTGAGTTCGGTGTCAACTATGAATTGGCAATGAGCCTACTCAAATACGCTTCCGATGTTCTGGAGAAGGCTGGCAGAGTTTTTGACCTACGTGGAAACACGCTCAACCTCGATTATTTCCTGCCGGAGCTTTGGAGAATTCAAAGGCTTCGCAGTGACAATCTGCCAGTTGAATTGATTATGTCGCCAGAGTTCAAGCCGCTTTTCGCCGATGGCATGATCGAGTATTACAAACACACGTTTGGAGCGTTGCTCGACTTAAAGCCAGTCCAGCCATCCGATCCGTTCTACCTATGCGGGTTCGATAAATACCACGTTCCGATGGGAGATGGCGCTCTAGTAATCACTGCCCGTTCGTCTGATTGCGTGACATCTCAATTTTCTCCGTTTACAGGGCAGTGCATTCTTTGCGTTAGTCCAGAGATGGACGACCCGCTCAAGTCAATCGTTTTGTTTAACATTGGGCACCGCGTTCCAGACAGTAAAACTTCTTGATACCTAACATTAGGCAAGTTAATCTTGCCCAATGTCAGAAGCCCGTTATTACAAGAAAGAAATTCCGAACAACCGTCTCAATCTTCCCAACGGCAAAGCATTGGTTTTTGAGATGACCGATCCGAATGATTTCGGATTCATCAAGACTGAGGACGCCTTCATTATAGAGCAGTGCGAGAACGCCATTCGTCGGCGTGTCGGCGGCGTGCGTGTGTCAAACGAAGCTGAGTACACCGAGTTTCAGGCTAAAAAAAAAGAGTGGCAGTCGCAGCCACACTCATCCAACGGTCGAGAGAATCTGAGCGCACAAACGCTCGGAATGCTGCGAAATCACCCTTCGCAATCGGCGGGGGCTGTTGCGGCGGATGGAAATAAAGTCCTGCTCAAATCGCCGTCCGGCCAGATCACCGCAGTTCCGCGTCCTGATCCCATCGAAGTTGTCAGCCGGTTTCCCAAGCTCGGTTCACCCACGCCTGTATCTAAATGAACGCAACCACTCCATCTAGCTTTCCAGTTGGCGACGACATCGTGATTCAATCCCTCAAACGCCGCTATTTCGACATCGTTGGCAAAGAGGATTATCCCAAGACGCCACAGATAACTAAAGAGGCCGACAACATTGAAGCTGCGATTCGCCAGCTTCAGCAAGTGAAGCCCGCGTGACATTCGCCGCCTTTCTATCCAACGTCCGACGCGCCGCTTTTCCAGATGGTGAAGCCGAGAACCTATTGGCCAACCATCGAAACTTCGTGGTGGACGCGCTGATTGATTTGCAGATGAAGGTGAAAAACCTTCAGGTCAATCACTTGGATTCGATGCCGGCGAGCGAGAGCCATTTCCACTGCGGCGCGAGTCTGTTCACAGCACCACGCGGTTTCATCCAACGCATCTGGACGGAAACCTCTGACGCCTGTTGCGCGAAGGTTTACTACGATCCTGTCACCAAGGACGAAATCGACTGTCAGTTGCAGGAGATAGAGCAGTGCGACATCGAGCATCCGACTGGCACTTACTTTTACGGAGATGAATACTACGCCTATTCCGATCTCGGCTACTGCGACGAAACGCCCGACGCGACCATCGACAAAACCTGCCGAGCGGACTCTGGTAGCGTGACGCTGCACCGACAGCAATTTTGGGTTGTGCCGCATTTGCAATCCGATGAATCGCTCTTTGTGGAATGGGACGGCATCAAGCGTGAGTATTCCGATACCGATATAGTCACGGATGACAGGAGCGTGCAGCAGGCCGTTGAGTATTACCTGATCGGCATGGCTGCGTTGCGCGAGGATTGCGACAAGGAAAAAGCTGAGAAGTTTTACAACGAGAGCATGAACAATCCTGGACTCTATCAAATCAAAGTGGCGGACATGATGTGGCTGGCGGAGCGAGAGCTTCGGATGCCGCGTCCTCAACCCTGTTTCACTTGTTAATTATGGGCACAGACAAGGAAAAGCAACGCATCGAGGAAGAACTGAATCAGATGACCAGTTCGATGAAGGACGTTTGGAAAGCTCTCATGGGAGACAACTCAAAACCTGACGAGCCAGGCTTCTTCGAGCAACATCGTCAGATGAAGCGCGAAATGGATTTGTTCCGCGCTCAGGTGGATAACATGCGCAGCGAATTCATGGAGCGATTGACCCGCGTTTCTGAAAAAACAGACTCCAACGCCAATCACCTTGGGAATTTCAACATGAAGCTCGCGGGTATCATTGGCGGGATCACCGTCATCGGATACTTAATCCAGTTCTGGCTGAACTATCGTCAAGGCAAATAATGAACGACTTTTGCAAAATGGCGAATCAGGTGACGAGAGCTTCATTCTTTCGTTACCCGTCGTTCGTGCGTGCCCTAGTTGTGGACGATGACGAGAACGATTGCGTCTTGATGCGCGACCGATTGCAGGAAGCGGAGTTTAATGCCGAGATGGAATGGCAGCCAGACTTCCGATTGGATCGCATTATGAAAAAAGTCCATGACGTGTACCTCGTGGACGTGCGGTTAAAGCCCGGAGACGGAATCGAGCTAGTGCAGCGAGCCATTGAGCGTGGACACGGCGGGCCATTCATAGTGTTCACTGGACTGATCGAGTCGGGCGACGAGGAAAGGGCGCTGAAAGCCGGTGCGATTGACTTTCTGGACAAGCGGCAGTTGATGGTGCCGGATATTCTGGCTCGGTCAATTCGCTACGCGATTTCAAACTCGCGCCTCAGTCAAAAACTAAACCAGCAGGTCAAAGACACTGAGACGGCTTTCGTCCATCACCTGTGCCCGTTTGTTCAACAACTGAAAGCATCTTGATATGGCGCTCCCTGAATCATTTCTAAACGTTTGTGACACGCTTCCACCAGAAGGCGGCACGGGACAAGTGTGTGAGACTCTTGCCGCTCAAAACGCCAGCCAGAAAGCATTCTGCGCATTCCGCAACTGGTTCGCCGATCCAAACGGAAACCCAAGCGCGGAGTTCATCGCTTTTCTAACCAGTGCTGGCATCGGCACTCCAGTCGGCAACATCGAATGGCGTCCGGTGTCGAGCGTGCCAACCGGATGGCTGATTGCGAACGGGCAAACTGTCAGCCGGACGACATACGCATCGCTGTTTTCCGTGTACGGCACTACGTTCGGGTCGGGCAACGGAACCACGACGTTCAACGTGCCAGATTTGCAAGGACGATTCCTGCTTGGATCGAGCGCCGGGCATCCGGTCGGTGAGGCTGACGGCGAGGAAAACGTCACACTGACGGCAGCGCAGTTGGCCAGTCACACCCACACACCAACGCCGGAAAAGATCGAAGACACTGGCAGCGGTGACGTGGCTGGGCCGACGCTGTACGGCGGAACTCTTGGAAGCGGTCCTTTGTATGGTTCGCTTGCAATCGGCAGCGCCGGTGGCGACGAGCCGCACAACAACATGCCGCCGTTTAAGAGCGGATTATGGCTTATCAAAGCACTATAACGAAAGAACTATATGAAACCAGTATTTGTCGGTTATCCGATTATTCCAAACATTGCGTCCGGCTTGCCGGATGAGCCAACGCTTCGGGCGTGTGTCACGTATGCGCTCTACAACGGCGATGTGCCGGCTCAGTTTACTGAGTTGGTGTTCTTGGAAGACGAGGGTGGTCTGGATGTCAACATTAACAGCACACTTATCAAGTTCTCAGCGCCAAACCTTCTTGGTGTGACGGGAGACAATTATGTGTCGGTGATTGGCGACGCACTGCAATCTGTTTCATTTCAGCGGCTTCAAGACGCAAGTGATATTGTTGTTAAAAACAGCGATTTCCTTGTCGATGTTCAATTTCCAGAACTTTCGAGCGTCTCTGGCACGTTGCAAATAGTCAACGCGCCGGCCCTAATAAAATTGCGGCTTCCAAAACTCCAGACCTGTCCTTCAATAAATTTGTCGGGGCTTGCGTTGGGGGTGACGCACGTAAATCAGATTTTGTCTGATTTAGTCTCAAGCGGATGGGGTGCTGGATCGACACTTAACATCCAAGGAGGAACAAGCTCTGGACCATCCGGCCAAGGCATCGTTGACGTTGCCACACTCGAAGGTCGGGGCGCAACCGTGACCACAAACTGATTAACGATTGAAGAAACTTGGCTGCTTCAAAGACATCGACATCGAGCCTCTAAGCGGGGTATTCGATCTTCGATCCATCAACGGCCAAGTCGGTTATCAGAACTTCCGAATCGTTCTCAATCTGTCCATGAACGAGGCTGGCAAACGCTGCCGGTTTGGAGGTTGGAAGAAGCTTTTCTCAGATAGCATCTATGGCTTCCAAAACCAAGACCTGCACGACCAGCTTCTTTGCTACCAGACTTACTACCAAAGCTTCGAGGAAAACATCACAGGCGGCGGTGAAGTGACCGGGCTTTCGTATCCGTTCTTCGTGCCGGATCGGCTGACACCGGGATACGATTACATCACGAATGACGAGACGGAGCACTGCGGCTACATCAATGATGTCACGATTGGCGAGGATTCGTACTTCTCAAGTTTTGATGTGGGTTATCCGTGGGCGTTTGGCGATCCTGATTACGACGACGAATGTGGTACTGGCTATCCATTCTACTATCCCGGATCGCATTACACTGTGGCCACGCTGTTCCACGCACCGGATGTCATCGACGAGGGCTATCCTTACGGCGATGCCGTGCCGGAACACGCCGACTATTTTTCCTACGACTATCTGTACTGCGGCACGTATCCATACACGCGCAGCGGATGCCGGGAAGCCATCACGCATCTGCGCGAGTTCAAAAACTTTCAAGGCGCTCGCAAGCTCATTGCGGCTACAGCCACTCGCATCTATGCGCTGAACGAACGTACCGGCAACTGGCGATTGCTGGCCGACGGACTTGGCGGAGAGGTTGCGGACACAGCCTGCTCGACCACCAGCAAATGCGAATGTTCCGACACGCGGTTTTCATCGGCAGTCATCGGCAACTACATCCTGTTCGTAAACGATTTCGACCGGCCTTTGTTCTGGCAGTTCGACGGCCCGAACACAGGCTGCAATCTATGGGCTGCGAATCCGATTCCTGAACTGGCCGCGCTGAACATCGACCGCGCCGGGTGCATTGTGGAGTGGAAGGGTATTATTTGGATGGGATCGGTGTGGCAGGATGGGAAGCTGCACAACGACAGGTTGGTGTGGAGCGATTTCAATAGGCCGTTGTCGTGGATTCCGGCAGACAATAGCGCCGCAGGATTTCAAGATTTCGGATCAGGCCAACACATTCTCAGGCTGGAAGTGATGGGCGACTATCTGTTTATTTACACAAACCGCTCAATTATCCAGCTATCCTTCGTTGACGATCCAAAGCTTTTCACTTCACTGACGCTTTACACGGGATCAGACGCCTTAAAATACAAATACAGTTTGGTGAACTTGGGTGAGGCGCACGCCTATCTAAGCGAGGCAGGCTGCTTTAGCATGACGCTAACCGATTCAAGGCCGCAACGTCTCGAATGGATGCACCGCTCCAGCGCCGCAATCTTCAAAGGCATCGGATCAGAACACCTTTCCGACTTTCCACATCTTGATCCGTTCGGACCAGTCAACAAAAACCACTGCAACCAAGTCATCGGCGGATTTAATGATTTGACCAAAGAGCTTTGGTTCTCGTGGCCTACGGACGACAACGTGTGCCCGAATATGTCGCTGGTTTACAACCTCTACTATTCCTCGGCTCATCTGGTGGATCACGGGTTTACGGCGTTCACGAATTACGTATCCGACACGCGGCCAAACGTGCGCGACTTCCTGCACGAACACCAAGTCTGCCACTTCGATTTCTTCACGGATAGTTTCGTCAAGGAGGGCATCCCTTACGCCGCTTACGACGACGAGTTTGATAACCCGCCACTGTACTTATTCAACGAAGAAGAAGACCCGAACCTGCCGCATCATCCGCAGTCACTCTGCGCTCAACTCGGCGACTTGACCATCCGCGACATCTGCGAGACGTGCGACACCGGCCAAGTGTTCGTTATGGCCAGCGCGTTGGACTACACGCTGAAGCAATTCACACCCGATCAGTTTTATCGCGAGCGTTACGTGACCGAGGAAGAATTCTTGCAAGAGTGTCAGGAAGAATTTGAAGAAGAAACTGGCGCGACACTGCCGACGTTCCAAGACCCGGAAGGATCAGGGCCGGCTCCGATTCCACCGGGGCCGGGGCCGGATCAAAGCCCGTGGACGGGAAGTTGTGACACCGGAACGCTCTACTCATTTGAAAGCGCCTACGTGTGGGGGCTATCGGAGGACGTGAATCCGAACGAAGTGTTGACCGCCGATCAAATTGCCTGCCACATCGCCACGGCTGAGATCGAATTCACCAACGCCACAAGCGGACTTTTCGTGTCGCACAGCAGCCAGTTTTATTGGGTGTACACCAGCACGTCTCGATTTATGAAGTCGATGCAAGCCAAATGGGGAAGTGGCGTCTGCACGCCGAATGATCCGACTGGCGATGTGGTGGTTGGATTTGCCGGTGATTGGACTCTCTGGCGGGATTATTGCGCCTCAGCGAATTTACTTCAGGACGAGAATAACGAAACGACCAACGACGAAAACAATCTGCCAATAGAAACGGAATAAATATGCCAAGAGCAATCGACTATCCGACAATCACCACGGCCAATTTGGATCATTGGGTTCTCATTTACAACGAGACATCTCCCGGCGTGTTTACCACCAGCAAGCTTTCCTCGGCCACGCTGCTCGCGCTAATCAAGCACGGCGGGAATCGAGTCTTTGTTTCCAAAGACGGAAATGATTCCACCGGCGCACGCGAACATATCGACAAGCCGTTTCTCACCGTTGAGGCCGCACAGGCTGCCGCCACTTCAGGAGACACTGTTACAGTTGCTCCGGGTGATTACACTGAGGCTCCGATGATTTTGAAGACGGGTGTCAATTTCGATTTCATCGGCTACGGAATCGTGCGCCAGAGTGGAGCGCAGACACTTGCAATCTTCCGTGACAACAATGTTGCTTCAGCTAACACGATAATCGCGCCGGGATGGAGGTTCATAGGAGACGCCAAAGTTATTTATCTTCAAAACGCGAGCAGTAATCTCAAATGGGAATCGCAAACGGCGTGGTCAACGTCTGGAGAGGCCATCTCGATAGTGAATGCGACAGCCACTCTGAAGATTGCACGCTGCTGGTCTGTTGGACATATCGCGCTCTACGTCGATTCCGGCGCAACCGTGACAGTGGATATTGATGAATGCTGGTCCGAAGATGACAACAATCCAGCCGTTGAATTCGACGGTGGGAGCTTGCGCGGAAGGATCGGAAGGCTGTACCAGAGTTACACAGGAGCCAACGGCATTTCGGCGCTTTTCGGAACGGTTAATTCTTCCAGCACATTGCACCTGACAGGCGACTTCATGGATTCATGGGGATGGACGGTATGGTTGTCGGGCGCTTCAGATCGAATGTTTCTGGATTACAAAGAGATTCATGGCTCCGACGACTGCACGGTTGTTTCCGGCACAACCAACCTCACGGTTCGCGGAGCGCGGATTCACAATTACTTTGGTGGCACCATTGACGGAATCTGTCACGGCGAGTCTGGCAAGCTCACGTTGGATGGATGCAAGATAACGCGAGTTGTGTCGAGTGGTTACGACATCAAAACAAGCCAAGTTGGAGGATTGGTTGACGTGAAGGGATGCGCTTACGACGGCAAGAAAACAAATCCAACAACCGGAGCGATAACACACATTGATGGTTCACCGATGCGCGGGGCTGGCTCACCGGATGGTGTAGTCTCAGCGCCGGTTGGAACCAGCTACCTGAATACCAGCGGCGGCACCAGCACTACGCTTTATCTGCGCGAGAGCGCGACCGCAACGCAATGGAGGGCCGTATGATCTGCACAGACTGGACACGCGGGCCGGATGGTGCTCGTTACGTGCTCGACGGTTATTCGTCGATGATTCAGCAAGATATGAACGATTACGGCACGAATGTTGAGAAGACGATCAACAAAGTGCTGGTGGATTTCGAGGCGGCGGAACAAACCACGCCGAATCGGTTGCTCGCTCAGATGGCTTACGGCGCACAACCGCGCTGCGTTACATGGAAGGACATTGGCGAACAGGAGTTGACGTGCCTGACCGAGCAATCCGCCGCCGAACACGCAGCGAACAACACGCGCCCAAATCTGACGGCGCGTTACAACACATTCTATCGCGGGCGGTATTTGGCTGTCCGAATCTGGATCGACACCGTAGAAGGCCAGTCTGAAATCACGGGCGGGAATGCGTGCTTGTCTAAGATGGTGATTAACGCGAGGCGAGCGCAGGGAGAATGGACTTGACAACAACTACAGCAGGCTCTTAATTGCGCTATGACTTATCAAGACATATTATTCAATCGCTTGCGAGATAAAAGAAGCTGGTGGCGTGGGAAGGAGATTGAGGTCATCGTTGTAGCCGGACTGGTTGTGATGGTCTGTGTTTTCTTCTACCTGTTTCACTCTTTCACGGAGGAATACAATGCGAATCTAAGGGCTGGATATGCGGCTTGGTGTAAGCAAACAGACAATCCAAAGCACCTTACCTACGGAGAGTGGGTTGCGCTTGTTGTGGTGATGCAGGATCACGACAGCGCTGTTATTTTCATCCCGCGCTAAAATGAAAGACGGCCTACAGGCTCAACTCGACAAAGCGAGGCGGCTCATTGCGGAATTTGAGACGGGCAAAGGTCGGGCGTTTAGTTCCACGGATCATGTGATAGGCGAACGAATACAGAGAGAGGCGTGCACTCGAATAGGCGAAGATTTCGACAAGCTGTGCCGGCATCTTGCAATGGGCGGAATGTTTGAAATGCCTCCCATAGAAATAAGCAACACGCACGACCCCAATTCGTTCGCCGTGGAGCCGGTTGAGCCGAAACTCGATAGTGATGAATTGCTCGACCTTGCTTACAAGGTGACAATGGAGAGGAAATGAACCGCCGAGCATTCATCAAAAAGTCAGCCGTTGCTGCTGCGTCCGTTGTAACTCTGCCGATTGCGTGGCCGGATGCCGCGCCTGTTGCTCAAGCCGTTCCGGTTTACCGGCCTGATGCAAATGTGTGGGCTTGCGGAGCTTCACCACTTGCTAGGTTTGACATGGCTATGAACCGAGTAGCTCAGGAGTATTTGCGTATTAGATTTAATCGCCTTGTGGCTGAAAGAGACAAATGCTAACCCGTCGTAACTTCTTCACCAAACTGTTCGGAGGCGCTGCGGCTGCCGTTGGCGGTGTGTTTGCGGCGAACCATGTTAAACCAATCAAATGGAATCATTGGGTTTACGAGGTTTTGTACTCCAACGAATCAGACCCAATTGTTGGATGGGACTCCGCTTCTGGCTTTACAGTTTCGAGATACGAATTTACTGAGGAAGAAATTCGCAGCTTGTTCAAAGAAATATACGCAGTGCACAAAGATGACTCAGGCACCTGCTAACTATGCCTCTCCCACTCAACATGCGGCGGCTAACGGTGAGCAAGGAAAACTTGCGCGAGTTCAACCTGCCGCCAGCGCCGATCCTAAAATTTCCGCGTTCCATGACGGATCGCTTTGCTGGACTGCAACAAACCGTGGACGAATTCAACGCCGAACAGAAACGAGTGCGCGATAACACGCAGGAATTGTTGCAACAATGGTTGCTTGCATTGCGCGAAGGAAGGTCATAAGATGATCTGATATGTCACAGATTTTCAATCTTGGCGAGGTAATCGGATCGCTGGTGGACAGGCCGGGCGAGAAAGACCCGATTCGCCATTGGATTGATCCGCTGGCCAGCGACACGCTTCGACAGATTCACCCGACTTTCCGCGATGAGCTAGCGCAACGGACGGCTGATCTTGGCGCGTACCGTTCAGCCATCGGAAACACGGCTGGCCAAGCTGGCGATCTGGCGCAATCGGACATTAGCTGGCTGACAAGCCTGCGCAATGCGGGCTACGATCCCACGGCTGAACTCGGAAAGAACATCGAGCTTTGGCGCAATCTGTTTTCGACGGACATCCAAGGCCCGGCAGCCGCCGCACGCGAACGCGCTCGCAAAATCTCCTACGCCAACCTAGGCATACCGGCAGCGCCTCCTGGCAGTTACGAGACGATCCTTGAAGGCAATGCTGCCAACCGGCTTTCCAGTGAGCTTGCGCCTTACCTGACGAACGCCATCAACACTTCCTACGGCACAGGGCAGGCCAACCGGCTATCCGACTTGCTGTTGAAGAAATCCACTATCGGCCAGCCGACAGAAATCCTGAATGCGTTGGCCGGCAGAACTCTGATGCCGATGCAAGTCACGGATCAAAGCTTGGCGAACAAGTTGGCGAACCTCGACAGAATTGTGAACGTCAACAAAAACAACCTGCTCAGTTGGGTGCAACCGAAGGGTGCTGGCGAGCGGTGGTCGGGTGCGCTCAAGGCGGTGGATACCAGCCTAAATTCCGCCGTGGACACAGGGATGAGTCTTTATGGAATGATGGGTGGTGGAGGCGGTGGAGGTGGAGGAATCGGTAGCCTGCTCGGCGGCATGGGCGGAGGCGGAGGTGCAGGAGGCGGAGGGAACAACGCACAACTAATGCAGATGCTCGCGGCGATGCTTTCTCGGAACAATGGTGGTGGCGGCGCTCCGGCATCCTATCCGTGGGCTAATTCAACGCCCGTATTCTAAGCATGGATTACTTTTACACAGGCCCGAACGGTGGTTCGATTCCGCTCGTCAATTCTGACGCGGAACGCACGCGGGCTGCTCGTGACGCAAGAAGCCAATCGGAACAGCAATTCCTTAGCTTGCTGGCGCGTAATCGCCTTGAGAAACAGCGCCTCGATGCTGAGAACCAACGCCTGATGACGCAGCTATCGCTGTCTGAACGCGACAGGGCGGATCGGCAGGCTCAGGCCGTGGTTGAGAACCGGCAGCGCGACACGCAACTGGACATCTTGAGAAAGCAGGCTGAGAGGCCGACGGCGCGTGACGTGGACAATCTCACTTGGATGAGCCAGCGCGAGGATTTCAACAATCAGTATCACATTCAGAAACCGATCCTTGAAGGTGAGCTTGATGTAATCCGTCGAGAATTGACGCCAATCGCTGCACTTTCTCAGACCACAACTGGACGCGCTCGGATAAATGCAGACCCGGTTTTGAACAAGAAATGGTACGCGTTGTCGGAAGCTTTTGCGGAAAAGAAAGCCAAGCTGGACGCATTGGATAAAGCGGCGAAGAATTTTGGCATTGAGTTCAATCCGTTGAAGAATCAGATGCCTCCTGCTTCTGGTGCAGTTACCACGCCGGCCACAGGCGTCACTGCGACCACACCACAAAATCAGATAGGTTTACCTCCAATACTTTCCGGTCCGGCTGCTTTGAAGTCAAACGACCTGTATTCTGACGCACCAGTGCTGCCGCCCACATCTGCCGTCCAGCCAAATCTACAACAAGCCGGCCCGACAATATTCGACATCTGGAAAGCTCAGTTCCAAGGCGGTGCTGGTTTTCCGGGTTTGTGGAGGTAGTTCCAACCTCGCGAGTCAGTGTCCAAACAGCACCGCAATCGTCGTCATGCGCTCACCACATGCTTCCATGCGCGTCCATAAACGACACCGATGATGGCTTGCGGTGACGCATTATGCGCGATGGCTAAGTCCTTAATTCTATCGCCTTTGTTGAAGGACGTGCGAATAGCCAACACAGATACATCGGTCAGTTTGGCGCTGTGATTTTTCTCACCGACATGGCGCATAGCTTCCCTGTGAGCATCTTTGTTTCGCATATTCTCAAGGTTGTCTCGGTGAAGTAACCATCGGAGATTTGAAGGCGCATTATTCGCACTGTTCCTGTCAATGTGATCGACATCGTGCTTATCAGAAGGCGGAGGCCCGTGAACCAACCAACACACAAGTCTTCCAAATGGAATACGCACCTTTACAAGACGGGAACAGATGTTAATGCCGTAATAACCATTACGCATTAGATACGGTGAAAGCACCCTGCCAAATGGAGAAATAACCTTTCCATCCTTGTATTTTAATCCGTCTTCAATGGCTGCTACGATAGCCAGTCTGACTCTTTCACTTCTCATTATTCAGCCTTACTGTTGCTTTGTCTTGCTCAAAACCGGCACATCCGTCAAGCGTATTTGAAATAGAATCGCGACTTCCACGCGGCGTTGCGCTTGTCGCCAAACCACGGCTGGCGACGGTTTGGATTGCGGCGCTCGCGTCTCGCATTTAGCTTCGCGTAATAACTCGGTTGAAACTTCCAGTTCATTCCGTAGTTTAATTCACGAACCAAGTACATGGCGTATTCGTGTTGGATTCGGATGTTCATTTCAATACTTCCACCGGCAGATCACGCCGTCGGGATAGACGTCTTTGTCGAAGTGGATTTCCGCTGTCGGTTTCTTGAATTGCCTGAGAGCCTTCATAGCTTTCTTCACATCTTCACAACGCCCACTCCATGTCAGAAAATCATACAACCCAAGTGCGCCGATAGGTCGCCTTTTTCGACGCCTTGCGTTCGCCTCGTTCATCTTCTTCCAGTTAATGCCAAACACATTTGCCAGTATCGCCGCGCTTGGCTGATTTGGTGAGCAGGCGGTAACGTTTCCGCACTGCTTGATATTTGTGGCGATCTTCGGCGCGAGATTTTTTAAGTTGTGCTTCTTCATTTCAAAAAGCGACCGCGTTAAACTTTTTGGCTATCGCGGCATCATTCCTTTTCCATAGTCTCGCGGCATTGGGCGCGAGCCGGTAGAGCCTCGACCACCCGCATGTGCCGCCGCTAGCGCACACCGATTTAATCCACAGCTTGGTGCTATCTCGCTTCACGACTTTCTTGCACACGTTGCAGCGGTAGGAGTTCATGTTATTTCGCCGAGTGGTGCTATAAGCACAACATTCCTTGTGACAGCCGTGGCCGCAACGGTGCCGTCCTCCGCGTAGAAATAAATTGTGTCACGATTTGTGACGAATTCTTTACTGCCTCCAACAACATAGTGGTCGGCAACAATTTTGTAGCGGTTGCCGTTAGCCGCGATGATTTCAAATGTTTTCATTTATTCTCTGAGCGCTGGCGGCTATCGCGTTGGAGGCATTGAGACGAACCTACCGCGATGGAGTAGCAACTTAGCCACCAGCACTCAAAGAACATCTCAGGTGTTCCCTGAGAGCGGGGCGGTTACTCAAGCTGGCTGTTTTTAATGCAGCCGTGACAATTTTGCCGTCGGCGTCTTGCACTCCGACCTGCATCACGTTCATGCAAGCAATTGACTCCCCCGCTCTCAAAGAACTCGCGCAGCATACCATCATACGATTGCTTGTCAACAAAAAGTTTCACAGCGCCATCACTTTTATTGACTTATCTATTGCATTAGGCCACATAATACCTACGTGGCCTTGACTTTAACCGATGACGAATTGCTGGCGTTGAAACCGCCATCGGCGTTTGGTGTTGAGGGTGACGGAGACGATGGCGGGCCGAATCTACTGAGTTCTTCCGAGCTTCCGCAGCCGGCCAGAGTCGATGCGCCGCTTTTTCCTACCATCAGCCGTGCGGAACGCGAGCGTCGGCGTCAGGCACAGATACAATCCTTCCAAGCGCAGCAGAATCCGGTTATTGGAGCGATTACCAGCACGGAAGTTGGCCGTTCGTTCGTGCGCGGGGCGGCGAATCTGGATAAGACGCTGCTCAAGGCAGGCGAACTTGCTGCGACACTCACCGGCTTGGATTCATTCAAGAAATATCTGCACGATCAAGGCCAGAAGTTTGATGACATCGCCAAGGCTATCCCGGATGAGAAGGTGGAAAACTTCGGTGAAGCTGTCGAGTCGCCGTCGAACTTCCTGAACTACGTGGCCACGCGGACGGCGCAACAGGTGCCGAACATGCTTTCGATGATCGGGCCGGGTGGGGCGGCGCGAGTGGGCGCTACGGCGCTTGGTTGGGGGCCGCGTCTGGCGAATCTGCTCACCGTCGGCACGGTGTCGGCATCGGGTGCAGCGCAGAACGTCGGCGAGACATACGGCGGCATTCAGGAAGAAACCGGCCAAGATGCGCCGTGGACTGCGCTGGCGTTTGGCGGTGCCAAGGCGGCGCTGGATACGCTGTCTGGATTCAAGATATTCGGGAGCGTGTTGGACGCGGCGGAAGCACCGATGAAGAAGCTGGTGTGGGGCCAAGTGGTGAAACGGGCGTTTCGCGAAGTGCCCAAGGCGGCGGGATGGGAAGGATCGACGGAAGCGATTCAGGAAATCCTCGACATCGCGGCGAACAAGTTCACGGACAAAACCTACGACGCTACGTTCAGCAAGAACTGGCCGCGAGTGTTGGAAGCGGGCGTGATGGCGGCGGTGAGTTCGCCATTCTTCAGCTCGGCCACACGGGCGGCGAGTGATATTTCCAGCGCGAAGCAGTACGAAGCCCGGCAAGAGGCTCCGGCGAAATTCATCGGCTATCAGGAGACGGCGGATGGAAAAGCATTGCCGTTGTTCAATCTCACTCAGGACGTGGACAAGTTCACGAAGGACTCGACACTCACGGGCAACACGCTGGAATCTCTCGGCTTCAAACTGCCAGCCATACCCACACAGGAGCAATACAATGCCACTCAGCAAAGGAACGTCGAACAAAGCACGGAACGCCAACGCGGCGGAACTGATACACAGCTTCAAGGCCAAGGGGCGGAAGAACGCGGTAGCGTCGGGCGTCGCGGCATCCTACGAAATCCAGCGGCGGAGCAGAAAGAAACAGCGCCGACATCGGCTGCAATGAGGGATAAAAAAACAGGAGAGGTTTGGTACGGACAGCCGACTCACGGTTTGGTTTTGGACACAATCCCGAACGCTGGCTCTCGCGATTTGGAATCCGGTTTCGCGACTAAAGCTGGCAAATTTTTAACACCAGAAGAAACTGTCGGCGTGGTTGGAGAGCGGCAGGCAAGAAACATTGAAGAAATGTCTGCGTCTGAAAGGGAGCGATGGTCGGCTGGTGCATTAACTGAACAGTCAGGGACAATTGATTCACTCATCGCCAAGCTGGAAAGCTGGAAGGTGAAGAAGGATGACAAGCCGGGGACGTATTCGTTTCCGCACCCGGAGATTTTCAAGTCGATTGCGACGGACACATGGAACAGCGCACTTCAAATCGGAATTGATCTCTTGTTGAAAGGCCGTGGAATATCGACTGCTATTGCGAATGTCATAGCACATCTGCGCGGCAACGTTGAGGATTTCGACAAAATCGACGAAACCAAGCTCCGCGAATGGTTGGGCACGGACTTGGAGAAGCTTGGGAAGACGGAGCAGGCGAAGACGACTGGCTACGAACCAAAATGGACAACTGGCGTGAATCAGCTTGCGGATGCCGCACGCTCGAAAGATTTCAGCGCGAAGGAATGGGTTGCCCAACGTGGAGATAAACAAGCCGCTTTCGATGCGGCGCACTTCGCGTTGAAGCAAAAGATTTCTGATTCGATCAGGCGCAAATATCTGGCAGTTCAGCGAGAGGCGAGACGCACCGGAAACAACATCCTTGCTGAAGGTGAGTCAGTTCAAGCAAGCATCTCAGGCGAGCGCACGCCCGTCGAACCGCCCGCTTCCCAAGCTGCGCCGAAGGTTCGCGAACTGATTGAGCTTATGCCAGTCGGAACGGTTATTGAATTTACCGAACCGGGCACTATAAGACACAGAATCGTCGGAACCGTTGTTGGTGATAAGTTAAATCCGAGCACGGGGCAAAGAGAGCTTGAGGTTAAAACTAAGTTTGGGAGAACTGAGTACGCCTCTGGCGCTGACGACATAACTCTCGCACCAAAACCTCAAGCCGAAACACCACCACCCGCGACAGCAGCTTTGCCCACCACGGCTGAGGCTCAACCGGCTGCCGTTCCACCCGCCGCGCCTCCGCCGCCTCCTGCCGAGCCTGAGCCTGTTGTGGAAGCAGCGAAGCCGGGTGTCGAAACCAAAGTTCTTAACAGTGTATTCACAGTCGCTAGCAAGGAAGGCATCACGCCAGAGCGAACCGCTCAGAACATCTCGAACGCAGATGAAGCCTTGCGTGCTGCGGGCTTCAAAGACATTAGGCTTGAGACTTACACCAAGCCGAAGGAAGAAGGCGGGCAACAGCAGAGCATTTACTTTCTGCCGCGCACGGGCTTCGACATGACGGCGGAAGGCAACCGTCTGGCCGATGCCTTTGAGCAGCAGTTGAAGCAGCAAGGCACTGCTACGGAGAGGCCAGTCGGCATGTTGCTCAACACGATTCGCGAGAACTTCAAGAATCCGAACAGCGCACTTGTGGACATGGCGACACCGACTCGCTACCGCCTGTTCCGACTCGCTCAGAGCGAAGCAAGCCGACGCGGCACACAACTAGGCGAGCTTAATCAGTTCAGCGCCAGCCTGTCAGAAATCGCGATGAATCTGGACATCCACTTGCGAAGCATCTGGCATGACAATCTAGGCGGCGAAGTGATTTCGGAAACTCTCCAAAAGATCGTCACCGCATTCCGAGAGTTCTTCACGGCCAAAGAAATCGAGACGGCGCTGAATCCGTTGCATCTTCAAGAAACCGTTCAGCGTTTGCTTCAGGCGAACGAGCGCGATCAAGGTGGACGGCTTTACCGCAAGATTCAGCAGGCGTTAAAGCCGAAGATTAAGCCGACGTTGGAGAAGCTTGGCCGCACCGCCGATGTCGAAGAAGCGTTCAACAAGATTCTTGCTGAGTTGGGCAATCCGACACTGAAGCCATCTGATAAAATGACGCCTTTAGAAAAGGTGCTACGCATGGTGACGCCGGGTGCCGATGCGCGGCTGACAGACATGATTGCGCGTGCGGTTGAGGAAGCCGAACTGAATGCTGGCCGAAAAGTGGCGCTGGCTGATCCTCAAGTTAGCGAAGACGACAAGGCGATGATTGGCCGTGGCGATGTTGAGCCTTCCTTGGAGCAAATTGAGCGCGGCTTGCTCTTGCCTGAGTTCGCGCATTGGAAACGTATTCGAGACGACATCGCTCTCGGTTATTCACCCATCACTTTGAAGCTGACTCAGCGATTGCTCGCCGCTGATTTTCAAGGTTTGCAATTCGGCAAGCCAATCGCGAAGCCAGCCGAGACGAGAATCAATCTCCGCGAGCTTGCCAAGTCTCCAGATTCGGAAGTGCAGCGCGTGTTTGACGCCTACTCAGCCGACTTGGCGGCGAACATGAACCTGAAGAACGCCACGCCGGAAACGATTGAGCGGGTTAACAGATTGGTGAGAGATCAAATCGGCGAACAACTGGCGAACAGACGGCAGGACATTCGCGATGCTGTGTTCGCTGAGAGGGCCGCGAGCGTCACAGACCCGGACAAACTGCGTTCCTTGCGTGAGAAGATTAACGCCGGATTACTCGACGATCCTCGCCTGAGCGATCCAGAACTACTCCAACGCGCTGCCGAGAATTCATCCATCCGAAAGCTCCTGCCTTCGATGACGGAATTGATGAACACGATTCTGGAATCGCCGCGCTACAATCTCAACGAGATCAAACAGGACATTTCTGATGCACTGGTGAAGCGCCTTGGGTTAACCGGCGATCAAGCGGATGAACTGGCGAACCTCATCTACAAATCACTTGAAGGAACCAAGGAATCTCCGGGGCCGCTGCTCAGGGCGCGGACGAAAGCTCTGGATAAGGTGAAGGCCGAGCTTGGCCCGCAGCAGAAGCGCGAGATCAAGAAAGGCAAGACGCTCTGGCAGGCGATTGAGCGCGGTGTGCGTGCGGGATATTTCGACGCCGAGAGCGCCTTGGAAGAAAACGCCCGTGCGAACAAGTGGACCGTGCCGACGCCGGAGCAGAAGGCGCAACTTAAAGCTTGGGCTGAGGAAGAAATCAGGCTGCGAACACCATCACCACGTCAACTCGCCGATGCGGGCGGTGATGTGGCCAAGGCAACCAGCGCGGCAGAGGCAGCAACCCAAACTCAACGCTTAGAGCTTATCAAGAAGATTCAGGCCAATTGGTCGCGCTGGTCCATGCCGATCAAGTGGTCGCAATGGTTGACGAATCCGACCGTGGCCAAGAATAACGCGAAGGCTGCCGATGAAGTGGCGGCAGCGAACCTGCTTTTCAAGTTCGGTTTCCTTGTCCGTCAGTTCATGGACGCCGGGATTGTTTCCATCCCGTTGAACCGTGCCAACCGTGCGCTTGCTCACGTTCTCGAAAGAGCGGCGGCGGATGGTGGATTCAGCCGGCAAACGCTGGCTGATTTACACGCATCTCTCACGGAAATGTCCAAGGCGAGCGTCGAATCGTTCAAGGAAACGTGGCGGGCAATGAAGGCAACGCTCCACGGTGCGGCGGATCAAAAGACACTCGACCGCATGAAACAAAGCATCGGCATCTTCGACAGAATGCTGGCCAAGGCGGATGAATTGGAGGCGAAAGGCAACATGGCCGCAGCGCGAGCCATCCGAACGGCTACAATCCTTCGCGCTGGCTATCGCGTGGCTGCTACGCTGGACGTGGCACAGGCCGTCGGTGCGGAGTGGCAGGAGATGCGCCAGCAACTTGTTACGGAATTGCGTGCGCAAGGCAAGAACGCAGCGCAGATCAAAATGGTAGAGGACGAAATCTTCGGCAACATTCGCGTGGCCATGACTCAGGCGATTGAAGAAGCCAGACTCAGTGCTGAGGAACGTGGCTTGCCAACGGACAAGAAAGAGCTTGAGAAGAATGCTTGGGCAATTCTGCTGAACACGACTTACGATCAAATGCAGAAGGCGACCGGCAGCGCCACGGATTTCCGTGCTGAGAATCAGATGTTGCGCGAGCTTTACGGTTGGAATTTACCAGAGACAGGTGGTGTCGGAGGTATCATTGCTTCGACTATTGGAGGTATCCGCAAGGCGGCTCAGGAGCGTGGCGTGCCGCTTGGCGGACTGTTCTCGTTCGGTAACGCAATGGGCACGGCAACCAACCGGATGCTGACGTTTATGGGCGGCGGGCTGTTCGGCGGTTGGGGCTTCGGCGACTCACCGTGGTATCAAGGCGAACGCAATATCCGGCAGCGGCGCATCGAGGCTATCGAAGGCTTGGCGGCAATCGGCGTCCTGACTGCGCTAGCGGCGGCTGGCAAGCTGATCGTTCACACGCAATATCCGAAGGACAAAGAGGAAAAGGAAAAGTTCATTGCGGGTGGTCACAAGCTGAACACGGTTGAGTTTCTGTCCGATGACGGCAAGCAGTGGGCTGCGTATCCGATCCAGATGTCGCCGTTTAGCTTCGTCGCCTCGCCGCTCTACATGATTGGCGGGATTCAGCGCCTCTATTCCAACCAAGCTCGCGAACAGGCGCGACTCGACGCCGAGGCAAAGCGCAAAGGAACAATCGCCGGAAAGGTTAAGCCGGTCGGGTTGGGTGACATGCTTGGCGTCATCGCCCAAGGCATCTACGGTGCGTTCACAGGCGGTCGGACGGCCACGGGAGCGATTCAGTCATTCTCTGATTACGGTGATTTCAAGCTGAACAAGGCGGTTGCCTCGCTCGCCGCGCCGTATCTGCCCGGCATACCGGCATGGCAGGAAGTCTCGCGCATGTTAGGCACGAGCATGGACACGCGCACTGCGACGGTGCTTGAACTGCTCACACCAAATCCGTGGAGTCCGCATCAGCGCGTTAATTCGCTCGGTGATCCGTTGGTGAATCCGAATGCGGCCACGCGGGTTTTGCAGGTGTTGACTGGCGGTGTAGGTTTTGGTTCAGAAGACGATCTGAAAGCCAATCATGCCTATCAGCAAATCTTCATGGCGAACTACTCGACGCCGGAAGTGGGACGAAACAAAGGCTACGATTTCAACGGCACGATCCGGCCAATGAAACCGGAAGAACTTGAGAAATACGTCGTGGCGCGAGGGCAAGCTTTCAAGGCGGCATTGCAAAACGTCGATGTGTCTGGATTGCCTGAAGCGGAAGCGCGGAAAGTTGTCCAGCAGGCGTATCGCAATGCCAGCAATACGGCGCTGGCCTCCGTAGGCGCAACGCCCGTCGCGTCTGGCACGAGCTTTCCAAGCCTTTCGCTAGGACCATCGCAAAGGATCAGCCTTGGCTCAGGCGTGGCCGCTGGCGGCATCCGCGTTCTTTCGCGTGGGCGTAGCCTGCTCGGTCGAAGTCGGCGCATACGCCCGCGTTCGTCGCTGCGGCGCGGTAGCAGGCTCGCTACGATCAGACGCAGGCGGCGCAGAAGGATTTTCGCCTAACTACTAACGAGCTACTAAACACTGACGAATTAGTATTTCAATGGATCGACTCACACAAAAAGGCAAGAACATCGCCCGGCTCGGACACGGCCTGCCGCCGCGTACAGGCACCGAGCTTGTCGAGCAATCACTTTCCGGCCCCGGACCCAGCCTGATACCGGGGCCACCAGGAGCAGTCGGTGATCCCGGAGCATCCATAACTGGACCGAAAGGGGACAAGGGCGATAAAGGGGACGGGGCCGACCTTTTCATGGCGGAAATAATGAAACGCATTTCTTTACGTGGCTAATCAGTTTCGCTAATATAACCCATTGCTTTATGAGCGACGCAATTCTTGCAGCTTTGATAACCAGCGTGCCGCCGACTGTCATGTCGGCCTTTGCGTTGTTCAAAGCCAACGCCGTCGGCAAAGCGGTCAACGAAGTGCATCTCGCGGTGAACAGCCGATTGACGGAATTGCTTGAACTCACGCGCAAATCCGCTCTGGCGGAAGGTGAGAAAGCTGAGAAGGACAAAGGCAAAAGGCAGAAATTCGCGTGATAATTCTCGATACAGTCAATCGACGGTTGCAGGTGTTGCTGAGTGGCGCAGTAACGACGCAGCAACTGCCGTTCACTGCGCACTACGTTGACTACAACGATTCTGTCTCGCTGAATTACAATCCCGGCAGCAGCAACGGCACAACGTCAGACACGGTGGCTGTGACGTGGGTGGCCGCTCCCGCTGCCGGCTTTCGTCGGCATGTTAAACACCTTGCGATTCACAACCACGACTCATTTCCGGCTGAGGTGAATTGCCGGTATGACGACAATGGCACGGCTCGCGACGTGCCGGTCGTCACGCTTCAGACCGGGGACACGCTCCAATACAACGACGGTGAGGGCTGGCGCGTGATGGACTCCACTGGAGCAATCAAAGGCACTGGACCCACTGGTGCGACTGGAGCGACTGGCCAAGACGGCATCTTTGGCGGTGACTCACTCGCCTACATATTTGACTCAACGCCAGTTGACGCTGATCCGGGCGCAACCAGGCTGAGGTTTGATAACGGCACGCTCGGTTCGGTAACTAAAATCCTCATCAGCGATTTTGACGAGAATGGCACCGATCAAACTCCTTGGATTCAGGCGCTCGATAACAATGCCACGAATTCGATTCGCGGACGATTGCGTTTGTGCAAGACGGACGATTCATCGCAGTTTGTCATCTTCAGCATTATAGCTGGCAACTCCTATCCCGGTGGTTACACGAAAGTCCGCGTGGCTTACGTGACAAGTTCCGGTTCGTTCGCGAATAGTGACCGCATTTTCATCTCGTTCTGTGCGGCGGGCGATAAGGGTGACACCGGAGCAACTACCGTCAGCGTTACCAGCACGGAGCTTTCAGTGACGAGCGCCCAAGCCGCATCCGCCATCAATGTCGTATCGGCTGAACTGGCCAGTCTTGAAACGAGGCTCGATGGAATTTCGGCGCTCTCAAGCGGCACATCGGTTCATGGATTGCAGAGTGTGATTGATGCGCTATCGAATCGAATCTCAATTGCCGGATTCGCCAGTGTCACGAGCAATGAGGCTTCGATCATAAGTGCGCAGGCGGCGTCAGCAATTAACGTTGTGAGCGCCCGTGCTGCCAGCATCAGCGCGGAACTTGGCTCACTTGTGCAAATAGCCAGTGCGGCGGCAACGAGTGTGAATAGCCGAGTGACATCCGTGAATGCTGCGTTAAGTGCGATCTCAGCGCGTTCAGTGGGCGACGTGTCCACTCATGGATTGCAGAGTGTGGTGAACGCATTATCGAACCGCATTTCAGTCGTGGCCGTCAGCGCGGACGGCGAGGCATTGGTCGTCGCGTGGCTCGGTTTGTAAACGAAAGATGAATTATGGCATTAGACCCAACAGTATTAGCAGACGGGCAGTTGCCTAACTCGAAAGGCACGCTCTACACGGCGGCGAAAATCACAATCGTCAAAACGATTTCGTTCGTGAACACGGACACGGTGACTCGGCTGTGCAACCTCTACCTGAACACGAGTGGTACTTCGCGTCTAATCAGCCCTAAGAATTTATCAATGCCCACGCGCTACAAGGCTGAATTCGACGATCCAATCTGTCTTGAGGTTGGCGACCTAATCGAAGGCGACGCCGACGCCGCAACGGTGGTGGACTACATCATCACAGGAGCGATCAGGCCATGAAGATGTTTGACGAACAAGGCCGGTTGTTGGTGGCGAGAACAAGTGGCGCTGGCGGCACGACAATCAACACCACAAACAATTATCTGCCAATCCGACAGAATGCTACAACTTTTGTAGATTCGATCATTCACGATGTCAACCCTGGCGCTGGATTATTTGACGAAACTATTTATGTGGCTGGGATAATTAAGCCTTCTGCGATAGTTTTAGAAAACAGTTACACCCTGCTTGATTCCAACAACACGATTGTTGGCCCAACGACCGGGTTGTGCAGGATTGAGTCAGACGATGCCACACCAACAAATCGCATTTTTACACTACAAGATGGACAACAGTTCTTTGTTGAGAAAAAGGTGATGTTGGAGGGAACCGGAGCGGCCAAGCTTGTAAATACCGGCAATGTACAGTTGAGCGCCGATTGGGTGCCTGTCGTGGCCGGTGAAACGTTGCAATTGATTTGGATTGGTGGCGGTACCAGCAAATGGTTTGAGCAGTGGCGCTACCCATGAAACTATTCACCGAAAAAGGCGAGTTGCTGGTTACTGATCCGAACGCCGCGAGCGTCACGAGCACGGAGTTGTCTGCCGTGTCGGCTCAGGCTGCGTCGGCGGTCAATGTCGTCTCGGCACGGGCCGCGTCCATTTCGGCTGAGTTGGGATCGCTCGTTCAAATTGCCTCGGCAGCCGCTACCAGTGTCAATTCGCGTGTGACGAGCGTGAATGCGGCGCTGTCCGCGTTGTCTGCTCGTTCCGTTGGTGATGTCTCAACGCATGGATTGCAGAGCATTATCAACGCGCTCTCGAATCGGATTTCCACGGTTACGGGCGGCAGCGGAAGTGTTACCAGTGCCGAAGCACAGGCGATTAGCGCACAGGCAGCCAGCGCGATTAACGTCGTGTCAGCCAGAGCGGCCAGCATTAGTGCCGAGCTTGGCAGTCTGGTGCAGATTGCATCCGCAGCGGCGACTTCCGCCGATGCTCATGCGAATACGGTTTCGGCCCGTGCAGTGTCAATCTCTGCCGAGCTTGCCTCATTGGTGCAAATAGCCAGCGCGGCTGCGACCTCAGCAGACGGACACGCCAACGCCGTCAGTGCCCGCGCAGTTTCAATCTCAGCGGAACTAGCCAGTTTGGTTCAGATCGCGTCAGCCGCAGCGACATCCGTAAACAGCCGAGTTACTTCCGTCAACGCTGCCCTGAGCGCACTCTCCGCCCGATCAATCGGTGACGTGTCCACGCATGGTCTTCAGTCCGTCATCGACGCGCTATCCAACCGCATCTCAGCCGTTGTTGGAGGCACCGGCAGCGTCACCAGTGACGAACTCTCAGCCGTCAGTGCCCAAGCCGCTTCTGCCATTTACGTTCTAAGCGATGCTGTCACGTCTGTCCGCCTACAAACGTTGTCGCTCATCGACATCGTTTCGGCGGCGGTCGTCGTGGTGGATGCGCGGGTGGACACCATCTCAGCCACGCTCGCCAGCTTGTCGGCGCGTTCGGTGGGTAACGTTTCGACTCACGGGATGCAGAGCATTATCAATGCGTTGAGCAACCGCATCTCGGCGGTGACAGGTGGTTCTGGAAGCGTGACGAGTGCGGAAGCGCAAGCGATCAGTGCACAAGCCGCAAGCGCAATCAACGTGGTGAGCGCGAGGGCTGTGTCGATCAGTGCTGAATTGGCGTCCTTGGTGCAGATAGCGAGCGCCGCAGCGACTAGTGCAGACGGCCACGCAAATACAGTCTCAGCAAGAGCCGTTTCCATATCCGCTGAATTAGGAAGCTTGGTGCAGATCGCTTCTGCGGCTGCCACGAGTGCCGATGGCCATGCCAATACTGCCAGCGCTGCCGCAACAAGCGTCCTGAACTTCGTCAACAACGTTTCCGCCAGAACATCGGTTGGCGGCGCAACGTCGATCAAAGGCTTGCAGAGCGTCGTCAATACGCTCTCCACGCAGATTTCCAACGAGCAATCCATCCGGCTCGTTTCCGTTCAGACGGCGAGTGCGGCGGCTACATCAGCGGATGGACATGCCAACACCGTATCGGCGCGGGCTGTTAGCATCTCCGCTGAACTGGCGTCACTTGTTCAAATCGCCTCAGCAGCGGCAACCAGCGCAGATGGCCACGCGAACACGGTGAGCGCACGGGCAGTCAGCATTAGCGCCGAACTCGCATCTTTGGTTCAAATCGCAAGTGCCGCTGCTACGTCCGCAGACGGGCACGCGAATACTGTAAGTGCGCGAGCGGTTTCAATCAGCGCGGAATTAGGCTCGCTCGTTCAGATAGCCAGCGCCGCCGCAACGAGTGTCAACAGCCGGGTGACGAGCGTGAACACCGCACTGAGCGCAATCTCATCTCGCTCCATCGGCAACGTCTCAACTCACGGCCTGCAAAGCGTTGTCGATGCTCTGTCAAACCGGATCAGCACGCATCTGACTGCTGGAATTGAGTTCGTCATTTACGACGGCACCAGTGCGGCTATCACATCTGGCCAAAAGGGCCATCTTCGCATCCCGTTCGCCTGCTCAATCGTCGGCGCGTATCTCTACGCCGATCAAAGCGGCACGCTGGTTATTGATCTATGGAAGGACACCACGGCGAATTTCCCGCCAACGGTTGCGGACACAATCACCGCGTCACGTCTGCTTTCACTCACCGCAGCGCAGACTTATTCGGATACCACACTGACTGGTTGGACGAGAGGCATGGCCGCTGGCGATGTGCTGGCCTATAACGTAAACAGCAACGCAAGCTGCATCCGTGTGTTGGTTGCGCTGGATGTGGTGAGGACGCAATGATGAATTACTCAACCGTGGCACGCCTTGCAATGACGCCGGCCAACCTTATCGACGCGGGTATTGATCGCATCGTACGGATGGCCATGAGGACAGTGGGTCTTAATTGCATTACGGAGGCCGGAGATGTTAGGACCGAGGCCGCGAATAATATTGGTTTGGCTTGTTACTGGTTCCAAGTGCGCCGGATTTACGCAACGGCGATGAAGGCATGTAGAGCCGCCTTGGCAAGATTTGTCAATGTTGTGGCAAATGTGATCCAGTTGAAGACCGTCTGGAATTGGGCCAACCAAAAGTTCGTACATCGCTCGGTGGGATTTCAAGCTTTTACGCGGCCTTTCGCTGGAGGTTTGCCCATAGCCGTTTCGATCAATTGCACCTGTCCAAATCCAGCAACCATCCGTCTTTTGCACATGTTTCCAGATTCGCACCGAGAGAGGAATCGGAGGTCTTCCGAGTGGTTTTCCGGTGCGCCATTTAGCTCTACGTCTTTCGAGCCATTCAGGATTTGTTTTGTTTCTTTGCCGATAAGCCTTTGTGGCCTTGCGCCACGCCTCTCGTTGTTCGTGTATCGTCATCACGAATCACAGCCTAAACCATGACGCGACATATTGTCAAGTGAATTCTGTCCTGTGTTGCGGATTTGAATGCGGCCAGCTTGGTTCGGTTGGCGGGGCTGTAGGCCAACATTGGGCGACTGACTGCGCTATATCTACGACGACCGTTCGCACGGGCAACCGATCCCTGCGTGTCAATCCTTCCGGCTCTTCCAAAACAGCAAATGTTAACATTACTGTTCCGACAGTTTCAGTTGGGCGGTTTTACATCCGCTTTGCCACACTCCCCAGCGCGAATACTTACTTGTTCGGTCAATCTCTCATTGGCGGGTTGGCATTTAATCAATCGGATACAAAACTCTACTGCGGTACTGGTAGCAACCCCGCTTCGTTTGGTGCGTCAGGAGTGAGCGTTACGACCGGCGTGTGGTATCGGATTGATTTCAAGTTCGATATGACAGCCGGTGTAAAAGCATTCGATGCAAAAGTTGATGGCACGGATTTAGGGCAGACGACTTCAGTTAGCATTGCGGCAGCCTCGCTGGCATTCTTGTGCAACAACATAACGGCGGATTATTTTATTGATGATTTTGTTTTGTCCGGCACCGCCGCTGACTATCCAATCGGCGCGGGTTACGTGAACCATTTCGTGCCCACATCCGACGGCACGCACAATGTGGCTAGCGCGGCGGACTTCCGGCGAGGCGATACCACCACGGACATCACCAATGCCACCACCACAGCCTATCAACTCGTTGATGAAGTTCCGCTCGATGATACGACGCCTGACACGGACGATCACATTCGGATCGTGGCCCCGCCGAACGTCACCGATTACGTCGAGTGCGTGTACGGGCCGGCATCCGGCATCAGCACGCCGACTGTTGCGCCTAGGGGTGTGGAAGTGATAGCAGAATTCTTCGCCGCAGGCACGGGCGCATCCGATGAGATTTTCAAATTAAACGACAATGGCACGGTGGATACTGTTTACGATGGGACTGCCGTGGCTGGAACGACGACAGGCATTTACAAGCGCAAGCATTACGCTCTCGCCCCGACTGGCGGAGCGTGGACGCTTTCCGGCGCGGGCAACTTCAACAACATCCGCTTTCGCTACGGCTTCGCCACGGACGCCAATCCAGACAAGAGCCTTATGTGCACTATGATTGAGGCGGAATTCGCTGAGGTTGCAGCCGTTCCCGTCAAAGCCCGTTCTTGGGGAACCATAATATCGTGAGCGAAACAACTAAAGATAAGCGGCTGACGATGGAAGAACCGCTAAAGATCGGTTACTGCGTGTCCCACGATTTTCGTGATTTACAGATAAAATCGAACACCGCCCGCGTCAAAGAGCGCGTCACGCCGCACTTGGAAAAACGCACCGATCCGATTGCGCTCGTCAACTTCGGGCCATCGCTCAACGACACTTGGGAGGAAATCAAGAAGTTCAAGTACGTGCTGACCTGTTCCGGTGCTCACAAGTTTCTTGTGGATCGTGGAATCATTCCGACGTGGCACATCGACGTTGACCCGCGAGAACACAAAATCAAGCTCATTGGGCAGCCGCAAAAGGAAACCGAATATCTCATCGCCTCGACGTGCTCACCCAAGCTCATCGAGCATCTGTCTGGTTACAACGTGAAGCTCTGGCACATCTTCGACACAAGTGAAGATGGGTTGCGCTTGTTGCCTCACGGAGAGCACGCGCTAACTGGAGGCTGTAGCGCAGGCGTTCGCACGCTGACGATGGCCCGCTTCCTTGGATTCACCGATCTGCATGTCTTTGGCATGGACGGCAACCAGAGTGAGAAATACGGTAAGCACGCCGCCGAGCATCCGAACCAGCCGAAGGATTCTTACAAGCTCGAATACGACGGCAAGGAATACATCACCACGCCCGCCATGTTGGAGCCTGCCAAGAACACGTTTCACGAACTGGACATGATGCCGGACGTGACGGTGAAGTTTTACGGCGAAGGGTTGGTTCAACATCTCGCCCGCAACTACGTTCGCAAGAATGACAAGAAAGGCTTCGTGAGCTTCAGCAAGCCGACGCTGATTTCCTCTGACTATTGCGAACTCAACAAGAAGCTCCACGCGGATGACATTTGCTACGGCATTGGCGGCGGGCGACATGCGGAGACGGTTATCAAGCTCGTTGAGAAGCTGAAGACGGATGAGTGTCCGGTGTTAAGTGTCCTTGATTTTGGTTGCGGAAAAGGAATGCTCGCTAAGGCATTACCCTGGCCAATTTGGGAATTCGACCCATGTATCCCCGGCAAGGAAGAACCGCCGCGCCCTGCCGATCTTGTGGTTTGCAGCGACGTGCTCGAACACATTGAGCCAGACAAACTCGAATACGTGCTGTCCGACTTGAAACGCTGCGTCAAGCGCGTCGGCTACTTCATCATCAACATGGCTCCGTCCAAGAAATTCCTAGCGGATGGGCGAAACGCGCACCTGATTCAGAAAGATGCCGAATGGTGGAGGGCCGAACTCTCGAAATACTTCATCGTGGCGAGCGATGCCATGATAGTGAGAGCACCGATGATTCACGTTATTGTTGCGGCACGGCAGAAGGTGAAGAAGGCCGTCGTTGCCAAGGCGGTTGCGTCAGTGAAGCAGACGGCTCCAGCCTGACACAATTGCGGCTTGACTTTGGTTGGCGTTGAGTCAGGTTAGCCGGAATGAAGAAACTAACGACTAAGGAATTCAAGCTCCTTTGGAGGCTTAAAAATGCTGGCAAGCTTAATCGCGAGATCGGAGCCAAGCTCGGATTAAGCGCCAATGCGGTATCTCACATCGTCAGGACATCGCACGACTACATGAGGAAATGATCAACACCATCTACATCGGCTACGATCCTAGGGAGAAAGTCGCTTACGACGTGGCGGAGTATTCGATTCGCGCTCGCGCCTGTCGGTCGGTCGATATTCGCCCTCTGAAACTCGATGAAGTGCGCAATGCGGGAATCCTAACCCGACCGATTGAGAAGAAAGATGGGCGGCTGTACTGCCCGATAAGCCAAGCGCCAATGGCCACTGAGTTCGCCATCTCGCGATTCTGCGTGCCTTTCATCCACAAGCCGGAACTGCACGATATTGAATTCAGTCGCGTTGACGGCAGCAAGTTTCGTCAGCCGTTCACGACCGATGCGTGGGCGTTGTTCGTGGATTGCGACGTTTTACTTTTGGCAGATGTCAACGACTTGTTCGCCCTCGCCGATGACAAATACGCCGTGTTAGTGGTTAAGCACAATTGCGACCAGTATGGATACGTAGAGGGCTGGCTCAAATGCGGGTGCAAGATCAAATTCATCAAGGAAAGCGTCGCGGGAGCTTCGGTAATCAAGTGCGAGAAGCATGGCCCGCAAGCCGTGGAGAAAACAGGCAAGGCTGTATTTCCAGACGAGATCAAAAAGATGGATAACCAGCTTCAGACTTTCTACTCCAGAAAGAATTGGAGCAGCGTAGTCTTGTGGAATGTTACCCACCCAGCCAACCAGCACCTCACGCTCGAAGCCTTGAACACATGGCCGGGACGCGACCTGCACGCTTTCAAGTGGCTGAAGGACGATGAAATCGGAGAGCTTCCGTTGGAGTGGAATTATCTCGTTGGCGTTAGTCCGAAGATTGAGCGACCTAAACTTGTACACATGACTCTTGGGACTCCTAACATTCCGGGCTACGAGAACTGCGAGTTTGCCGACGAATGGCGACGCGAGTTCGGAAAGATGACGTGCAACGAATCCTAATCGCCATGTCGGTCATGCTTCTCTGCGGCTGCTCCACAACGCCTCAACCTCAACCTTGGACACTGCCGACGCCAGACCCGTGGTTTGCCAAGCCGGCTTCAAGGCGAGTGGTCATCATGGCAGAGTTCGCTATCGACTCATCCGAGTCTATGCCGATGTGCGAAGCGCGATTGCTGACGGAGTTGCGGCGGCATCACATTGCGAACAGCATTCAGGGCGAATTGTTCCACGTAATGATCGTGCCGTGTAAATGAATCCTGACCACTCAGAGCTTCGTGCGCAGAACGCGGTTCTCAAATCCGCGCTCGATGCCGCGTTGAGATGGGTGGACGAATCGACGAAGCGCGATCTTGAAGCGGACAGCATCGAGGACGTTGAGAACGTCACGCCGGAATATCGACAGGACTTCGCGGCGATGAGAGAGGGAATGAAACTTTTATGACACCGGCACCAAGAAATTCTCCAATAAAACACTTCGAGAAAATATCACACGGCAAATGCGTTTGCTTGGCGTGTCCTGCTTGCCGCTGCGAAATAAAATCGCTTGCTAAAGACAAGCGGCAATTACGTAGCATGTTGCAGAGAACAATCGCATGGGCCGAGGTCGCAGCAGCACGCATCCCGGTTCATCAGGACTTAAACTGGAGCACGATCAACGACGCTCGCGCATTGCTGAATCCTAAAAAACGAAAGAGACGAGCGACAGATGAAATACAAAATCCTCAGTGAATCAGAACCGCTTGTGCTCGAAGACGAAGTTAATAGATTGCTCTCCGATGGATGGAGGCCGTGCGGTGGTGTGAGTGTTGTTCGCGACACCGAATTCGCCCCGCCAATTTTTTCTCAGGCAATGATTTTTGAAGACAATGCGCCTGAATGAAATTCGCAGCCTGCCTTGGAAGCTATGCGTTACCGCACTTCGTCGATCTCAACATACGCTGGCTCAAGGCCGTCTTCGGCAACATCCCGATCCTCGTCAGTGATGACAAATCCTACGAGTCGGCCAAGATCAAAGCCGTAACCGCTGCGCACGGCTGTTCATACTACCAATCACGCGAGCGGCGCGGGCACTTCGGCGGCGATGTTCAGGCCATCGTCAACGCTATCACATTCGGCCAGCAAACCGGCGCGGACATATCAATCAAAATCAGCCAGAGGTTCTTGATCCTATCGCCAGACATCAAATCCAAGGCAGAGCAGATATTCGCCGGCGAGAAGATATTCTGCGCACTGCCGGGCCGCGTGCCGCCCGCTCAGATCAAAGGCCACAAGGGCTTCGCGCACTATCCCTATCTGACCGACGTAATGTTCTTCGCGCCGCAACGAATCGAAGCCTCGTTCATCAAAAACTTCTACGACACCTGCTGGAAAACGGCAACCAAGTGGCACGAACTACTGGTTGAAATATCAGTAGCCAAACTGATGCAAGAACAGTGGAAAGATAAGCACACCTTATTCAACGAAATCACGGCGCATGAGGCTGGCAAGCCGTTTAGGTTTCTGAGGCGCTACATGAACACGCCGGATGATTACAAGCGGGTAGCGGAGCGCGTTGGATTAACCGGCCACTTTAGCACGTCGGAGTGGCGGAAGCTGGAGCCGAAATATCTGGTGAGGCCGATGGCGTGATGACGCCGTGCTTTGCGTCTCTCCACTTACGAACAAATCCATCCCAATCTGATTGCGAGCAATGCTTCATCGGCATTCCGTTACAAATTATACTCTCTGCCCAATCGAGAAGATGGTTTGCGTGGTGCAACTCTCGCTCCAACTGCCGTGCGAAGTCTCTCGATACCGGAGTGTCTCCAAAGCACGGAGTTTCTGAATCAGTCCTAGGTGTCTCGGATTTCATATTGCAGCTTTCTTTACAAGCTCATCCATCGTGGCCACCGAAACCTCGACTATCTTGCCGATCATGCTGTCCTTAATCGGAGCGCCGGACTTGGCCATTAGCGAGCGGCCATCTCGACACACGAACGCTGTGCCGCCAGATTCCAAATCCGTCCGGCAACCCGGACACAGAAAGACAGAACCGTTCGGAGTCTTCGTTCGGCGAAGCTTGTCGCCCGATCCGCAGACCAAACACTTGCGAATGATGAGCGGCTTCGGCTGCTGAATCGGCCCAAGCGAAAACTGACTTTTCTTTTGCTGCTCGACCAACTGCCCGACGAAATGTTGCAGGGCTTGGAAGTTTGGTGCTTTGCTGTTGCCGTTGTTCGCGCTCATAAAGGTTTGCCGGGCGTGGCAACGCACGCCCGGCGATTCATTATTCAAGACAAAGCTGGCCGAGCGCCGCCGACTCGCGCAATGTCTTGATTTCTCACCCACGTTGCAGGGCTGGGCAAACTTGCGTCATCTGCCCACTTCCGAACTCCAACCAGTATTAGGTTTTTGTTCATAAATTATGCCGTTTTCAAAATGTCAGCGATCTCTTTTTGAACGTCTGGATGACTGGCCCTATGGTGCGACCAGAACTGCCGAACAATCGGCGGCGGAAACGTCTCTTTACTTGTGTCGATCCAGTGATACTTGTCGTGCTGCCACGCAAACGCCGCCCCTGTCAGGCAATTGAACTCAGAGAACAGCTTGGTGTGGTCCGCCGAATTGCGCTTTGTCGATAGATACGTGTCCAATCCAACGCCGTGCAGTGTCTCGATTCTCTCTCTCAGCAATTGATAGGTGTCTCTCCAATAAGTTAACCCATGCCGACGCATTCCTTCAAACTCGACCGGAATTCCAAGAGCCAGTTCGGTGCTTGGTTTCCACGGCACGGCGCTTCCAAGCTCGGCGAATGGAGTGATGAGCAAGAACGGCTTGTTGGCCACGAATAAAGAATCCGGCGTAGTTGGACGCAGAAATACACAATCGGAATCCACATGGCAAACGCAATCGGCCTCTGGACACAAGAGATCGGCGCAGCACTTCTCTAGTTGCTGGTCGAAATAGCCAGTCATCTTTGGATGGCGCACAACTACGCGCACGCCAGCTAGGTCCATTTGCCTCAACAGCGATTCATCGGCTTGCGGCACGGACATCACAAACTCGTGAAACCCTGAGCAGAATTGGCGATATGACTTCAGCAAATACGGCAGCCAGTCGAAATCGCCGCGATACGAAACGCACAGGATGGAGGTTTTCATTTTGGTGTGCAGAGCAGGTCGTATTGATGTGGGTCGAAAGCGTGCAGCGGTTCTGTTTTGTATCCTAAATCTTCGATGGTCCTCAATAGGGCTTCAGTAGTTACGCCATACCTAGCCAAATGTCCGGGCGCAACCTCGACGATCATTACTGGATGGTCGCGACTGATAATGCGAGAAGCCCCACGGATGGCGAACCTTTCGCAACCCTCAACGTCAAATTTAATCAGGGCTACTTTAGAGGCATGGACAACATCAGAAATCGGAAAGCAGATTGCGTCATAACCCGGCAGACTATCTAAGCATGTTGCTCCCACATTAACGGACCTCTGAAGCCGAATCAGACCGAAAAAATCCATCGCCGCGCCGGAAATAATTACAGCCCGTGGGCAATTATGAATCAGACATGCCAGAGGGTCTTTGTTTGGTTCAATTGCGTAAACTAAGCCATCTCCCACAGCCTTCAAATAGGCCGTTGTATGACTACCAATGTTTGCTCCAACATCAATCACAACGTCTCCCGGCTTGATAAGCGAACAGATTTTCTTTATACCTTCGTCGTGGTCCAACTTGCCGGTTTCCTCTACCCACTTACTAATGTGAGAGTCAGCGTCCAAAACCATGATGCCGTTGTTTAGAAGTTTGGTTTTCATGCGGGCAGCAATGTATCATCAGTTTTAATCTGATGCACGGCGGCAAACGTCCCGTCAATCAGCCGTGCGCAGCGCTGTTTGTAATTGAGCACGTTGTCACCATAGCCCGAAAAAGCCGAAGACAGCCACGCGCATTTGTTAAACAACCCAAGTCCGAATTTGTTTACCAACTCCCAACCCACTTCCATATCAAACGCGCCACGATCTAAAGCTTGCTTAGCCATGCTGCCTTGTTTGAACAAGTCTCTCAAAAACGCGACGTTGTAAACGGCAATCGCTCCGTTTGGGTAAAGTGTGAACCGCTCCACTCGCGGTCGGTTTGGAATTTGAAGGCCGTATATCGGCACAGGTAGTTTGCATTTCCTGACGTAACTCGCCGCGTAGATTTGAAACCCAGCGAGCATCACGGGGCCGGCTGACATAGAATTCCAGCACACCGGACTGCCGCCCACAACGGCTTGCGGCCAGCGACGATATTCACCAATTATTCTCTCGTCCCATTCGTGGCCATGCACGCGGCAATCTTCTTCAAGATATAGGAAATCCGTGAATCCACTGTCTTCCGCAATCGACAGCGCCATCAGAAACACGAAGTTGTTCACAGCCCAAGGCCGCTGCTTGGTTTTGATTAGATCAGGGCTTTGGATGACGCGATCCGGTGTCCATTCGGCGTGGTCTGAGAACGTGACAAGTGGATATTTCGTTTTCCACGCCCTGAGATTTGTCAGGAACGCCTCACCGTGGCCGTAACGTGGCGGAGGAATGTAAACGATGGTGCCAACGTTGCTCACAGGTATTCGACAATTGCGAATGACTTCTCGTCGTTTATCATCAATTGTGTGCCGCATTCGGTACAATATGTGACTGCGCCAACCGATGAGGATTCCAATACGTCAACACATCCATCGGGTTGCTTGAGAGCCATCATTACCAAGTTCATTTGCTTTCCGCATTTTGGACAGCAATCGCTTTTCACTTTCATGGTTCGAGAATTTCCAGCAACGTGTTGAATGTTTTCCTGTCTAGTTCCGTCATGGGCAGTCTGATGTGAAGCTCCGAGTAAAATCCTTCGGCCAGCTTCTTTGGGTCTGGCACTATCTGTGTGATTCCGAGCACCCGGTTCAGCCATTGCTCCCAAGGGTCTTTGAACAGTGTTCGGACGGTGACGCCCGACTCGCGCACAAGTTGCGCGAATAGCACTTCATCTATTCCCCATCCAATTGCGATTGGCTTTTGGTTGGCGTCCCGGTGGCCATCAATGTTCAGGCCCTTCGCCCATGCCCATTCGATTAGCTCGGTGAAGTCCATCGGAGCAGGAGCCATGATCTTCGACCATACGTTGTGATGGGCTAAAATATGGTTTGTGGTAACGTGGTCGCGGCTTCCTATAGCGGTCGCCAGTTCGTTGTCAGGGACTTCCGCCACTGCGTCGATGAACATTCGGCTCGCGGGAAATTGGTCTAAACCTGTGACCATGACAACCTCGCCGGGGAACAGCGTCGGCCCGTGAATTATCCCCATAGTCGCACGCCAGTTTCTTCCTGGAGGTGGCGTAAACGGGACCTTGCTGCGATCCTCGACTACGCGCACGTCGCCCGTCTTTGGAATGGCGTGTGCGTTGCTGCCGTTGGAGACGAAGACGAGGCCGGTCTTGATGCCGAGCCTTGGCCAGAGCCTTTGGTGCATCTCATAAAATCCACGATAAAATTCGTTCCCATCCCACACCAGTAAAACTCTGTCGATGTTCATATTTTAAGTTCTCGCAAATTCTCCGTGGTATTTTCGGGATGCGGCGGCGTAAGCGGCGGCAGCTTTTAGGATGTCGGTGAAATAGCCGAGATGAATACTTTTACCATTAAGCTGTATTGTAGCCTTCCACTTCGACGCCCGCCTGCTCCACGTTACGCCTTTGAATCCAGATTTATTATTACGCTGTTTTCCTTTATTTCAGTTGTTTTGCTGATGCGTGCATAATCGCAGTTCGGATTTGCGGTTGTCTAACTTGTTTCCGTTGATGTGATCGACTTGAATACCGACAGCGGCATCCATAATGAACCTGCTGAGAAATTGAATAGTCTTATATCCATCGCTCCTTCTGATGTTCCGCTTTGCATACCCCTTGCTATCAAGATACCACCTAAACTTGATCGCTCGCTCGAAATCATCATCGTCGATTATAGCGAATGAACCGTTTAAAATGGGGAGTGTTTTACTCATGGGTTAATCGAACTCTGGTATCGGGTGGGTTTTGGACACGCCGAGCGTCCAAGGGCCGACCCGCGTGTAAACCCGATGGTAGCATTGGCGGGCCGAAACCCACGTCTCCAGATTCTCCTTGTAGTCGGGGAAGTTAAAATCATGGAATAGGACGAACCGCGCTGAATCGAAGAACATATTGAGCCGATCAATTCGAGTCTGAGGTTGGTCATCCACAAGCACGAGTCCCCATTGCCGTGTGGCTAACTCCTTCAACAGTGCGTCCGTTTGCTTCAAGACTTGGTGCGTCGGGGTGATGTAGCTCGTAAACTGATTGCGCCAGCTATCATCAAACTCGGTCGTGACGAGAGGAAGTCCAAGAACGGCGCACAGCGAGTGAAGGCACGGCGTCGAAAAATTTCCGCACCCGATCTCCAATACTGGGCCACCGCATACAGCCGTGCAGGCCATTAGCGCTGGCAGGTGGCTGCCATAATTTAACGTTTCGATCATGTTGGTGTTCGTTTGTTTGGAGGATTAGTGGATGTGAAGTGCGTCAGCTTTTTCCGCCACCGCATTTCTTCCTTGCGGCACTTGTTCAGTTCGTCGCCGATCATTTGCAGCACAGCCGCACGTATCGTCGGCACGGGCTTGCGCTTGCCCATGACAATGAAGCCACCAGAAGGTTGGATGCAGCACGTTCCGATTCTGGTTTGTCCATGCGTCACTTCCAGATATTCTAGGCCGCTTGGATACTGCCTTTGTGTGGCGACGAATCCGCCTAACAATTCCTCGCAGACCGCCGCCTTATCGCATGTATTCATATTCAGAATTTCCAGCCATTCGATTCGTAGTCAACACTAGTCAATGGTATGCCCGTGGACTTGTAGATGTCGATTGCGCACAGTGGATGGTTGGCTATTTCAGTAGAGATTGTCAAGCCAATCTTTCCAGCCACGCATTCAATCATCTTCCAGATCAGCGGATGGCTCGGATGAGAACTCGACCAACCCAACCGCGTCGTCAGCCAGCGTTCCTCAACCCATGACTCAAGCTCCTGGAAGCTGCTTTCTCGGCAATGCGACAGGAACCGAGCCTTATGGATGGCCGTCTGTTCTCGCAGATATGCAACGCGCTCGGCGTGACCCAGCTTGGCGTAACCCGTCTTGTCGTTCAGGGCCGTCTCGGCATCGAACACGTGAAGATTATTCCAGTTGGGCAAACGAATCTCCATGCCTGGCGAGCACGCGAGCGAGTCAAAGACGTTCTCCGCTGAGGATCGCACGGTGTTTAGCACGCCGCAGTACTGGACGTGCTCACAGACGAGGTAATCCACCTTGCCGAATTTGAAGCCTTGCAGAATCCTGTTCACGCCAGCCGATACTTCACACCCTGGACCGTCCCACATTTCAACGGGATTGAAACATAGCAGTTCAAACGGATGTCCGTGCATCGCGTTGTAAACGCGCATGAAGTTCAGCATTGGCACAATGCGGCAGCTTCCAATCAGGCACATGATCTGTGTCGCCTGCGGGTTGCCGAAGGCGAACTTCTTGTGCTCGTAGGAAGCGCGAAGAATGTTGGTCGTGATTGGAGATAAGGCTGCGCTCACGTCAAATCACCCGCATGTCTAAAGGTTGGCATTGTTTTCTTAAATAAACGAACAGGCGTTCGTTTAATCATTGTTCGACTTAACACGTAGAGCCTTCTCGGCGATGGCTTTGGCGTGGCCGTAAAACTCCGGCGCGAGGCCGGGCACTTCGGTTTCACCCTTTGCGATGCGTTCAAGCGCCGCTTCGAGTTGATCGTGACGGCGCACTTTGGCGATCCATTCACGATACAGTTTCACAGGCAGGTATGCCCCTGATCCGGGTTTTCCGATGCCTTTCAGTATAGCCATAAGTCGAACAATTCAGTCCAGCGAAGGCCGGGATTCGCCTTCATGTTTTGGTTGCGTCAGCGGCCCGGCCTCGCTGACTTCTGCGGTTGCAGGTGATTCGGATGGCTTTTTCTTTGCGCGGGGTTTTCATGGTCTGAACCGTGGTCATGGATAAGCTACAGAGTCGGTTTAAGAATTTTTCTGAGGCTTGACCTCCTCAATCCATGTTTCTTCTGGAAAGATTCGGCCTTCACCGCCGAGGCCATCGCGTTTGAGCATTTGGCACACGGCGTCCGCTTGCTCGCGGGTATCGTGCGTGTCGGTCGTCAGTTGGTTTTCGAGGAAGCCGAGAGTGACAGGCCAGCGAGAACAGGATCTCCACTTTGACGCCTCAGAACCATTCACTGGAGCGCAACTGCCGCTTCGCTTGGCAGTTGCGGACGCCTTGCGACTGGCAGTTATGTTCGGCTTCTCAACCATGCCACCACAAAACCTGATGGCGCATTCCAGCTTGTCACGCACGAAATCAGCATCCCAATCTTCCGACCATGTTATTGGTAATAGCTGCTCCAGCAGTTCAAGAGCTTGAGAGCGAGCGGCCTCTAGCTCCGCAATTTTCAACCTCAGCGCCTTATCGTTGTTTTCCATATTGGCTACGAAACCACATCGGGCGGGAAGGCTGGCGCTTTTGCAAGCATCCTCGGCTGGCCATTGCTCTGGCCAATTGATGGCTTCTGCCCGCTGTCGATTGACTTCCAGCGGATGAAGCTCGTGCCGATCTTCTTGCATTTATCCTTCGCGACGGTGAAGTGATTGCCTTCGCCTGACAGAGTTTTATGAAAACACTTCACGTCGGACTCGCGCACCTCGACGACGATTCCAAGCATTCCCGCGTTCGTACCGAATGTCTGAATCACGTCGTATTTTTCGAGTGTCGCCGTGTCGTCGATGACGATGTGTTTTGGCTGGCGTGGACGCCTTGGCTTTGGCGCTACTGGAGGCTGGGTTGTCGATTCGTCGTTCATAATATTGCGTCAATAGGACTCCTAACACTTAATGCTTCTGTGTGTAGATACCCCATCGTAGTCTCCAGTTGTGAGTGTCCCATTGCTTGTTGAATCGCGCGCGGATTCTGTCCGCCATTCAAGCAATGCGTCGCGTAGGCGTGGCGCAGGTGGTGTGGCGTGATGTCGAGGCCCATCGGCCTTGCGGCGGAGCGCACGCACCGTTGCACATTCGCCTCATGGCATCGCCACCTCACGGTGACTCCCGTGCGCGGGTGGACGCAAGACGTGTGCGCCGGAAAGAGCCATGCCCACTTTTCCAAGAATTGCCAATGCGGATATTTCGTTACCAGCAAGCCCGGCAAGGCGACTGGCAGACGATTCAAGCGGTCGCGTTCGCCGATGGACTTCGCCAAAGTGAGTTGCGCCGCTAGCTCGCCGGCCAGTGAACACGGGATTGAAACAAACCTGTCCTTTCCACCCTTGGCACCGCGCAAAATCAGCTTCGACTCGGACAAGAGAACATCCTTCACGCGCAGATTCAGCGGCTCAGTGACGCGCATCCCGCACCCGTAAATCAGTTTCACGATCAGCCGCGTCGGGTATCCGCCTACGTCCTGAATCCTAGCGATCAAAGCCCTAACATCGTGAACCTCCGGCGCATAACGCAGATGCACAGGCTTCTTAGCGCGCAACGAATCCACCTTTCCGATTTCCAATTTAAGCACTTCTCTGTAGAAAAATAGCAATGCGCAGAAAGCTTGGTTTTGAGTAGATGCCGAAACATCCTGTCTGGCGAGTTGGGTCAGAAAAGCTTCCATCTTTTGTTCAGGCTTACCGTCGCGGCACCGCTCTACCACAAAACGAGAGAACCTATCAAGCCACTGGCAGTAAGAACGCTCAGTCTCAATAGACAAATGCTTGCGCCTGATAATGTCGCGCATATTACTGATGGCGATTGTGATTTTCATATTACACGACTGGAGCTTGATAATCCTTGTTGGGCGGCACTAGCGCACCTCGATGTCGTGCGGGTCAACGATTGGCCCGTGGCTTGTGTCGCCGTTCCACAGTCCCATGCGATAGAGTCCTTGTCCGGCTTCGGTTGCGTAGCCATAGCGGTAGGCTTTCTCGCCTCGAAAGCGCCAGTAGCATTGTCCTGTTTTCATAGTGTGTTTTCAGTTCGACCGTGCCGCCCAACCACCGCATGGAGCGAAAGGCGCGGGCGCACGCCTCTCGCAAATTCGACCTTCACTTGTCCGCGCCTTCGCTCATGCGGACGTTCGGCAAATATCGTATGTCGCCGGTTGGTGTTCGCCATCCCCATTCCTCGAACGTCACAGTTTCGCCGTCGTATTCTGGATAGAGGCGGTTTTCTATCTCACCAAAGATTTCCGCTTCGACGCCCATCACATCGAGCGACTTCCACGGGGCGGTGTTCATCGCCAGCCATAGGAGCTTTTTGTTATCAGCCTCTTTGAGCTTGGCGTTGAGTTCGATTTCTCGGAGCAGCCAGTTGAGTTGTTCGTCTGTCCACGTTTTTTCCGAACCAGTCGGCGCAGCCAATGCGTCTTTACGATTGGCTTCGGACTGGCTCTTTTCTTGTTCGAGATTCGTCAGCATATTCACGGTTGTTTTAGGTTCGACCAGACGCATTGCTGGCCTCGTCGTTATCCAATCCCAAGGCACCGCTTGATTAGGTCAACGGTTTTCTGAGTCATCAGTTCTCTTGGTTCGCAGTAGATAACCCTGTAGCCCTTGGCCGCTGCGAAGTTCATTTTGTCCATGTCTCGCCTCGCGCCTGTTCCAGATGTATGCCCGCCCGTCTGGCGACGATGGCAAACAGGGCACGGCTTTCCGATCCCGTGAATCGCTCCGTTGATTTCCAAGGCGAGCGGCGTGGGAGAAGAAAATGGCCACGCAAAATCAAACCTGTGACGGCTTTCTGGCTTGTTAAACGGGTATTCAACCAGCGGCAACGGCACGCCGCACGCCCTGAAGTAAGCAATCACGATCTTCGGGTTGTAGGTGGTTGGTTTCATGCCGGCATCGAAATCTCGGTTTCCTCGTTCTCGAATTGCACCACAACCTGCTGACGGATGTTCTGCGACAGCGCCTCGGAGATCACCACCGCTCCGGACCACTGACCAAGCTCGATTTGTTTGCCGAGATGGCTGTAGAGTTGCACGATATTTAATAAATCCACGATATGCTTTTCCTGTTGTGCAGTCATTGCTTTTGCGCTCATTGTGTTAGCGTGACGCTTCCTGTTTGTTGTTTCTGTTTCGCGAAAGCTGAGTTCATGGCCGCGTGCATGGCGGCTTCGTCTGCTTTGTAATACGTCATCAATTCCTGAATGTTTGAATGTCCAGTCATTTTAGCAACCAGAGCCGGCGATACGCCAGCGTCGAGAAGCGTTGACGTATAACCGCGCCGAAAATCGTGATAGCTTTTCTTTACTCCAACCTTTTTACACAGGGCGCTAAATTTAGAATCAGGCAAGTAGCCCTTCATGTATTCATTGGCCCAGTACGGGTGCACGTAGGCGCGGCCAGGCCACTCGTCAGATGGATTCCTCTGCATCTCAACCAACATCGCATGAAGCTCACCACCGGGCGGGATCGGCGGGGTCGATGTGATGCCCCACTTGGAAACCTTCCGTTCAACAACCCGAATGTGAAAACGCTCTAAATCGACATTGACCCACTGGAGTAGGCAGGCACCAACGCCACGCAAGCCGGTCCAATAACCCATCACAACAAGGTAATACATCGGTGTGCCAACGGAAGCATCGCGTAGCCTTTCGTATTCTTCCAGCGTGATAGTTGTCACCGGGCGTTTCGGAATTGTGACTCGATTGAACACGCGCACTAGCTCACGCAAGCCCGTGATATAGTCGCGCCTGTCCATCCAAATCAAGAATGACTTCAAGTGCCGCTGATACAAGTCAACCGTGCCAGGCTTTCGGCCAGACGTGCCAACCGCGTCGCACCATTCGCGAACCGTTTGCGGAATAACGTGCCGGCCCGCACAGAACAACTCGAAGTGTTCCAACACAACCCTCATGTTGCGAACCGAGAACTCAGAACACTTACGATCCTGCAAGTCTTTGAGGTATTCACCGACGCGGTTCGCCAGCGTGTTCGCTTTGGCCAACTGCGGCGGTGAGACGTATGGGACTAGCTCGTTCATGTTTTAGCCAATCTCTTGAAATAACTAGGCCGCTTCGCTCGCCTAATGTGCGCCATACCGCGCTTGTTTTTCTCCTGCCGCTTGATGAACTCCCACTGGCGACGCAGATGAAAAACGTCGATCCCGCAGCCGACGAGATACTTTGACGCTGTGCTTATAGTAACGTGTGCAAAGCTGTCCATCTCGGATAGGATATGCACCGTGGACGGATGCAACCCGCCAGCCTTGCCAATCTGCCTAGCCGTCATCGCACGGCCATTCACCCGCGCCAGCAATCGGCACGCTCTCGGTGGCAGCCTGTCCAAGAATTCGAGCAGGGTCATGTGAGATTCGCTTTTTCAACCAACGCTGCCTGCAACAATTCTGGCGGTGTTGAATCTGCCGGAATCGTCGCGCCAGAAGCGTCTGCTGGAACAGCTTGTTTTGCCTTCTTTAATTTGTACAGACACTTGGACAAAGCGTTAATAAAATCGCCGCACTCATCTTGGCCAATCGTGATTGAGCCAATGAATATTTTCTCGCCGTCCGCTAGCCGCACGCAGCAGTTGTCTTCGCGAGCCATTATCCGCAATTGGTTTTCTATTTTCATTTTTCCGTTCCGTTAAGCCATTGGATTGTTACGTGATTTCTCCCGCGTCGCCCCATGAACAATTGCGAGTCCGATGTCACTTCTAATCCATCTTTGGACGCCTTGACTTCGATTTCTATTTTCCCGTCTTGGCTCTGGAAAATAACCTTTCCGGTTTTGACAATCATTTTCATGGTGCAGCCTCAACCATTTCCTCGACTAGCTTTGGAGGCTCGTGACCGACCTCGCTGCAAACGAGCTTGCGCACCTTTTTCTTATGTGCGGCAACGATTTGTTCAGGAACGTCTTCCTCGATCTCAATAATCCGGCATGACGGTGGCGGCGGTGATGCCCAAATCCGAAGACTCAAGCCAGCAAACATCGTGTCGTTCACGTAATTAAGTTTGTCGCCATCATAATTAACCGACTTCACCCATTTGCCAGCGGCCAGACCACGAATGATTTCAAGTGTCTGTTCGCGGGTTGGACGATCAAAGTCAATGCCAGCTATTTGCACCGAATGACTACATTCAAGCGATGGCAGCCGCTCGGCGATGAGGTTCAGGGCTTCGATAATCTTTTCGTCGCGCTCGATGCGCTGGCGAACCTGCTTGATTGAGTCGGCGATATTCATGGAGTCGGCACGTCGTCGTTTGGTTCGTGTTGTTCGGGTTTTGGAATCGGCGGCGTTAAATGCTTAGGTGGCCCACCGTTCATGTCGCAGAGGCGGGCGTAGCCCTCATCGAACCTTTTCAGAAATTTATCCAGCGCGTCTTGCAGTCGTGCTAGAATAGACTCGTCTCGCTCAACGACTTTCACCAGCGCTGGCAAGCGTCGGCGATAGCTGACAAACTTCCACGATGGACGACCAGTCACCAGCAACGCACCATACACTTGTGGCAGGTAATCTTTAGGAACCTCGCCGGCCAGCAAGTAGCCGATATGCGTTTCAATCTTCGGACACTTAAATTCTACTCCACAGTTATCGCCAAGAAGCCCGTCAGGTGAGCAGCCAATGCGACCGTCATCGGTCGTGATTAGACCAACGCGCTGGATTGCTTCACTAAATTCGAGTTCGTACCACGGAATAGCTTCTTCTTCTAAAATCTTACCTTGGTCGGCGTCAAACACGTTTAGACTCGCCACAGGCCCGCCAAGCCATTTTTCCGCCAGCTTGCGAGCCAAGTAGGTTTCCAGCATTTGACTATCTCGCAACACCATTTTCGATGTCACGATGTTGTCGAATTCGGAAGCCGTTGGAATGCCAGAGCGGGCTAGCTGCCACTCGACCGATCCTTGCGCGTGCGGAGAGATAATCATTTTGGATTTTCTTTCCGGCGCAGAAATGAATCAAGCGTGTCGTATTTGCCAGCGCGGATTTCTTCAAACTTAGCAGCGCCGGCGAATTTAAGGAACGCTTCCTTGTTGGAATTGGTTTCAGCAACCCGACGCTCTAATTCAAAGGCTTGCTCTTTTGATATAAAATCACCTTCCATCGTGGCATCCTCACGCGCTCCAACGATGCGAAGCGACAGCCCGCTCTCAATGGCCCCTCGCTTACCGTAGGTGTGTCCAGAACCGTCCGCTTGAGACTCGTTGGCCCCCGGTGGACCTGATCCGATTCTAACAGTGTAAGGTATTTCCCGCGAGTGACCTCCAGAGTGTTGCAAAGTCATAGTGACCGTTACCCGGCCAGCTTCCATTCCGGTTTCTCGGAAGGCGTAGCTAAACCCGTTTCTTAGACAAATCGGCCTCACAATTTCGTCTATGTCCTCGAAGTTGGCATACCGGAACTTCACATTGCCATGCTTGTCAGGTATCGGCCTAACACCAACAATCGTTGGCAGTTCCTTTAACAAAACAATAAACGCGGATGCAAATTCCCGCTCGGCATTCAGCTTCACTTCTTCGCGGTGTAGCTGAACAAGGTCTTTGAATGCAGCAACATTCTCCGCTGTTAGTCCGCGCTCAACCACCATCTCTAGCAGGTCGCCGACGCTGCGCTGTGGTTTCTTAGTCTCAATGGCGACCACTGGCGCACTTCGATTCGCCGGCATCAGTTCAAGCTCTTTGTTCATTTGACGATTAAGCCAGTTGTTTTACTTCGCGTCAAGCTATATTTCGCTCTCACAACGAGAGCAGCAGCGCCAGAACAAACCACGCGAACGGCGCGACGGCTAGAGCGATTACGATTGCGCCGATCCAATCAAAGCGCGGTGGTTTGATGTCGGTTATCATTCGTCTCCAAATTCTGCCAGTGGATGGCGGTCAAGGTAATGGTCAATATCCGACCCGGATTTTTGCTGCCGCTTGTCATCTTCGCCAAAGTATTTGTTGGATCGGTCGCCGCCGTAACAATGGCGGCATGGATTGCACTCTGGACAGTTTCCGTGATTACACTTTTCTGATCCGCATTCTCCGCAATGAGTTGTCATCTGGATTTCTTAGTTAAAATTCGCGGGTTAGTACCCTCCCCGCACGGCGGACGATCAAAACCGCCGTTAAAGTTTGCGTTTTAGTTTAGGAGCCGTGAGCGTGGCGTTTTCCCTCACGTAGATGTAGCCAGCCTTCACTAGAGCCGGAGCCGTGAGCGTGGCGTTTTTCATCACGTCGATGTAGCCAGCCACTTCAGCTAGAGCCGGAGCCGTGAGCGTGGCGTTTTCCATCACGTAGATGTTGCCAGCCTTCACTAGAGCCGGAGCCGTGAGCGTGGCGTTTTTCATCACGTCGATGTAGCCAGCCACTTCAGCTAGAGCCGGAGCCGTGAGCGTGGCGTTTTCCCTCACGTAGATGTTGCCAGCCTTCACTAGAGCCGGAGCCGTGAGCGTGGCGTTTTCCATCACGTAGATGTAGCCAGCCACTTCAGCTAGAGCCGGAGCCGTGAGCGTGGCGTTTTCCCTCACGTAGATGTTGCCAGCCTTCACTAGAGCCGGAGCCGTGAGCGTGGCG